>SDBU01003935.1_pt1 | contig 18580 bp, 15 predicted proteins | sample 2277071 | NCBI WGS metagenome assembly SDBU01 (sample SAMN10397929, study PRJNA504765) | marine sediment metagenome | isolation source: marine sediment core GS08_GC12, 126 cmbsf | place: Arctic Ocean: Gakkel Ridge, Loki's castle | collected 2008 | reverse complement strand
CGCGCTGTTAGGGCGCGAGAACGTCATCATCCCGGCCGAAAGCGACTTGCTGTCGACCGACAAGGTGTACGGGCTGGATGGGACCAACGACCGCGTCAAGAAGCACGCGGCCCGCAACGACGCGCACCAGATGCACCTGCGCCGCTTGCAGCAAGAGAATACTCAAGCCGGAGGACGACCCATTCGGCACGGGGAAGGCCCTGGGCATACGCACCGCCCTACGGGTCAACGAGAGCTATTTGCGAACCCTCGAGGCCAGCCGCGACTGGCTGATGGTCACTGAAGCGGCGCTACAGACGATCGACAGCGCCCTCGAGAGAGCCTACGTCCTGGCCCTTGGTGCCAGCAGCGACTCATTGGGCGAAGATGGGCGGGTCTCGGTGGCCAAAGAGGTGGAGGAACTACTGCGGCAGGCCGTCTCGGCAGCGAATACCCGTCACCACAATCGCTTCATCTTCAGCGGCTACCAGACCCACACGGAGCCCTTCCAGTTGGGCACAGCTCTGGGCACAGAGACGACGCCCAACCCTGCCACAGTCAGCGATTTTCTGATCAGCGAATGTATGTCCGGTCAGACGCAGCTTGCCACGGATACCTACCACGTCGAGGTTTGGGACTCTGGCGACGTCGATATAAAGTTCCGCCTTGTGGATGATGACGGGAACCCCATGAGCATCTACGATGCGGCCACGAACGACGGCACCAGTTTTACCAGTGGCTGGCAAGACGTGGGTGACATGCTCGGGTGGTTCAGCGATGGCGTAGTGGACACCGGACGAGGCCTTACTATCGATTTCGGCGATACGGAGAGCCTCTACGTGGAGGGTACGCAGGCAGCCGGCACCGCTGGCAAAGTGATGTACATCAGCGCATTCGATGTCATCTACAATGGCGATAGCGGTGAGATCGAACACGAGATCGAGCCCGGCCACACCCTTGTGGTCAACCTGCCGGGCAACGTCCAGGCGTTTTCGAAGCCTTTCAACGCCCTAAGGGATCTGCTGACCGATCTGTGCACGCCGGGCGCAACCGGCGACACCATCAAGGACAATATCGCAAAGATCGAAGAAGCGCGGAATGCCTTGCTGGAGCATACCGCTACCATCGGGGCACGTGCGCAGGCAGTTGAACGGATCGACGAACGACTGCGCCAGTTTGACATCGCACTCCAAGGCCAGCTCTCCAAAGTCGAGGACCTTGACATGGCCGAGGGTGTCATGCGTATGACGAGCCAAGAATTGGCCTATCAGACGCTGCTCCGAGTCGCGGCCACGCTTTCGCAGCCGACCCTGATCGAGTTCTTGCGCTGACTGGAGCCACACATGCAGCGACACGATGATCCCGCGGTGACGCTTCCGGCAAAGGAACCCTCGGCAATGCCTAACCAACTGCTTGAGAGGTCTCTGGAGTTGACCTTTCCAGAAGGGTTGGTCGGGTATCCGGAATGGAGTCGCTTCATCCTGGAGGAGTTGCCCGACGGGGGGCCTGTGGCCATGCTGCAGAGCCAGGACGTGGAAGAGATCTCCTTCCTGGTCACTGTGCCCCGCCTGGTCTGTCCCTCCTATGCCTTCGACACGCCTGCCAGCGTGCGACAACTGTTGGGCCTATCCGCAGGCCAGGATCCGGCAGCACTGTGCATCCTGGTGGTCCGCCAGGACCCGTTGGTGATAACGGCGAACCTGCTTGGTCCGCTTCTCTATAACCCCTCCACCGGCCTTGCCTATCAGCTCGTCTTGAACAGCTCGTCCTACTCGGCTCAACACCCCGTCGTGCCCGCAGGACTTCGTTGAAGGGGAGACTGAGACATGCTCATCCTTAGCCGCCGTCCCGGAGAAAGCATCTCCATCGGGGACGATGTTCTGGTGAGCGTCATCGGGGTGAGTGGCGACAGGGTCAAGATCGGCATAGAAGCGCCTCAACACATCCTCATCCTAAGGGAAGAGCTGCGTGAAGCTGTCAGAGAGGAAAACAAGGCCGGCTACCAGGTCGCCCCAAAGGAGATAAGGGCTGCAATCGATATCCTCCAGCGTCTGCTCGAACCTCCGTCCCATGAGCCCACAGACTCTCGATAGTGCCCCGTTTGAAGCTGCGAGCTCGATGATCGCAACAGAGATCGACTTCCAGCGGGAACCGCGCGAGGCCAGCCATGTCACTCGTCGCGATGGGGCCCCGCCTCGCTGCTCGCAGAAAGGGAGATCGTGTACCCGTGGCGCGGGACCGTCTTGAGATACGTCGGCCTTTGGGGATCAGGCTCGATCTTTTGCCGCAGATTCCGAATATGCATTCGCACCAGATCGGGGCTGCCGGTATCGTAGGGATAGTTCCATACTTCCTGAAGGAGACGGGTGCTAGAGAAAACCGTTCCCGCGTTGCTCATCAGATGATACAGGAGATCGAACTCCACCGGAGTCAGTAGGACCTTCTCCCCACCCCCCACAGTCACCTGGAAGCTCTTGGTATCCAGAGTCAAGCCCCCCACCCGGATCATGGTCGGAGCAGCCACGGCCTCTTCATACTGGCGCTTGCGCTGGACGCGACGCAGAATGGCCTTGATCCGCAAGACCAGTTCCTGAATGTGGAAAGGCTTTGCCAGATAGTCATCTGCTCCCAAGCCCAGACCCTCTATCCGATCTTCCACCTGACCCCTGGCAGAGAGAAAGAGAATGGGCAGGTGGCGATGCAGAGGGTCGGCCCTTAGCTGGCTGCACACTTCGTAGCCATCCATGCCGGGCATGATGATGTCGAGCACCACTATGTCGGGCGGGCTCCGCCGAATCGCCTGTAGCGCCTCTGCGCCACTGAGAGCCAGCCTGACCTGGAACTCGTCGTAGCGCCTCAGGGCCAGCTCGATCGTGCGCGCCACATCCACATCGTCGTCAACAACGAGAACACTGTACTCCATAGCCGTCTCCCCACTCCCAACGGCCGCCCCCGCAGAAGCCAGCAAACGGGGTTGCTTTGCGCCGAGCAGCTCTCTTGGTAGCTGTTGCAGCAAGACATCCTGTCTCTGGAACCATTATAACAACGTGTGGTGGCATGTCAAGGACTGGATTCGGTTCCACCTTGTGTTGGCGAGTTTCATGTGCGTGTTGGTGCTCGGCTAGTCGATCCCTGGCCCTGACGCTCCCTTTCTGCTAGCTTTTCGGCAGCAACACCCAGGGAGTGAGCGTTCAGATCCCTGCCGGCAAGGCATCCAGGCCCGTACCCCGTATGGGGCACGGGCTGTGCTATCTCCTGAGTTGTGTTCGCACACATCCCTCGAGATGATACCGTAGGTAGCCCTTTCCTGCTATCTACACACCTTTCCCAGATTCACCGACACACTTTGCCACCGAGTCTCACGTTGACAGATCAGCAGCCCATCGGTATGATGCGCTAAGGGTGCGAGCGTTGAGGCTCTTCATTGCAGGCTTTGGCGCCGATCATCAGTGTGCCCATCGTCCTCTGCGTCACAGAGGCTCGAGGGTGTTGGGCCAGCCCCGAGCGTTGTCAGTCTGCCATCTCCGCTGATCTTGGTGGCTCTGCGCGAAGAAAGGATCTCTGCGACACTTGACCGACGGATGGGGGCTGGAAAGAGGCGCCCAAGCCATGGCATGGTGGTCGGCAATCCCACAGAATCAACACGAGAAGACAAGATGACTGATACGTCGCCAGCAACGGGCACCACGGGCGAACAACCCACGCCCCGGATTCCGTTCGGCCCTCACATGATCTCGCGGAGGAGCCGAGGGAGCTGCATTTTGACGAGTGCATCGACGATACCCTGGAGATGGTAGCTCACCGAAACCGATGAGGACGGGGGGAGGCATCTGGCTCCACCTGGCCCGAGGGGGGGAAAGGAAATGGCCACGATAAGAGAGCCCTCGCGAGAGATCCCTGTAGTCAAGGACGTTGACGTCGTGGTGGTGGGAGGCGGCCCCGCCGGCTTCGTCGCTGCCACGGCGGCTGCCCGGCTTGGTGCCAGCGTCGTCTTGGTGGAGCGCTATGGCTACCTGGGCGGGCTGGCCACTGGGGGGCTGGTTCTGTTCATGGACGTTATCGGTGACCGGCAGGGGAACCGGATCATCGGCGGCCTGTTCTGGGAGATCATGGAACGCCTGAGAGCGATGAAGGGTGTGGTGTTTGAGGCCCCGCTGCGTCCCTACGTCGATTCGGAAAGGCTAAAGGTGGTGGCCGACACGCTCTGCCTGGAAGCCGGCGTCGAGCTTCGCCTGCACTCCTGGGGAGTCAAAGCCATCGTCGAGGATGGCCGCCTGCGCGGGGTGGTGGTGGAAAGCAAGTCGGGCCGCCAAGCCCTTCTAGGCAAGGTATGTATCGACGCCACCGGCGACGGGGACATCGCTGCCCTGGCCGACGCGGAGTACGAGCTGGGGTATCAGCGCATAGGCTTGAACTTGAAGGCTGGAGGCATAGACCGCGACCGCTTTCAGGCCTTTCAACGAGACGATCCCGAGCGGGCGCGAGACCTGCGGGCCCAGGTGCGATCGCTCGGCGGATTCCCCTTCAGGCCCCTCCCGACGCCCGACAGTCACGCGGGCATCTACTGGATCAACATCCTGGGGCTGGCGAGCCGCAAGGGGGGCGGCTGCGATGAGGGGAGCATCCACCAGATATACGCGGGAGAGCTGAGTGCCATCGACGTGGAGGACCTCTCCTACGCCGAGGTCGAGCTGCGCCGAAGATTGATGACCTCGATCGAGTTCCATCGCGCCAACGTGCCCGGCTTCGAGGGCTTGCGCCTGCTGAGCTTCGCTTCGGAGCTGGGCGTGCGCGAGAGCCGGCGCATCACCGGCATACATGTGCTGACCAGGGAAGAGGTGTTGGCGCGGCGTCGCTTCGACGACGCCATCGGCATGGCTGGCCTGGGCTTCTCTCCGGTGGGCCACTACCAGGTGCCCTACGGATGCCTGGTGCCCTGCCAGGTCGATGGGCTGCTGGTCGCGGGCCGGTGCATTGGCACAGACCATTGGATCCAGCAATCCGCCCGCCTGATCCCACCTGCGATGATGACCGGGCAGGCTGCGGGCACGGCGGCGGCTTTGGCGGTGAAGGAAGGAGTGGACCCCAGGAACCTGGATCCCGCCCCGTTGCGCCAGCAACTCACTGCCGACGGGGTCATCTTCTAGAGGACAGGTCAAAGTACCTGGCCTTTTCGACCAGACCTCTAGGCCGGCACTCGAGGAGCCTGGTACATGGCCAGTATGTTCTCCATGGGAGTGTTCGCCTGGATGTTGTGGCAGGGAGCCAGGATGTAACCCGTGCCCGGGACCGGCAGGGACGTCTACTTGGAGCAGGACCCGCCTCTCATGTTGAAGGTGATCCAGCAAACCTCCAGGACCTGCCTGGCGTTCAAGATCCTCGCCGCAGGGCGCCTCTGCCAACGACAGGAGACTGTGGAGCGGGCCTTCAAAGAGACCCTCTCTCAGATCGAGGCACGCGACGCGGTCATCGTGGGCATGTACCCCGAGTTCGAAGATCAGGTGCGGCTCAACGCCGACTATGTGCGGAGGTTCAGCGGGCTGAGCAAGGATCTCCGAGAAGCCGGGACGCCGTGGGGCTCGTGGCAGCGGACGCCCTTGGCCCCCTCTGGATATCGCCAGTCTACATCGTTTGGCGATCAGCATCTGCCGTGGCCCGCCTGCCCCAGCAACGATTTGCGCTCGCGACGGCCTGTTCGCATCCCTGGCCAGACGGGCCTTGTTCTTGCAGGCATAGGAGAGCGAGAATGCTGGAAGGCGTGTTCATCCATCCAAGCGCAATAGTGGAAGCTCAGCAGATCGGCCAGGGCACCCGCATCTGGGCTTTCGCTCACGTGATGGGGGGAGTCATCATCGGCGCGAACTGCAATATCGGAGACCATTGCTTCCTAGAGTCCGGAGCCATTGTCGGGGACAACGTGACCATCAAGAACGGGAACATGATATGGGATGGCGTTACCCTGGAAGATGGTGTTCTTGTGGGGCCACACGTGTTCTTCACCAACGATCTCTACCCCAGATCCCCCCGACTGCCGCAGGCAAGAGCCAGGTACAGCAACCGCGAATGGCTTCTGCCCACTCTCGTGGGACGTGGCGCTTCACTGGGCGCTGGGGCAGTCATACTTGCCGGCGTCAGAGTCGGCGAGTTCGCCATGGTCGGAGCTGGGGCCGTAGTCAGCAGGGATGTGCCCACGTACGCGCTGGTCGTGGGGAACCCAGCACGCACGGTCGGCTGGGTCTGCCAGTGTGGCCAACGCCTGACCTTCACGGAGCAAGTGGCAGCCTGTAGCTCCTGTGGTCTGAGGTTCGTCACCCAAGGTGGTGCAGTCGCTCCCGTGGAGGGACCCAGGCCCTGACGGCACAGGCTTTCGAATGGACGTGGCGCGCGGCGCTGGTTTCGCCGAGACGACCTAGCCCTGATCCATCGGGCAGGATTGGGCCACACTGGCGTGTCCTCACGACCGTTCCGAGCCACACATACTCTTCACCAGGCGCGAAGAGCTGTACGGAGGATGGCGGCGGGCACTCGAGAGAGCATTGCTCGATGCCAAGGCCGGGGCATCCTCTGGCATCTGGCTCGACCAGGCCGGCGAGGCTGGAGGGAGGGGCCGCCTAACGACTCGCTGCAGCCGACCACACTATCGAGAGTTCTGTTGAAAGGCGCGTCGCGTGTGTGGCGTTTCGGTTCAAGTTTGGTGTCACTGCGGCAGCCGCGCGGCGGCTGAGCTCCCATCCCTTATGCGGCCTATCATCCCCAGCCCTGAGTTTCGATTCGGGGCAGCTGCTGAAGTGCGTCCCACTGAGCGGCGTTCTGCTGCGGAAATCAGGCTACGTCAAACAGACTTTGGGTGTTAGGAGGCAAGGACAATGACATTCGAAACTGCCTTTACAATGGATACGTCCAGTATCAAATATGGCCCGGGAGTCACACGCGAAGTGGGGCATGATATGAAAGAGCTAGATGCCCACCGAGTGATGGTGGTAACCGACCCCAAGCTGGCGGAGAGCCAACCAGTGTCTGTCACTCTCGAAGCATTGCGCAAACAGGGGATCGATGCCGTATTGTTTGACCAGGTACGTATCGAGCCAACAGATGTCTCCTTCAAAAGAGCCATTCGATTCGCTAGCGAGGGCGCGTTCGATGGATATGTGGCCGTCGGGGGTGGCTCCAGCATAGACACAGCCAAAGTGTCTAACCTATACGCTACCTATCCAGCAGATTTCCTAGCCTACGTCAACCACCCCATCGGCCAAGGTCGCCCAGTGCCGGGACGATTGAAACCACTGATTGCCATTCCAACTACGGCTGGCACAGGTAGCGAAACGACCGGCGTGGCGATTTTTGACTTCTTGGAAATGCACGCCAAGACGGGTATTGCCCATCGTGCGCTACGCCCGGTGATGGGCATCGTGGACCCCAACAACACCCGCACCCTTCCCAAGATGGTCGCCGCTAGTACCGGTCTGGATGTATTGAGCCACGCCTTGGAGTCGCTGACGGCCTTGCCGTATAACAAGCGGCCAGCTCCCGAAAATCCAAAACTGCGCCCCACGTACCAAGGGGCCAACCCGATCAGCCACATCTGGGCGTCACGGGCAATTGAAATGGTCTGTCAAAACCTCGTCCGTGTGATTGAGGACCCCTCTGACGACGAGGCGCGTGGTCAGATGTTGCTGGCAGCTAGCCTCGCCGGTATCGGTTTTGGGAACGCCGGAGTTCACTTGCCGCATGGCATGTCGTACCCGGTGTCTGGGATGGTGCGCGATTTTATGCCCGAAGGGTATCCAACAGACCACCCGATCATCCCCCATGGCATGGCCGTGGTACTCAACGCTCCGGCTGTGTTTCGCTTCACTGCGCCCACAAACCTGGAGCTCCATCTGTATGCGGCCGAGCTAATGGGCGTGGACACGTCCGGCGCTGGCCCAGAGGACGCACCCGAACTGCTGGCCAGCGCGATTGTCGATTTGATGCAGAGGACCGGGATACCCAATGGGCTGAGTGCAGTAGGTTTTGGGCCAGACGACGTAGATCAACTAGTCGCCGGCACGCTGCCCCAGCACCGCGTTACCAAGTTATCGCCGCGCCCGGCCAGCGCTGGGGATCTCAAGCAGCTCTTCTTGGACTCGCTCACGTGCTGGTAGCCTATTGGGCAACGGTGGTCCACATCTAGCGTAGTGGCGGTGCTGCAGGCCGACGGTGCCGCCAGTCGCAACGACCTGCTGATGCAGTGCCAGGCAGACATTCTCGGACGCCCCATCCTCCGCAGCTCGCTTCCTGATCTATCAGCCCTGGGCGCAGCCTATCTGGCGGGTCTGGCCATCGGAATGTGGCCTTCCGAAGAGGCGATCGCACATCTGGAGTGTCCTCACGACCATTTCGAGCCACACATATTCTTCACCAGACGCGAAGAAATGTACGGGGGATGGCGGCGGGCACTCGAGAGAGCCTTGCTCGATGCCAAGGCCGGGGCATCCTCTGGCATCTGGCTCGACCAGGCCAGCGAGGCTGGCGACAGCGCCCATTGGTGAGCTGTGATCGCCGCCCCGGGGCCAGCTACCTCTTGGGCGTCGCGTGCAGTTTCCTCGCGTAGAACTTGTACCCCTCATACTCCGTCTCGACGAGTTTGCCCTGGTCGATCAGCCTTCGCACAGTGTGCCAGTCTGCCCCGGCCCGAGCCAGGAACTGGCTGACTGCTTCCTCCCGCATGGGATGGACGGCGGTGATGCTCAGCAGGTCTTCTTTGACATCGCCCGTGAAGGCGAAAGCTTTGCCCTCGTAGCCGATCAGGAGCTCCACGTGACCCACCCGCTCGCTCAGGAGTTGATAGGCCCGATTGATGGTTTCCTCGCAGGGGGCTCGCACCCACTCCTCCGCCGGCGGCCTCGTGGGGATCGACAGATAGGCCCTGGCAGGCTTCAGAACGGCCAGGAAGTCGGCGACCTGGCTGACCTGGTGGACACTATCATTGACCCTTTCGACCAGCATCGTCTCTGTCACCAGTTCGCCCCCGTACGCCCCGGCAAACTCGAGCATTCCGTTCAAGATCGAGCCTAGCTGCAAAGTCCCGTGGGGGCGGTCTGTTCTGCGCCAGACCTGCTCCGAGGTGGAATCGAGTTTCAGAGAGACCCAGTCGGCTTTGGCCAGGTCGTCTCTCACGTCCTCGCGCCAGATGAGGGAGGCATTGCTGATCACGGCGATCTTGATTCCCAACGGGGCCAACAGCTCGATCTCGCGACCGAGATTGGCATCCAGGGTGGGTTCACCATCGGCCACGAAAGTGAGGTAGTCGATCGACTCCCCGCTTTTCCTGGCCCTTTCGACCCTATGACGGACGGCTCTCAGGATCGCGTCCGGCTCGTAGAACGCCCGTCGCTCAACCTGCATCCTCATGGTGCGTCCCAACTGGCAATACACACAGGAATAGGTACACACCTTTGGGGGGATGTTATTGATCCCCAGGCTGCGTCCCAGACGTCTGGATGGGACAGGCCCAAAGGCTATCATGCCGGGAACTTGCCTGGCGACTGCACCTTCCGCATTGGCCATTGTCCTCTCAGGGGTCACTTCTCGACCAGATCTCTAGACAAACTCGCGCACCGCGTCGAGACTGGCGCCCATCGAGGCGTCGGTCTCTCGCTCCACGATGATGTCGATGACCGCTGGCCTTCCGGCATTCACCGCCCGGTCGAAGGCACCACACAACTCCTGAGGCTCAGAGACCCTTTCCCCGTATGCCCCGAACGCCTCCGCCAGGCGCACAAAATCGACGCCGGGACCATCATAGGTCAGGTCCACAGCGTGCTCGTACCCGTAGGCATAGCGCTGGTTCTGTCGTATAAGGCTCAGGTAGCCGTTGTTGAAGATGAGGACGACGATGGGAACGCGATGCTTGCAGGCCATGGCCAGCTCCTCCACCATGAAAAGGAACCCGCCATCTCCCATGACCGCGACTACCGTGGCCTCCGGTCGAGCCACCTTGGCCCCAATAGCCGCAGGGAGGTCGTATCCGAGAGTGCCAGCACCACCAGACGCCAGATAGGTGTAGGGCTTGGTTATGCTCTGGAGCTGCCCAGACCAGATCTGGTTCAGACCGCACCCGGTGGTGAAGATGGTGTCGGGCCCAAAGTAGTCGTTCATCTCCTGGTAGACCCTCTGGGCCTTGATGGGCACCTGGTCATAGTCGGTTTTGCGGGCCAGGCGGGCCCTTTCCCGAGGAATGCTCGCAACCCGCTCGGACGGTGGGCGCGGTTCAGTCCTGGATTGAGCCTCCTCCATCAAGGCGTCGAGCGCCGGCCCGGCATCAGAGACGATGGCCACTTCTGTGGGTACGATGCGACCAATGTGAGACGGCTCGACGTTGATGTGGATGAACTTCCGCCCACGGACATAGATATCCAGCTTGCCCGTGTGCCTATCGCTGAATCGACACCCTATGCCCATGACCAGGTCCGATTCCAGGAAGAACTTGTTGCCGAAGGGGGACCCCACTTGAAGACCGATATGGCCGACGTGCAATGGATGGTCTGAAGGAATGCCGCCCGTAGCCATGTAGGTGGTGATGACTGGGAGGGAGAGGTATTCGGCGAACTCGACAAAGCGATCACATGCGCGGGCCAGGAGAACCCCGCCGCCCATGATGAGAACGGGCCTGTCGGCCGCCAGCAACAAGTCCAGGGCCCGCTCGATCTTGGTCCGGTCTGGTGTCCGTTTAGCGATGGGCAGGGGTCCGTCGGCCTCGGCATCGTAGGGAATGTCAGCCATCTGGACATCGACAGGAAGGTCGATCAGGACGGGGCCAGGACGACCTTCCTTGGCCAGGCGAAAGGCTTCACGCAGCATTGTCGGCACCTGCGTCGGTTCGACGATGCGCCATGCCGCCTTGCACACCGGTGCCGCAATCTGATGGATATCCACGCACTGGAAGGCCTCCTTGCCCAGTTGGGCGCGCACGTTCTGGCCGGTTATCGCGATCAAGGGAATAGAGTCGGCCTGGGCGGTGTAGAGCCCGGTGACAAAGTTGGTGGCCGCGGGACCAGAGGTGCAGATGGCCAAGGCCAGCCGGCCGCTCGCCCGGTAGTAGCCGTCGGCGGCGTGCACGGCGCCTTCCTCATGACGTGCTTGATAGTGCTTGATCTGTTTCGAGGCGCCCAGGAACTCGTACACCGGGTTGATGGCCGCGCCGGGGATGCCAAAGGCAGCCTCGATTCCCTCGCTCTCCAGGATTCTAACTACGACTTGTGCGACACGCATTTCCTCCCCCCTCGCTCTATTGCCTGAGGCCAGACGACGCACGCCTCGATCCGGTCGCCCATGTCCGCTAGACGACGTCCACGGACATCGGCCAGGCAAGAGGCAGCTCAACTCCTCTGGAAGCCATTATAGACGGTTTCTGTATCTCCTGACAAGCGGCCAGCGCCCTGCGCTGGGGAGGTATGATCTCTTGGGTCTTACACGCCAGGCGACGCTATGGTCCGTTCAGCCCCCCATACGCGGCTTTCACTTGTTCTGAGTGCGTCCCCTGGCTAAGTCTGTCACCATGCAGATGAGCAACGCCGCCCGGGTTGACCTCTCAGAGTATCCGGGCTATTCTGAAGCGAGTCATCAGTAGTGGTCAAAGTGGTGTCCGGCGATTGGGGTGCACCACATAGAGATGTCCCAAACCTTGGAGGTGTTCAAATGGTCCAGGAAACAGACTTGTTCGAGCACGTGCCTCTTTCCGAGAGGAACGTAGCCACGTTGACTGTTGACACATCCGCGCGTTCGCCACACCCGGTGAATCCTTTCCTGTACGGCAAGTTCTGCGAGCATCTCGGCCTCAATATCTACAAGGGCATGGAAGCGCAGATACTCCTCAACCCTACCTTCTCCAGTTGGGCCTTTGCTGGGCAGGTTGATCGCCAGATGAACCTGAACCGCGTGGACGGAGGATTCGTGGTCGAGAGCGACGAGATCAAGATCGCCCAGAGAATCCAGATGTATACCAGGCGTCTGGCCATCCCCCACCCCAGGCAGCTTCTCGATGCCTATGCCGGTGGCGCCGCGTTTGGCTGGATTCGTGTCGGCGAACCCGGCGATGTGCTTGCAAGTCCGGACGTCGGTGCCCATCGGGCGCGGGCCCAGCGCATCGAAGTCATCGAGGCTTCCCCAAGCAGCCCCAAGGGAATCGCCCAATGGACCTACTTGCCCTTGCACCGCACCCGGGGGTACGAGTTTCGCCTGGTTGGTCGTGCGGCGACCCCGGTTCAGATGGATCTGACGCTCTCCTCCATGGATGTCGATGGCGGCGTCGGAGCGCCCTTGGCCCGGGCCACGGTCTCGCTGGGCACCGATTGGTCCACTCTAACCGGGAGCCTGACCATACCCGAGGACGCGAACATTCGCCCCGATGCCGTATATCGATTCTCCATCACGGCTGCAGGAGAAGCCAACGTCGTCCTCGACCGGGTGCTCCTGTATCCAGACGACCACGTGGACCATGCCGACCCCGACGTGATCCGTATGCTCAGGGAGGCGAAGATTCCGTTGCTGCGCTGGCCCGGGGGGAACTTTGTGTCGGGCTACCACTGGCGCGATGGCGTGGGCCCGGTGGATGCGCGGCCGACCCTGCCCAATCCGGCGTGGGAGGGCCTGGAGTATAACATGTTCGGCACGGACGAGTTCATCGAGTTTTGCCGCGCCGTGGGCTGCGAGCCGATGATCTGTGTGAACGCCGGCAACGGCTCGCCAGAGGAAACCGCAGCCTGGGTCGAGTATTGCAACGGCTCACCAGGTACCCCCATGGGCAGCCTTCGAGCCGACAACGGCCATCCTGAGCCTTACGGTGTTCGCCTGTGGGAGATCGGCAATGAGCTGTATGGCGAGTGGCAGGTGGGGTGGACGACGCCCGGGGGCTACGTTGACCGCTATCGTCGCTTTGTGCGAGCGATGAAGGCCATCGATCCATCCATTCGGATCCTGGCCTGCGGCTCCCAGTTGGGGGGGATCGAAGTCGAGTGGAACCGTCGCCTGATAGACGAAAGCCAGGGCACGCTGCGCTGCATCACCGATCATCTCCTCACCGGCGGCCGAGTGGGCCATTTGACCGACCCCATAGAGCTCTATCACGCCTTCATGGGCTACGCCGGGACGCTGGCACCCAAATACAAAGCCCTGCGCGAAGCGATGCTGAGGGTGGGAATCGAGAAGCCGCGCATCGCCATCACCGAACTTCAGCTTTTCGCCCACTTCTTTGGGCAGCCGCGTGCCAGAGCTGCGCTTTCACCGGCGACGATGCCCACACCGGCCACCATATCCGAGGCACTCTATGATGCCACCATCATCCACGAATGCATCCGGATGGGCGAACTGGTGGAACTCCTGACCCATTCGGCGACGGTGAACCACGGGGGAGGTCTGCGAAAGACGAAGGAGCGCGTCTGGGCCAACCCCTGCCATTATGGGCACGCTATGGGGATGGCGCTGGCTGGCGGAACGCCGGTCAAGGTCAGACTTGCTTGCGGTACCTTCTCGACGAAGAACTCGTTCGGACAGATCCCCGCCCATCAGGGCGTCCCTGTGCTGGATGCCATGGCCGTCATCGGCGAGGATGGCGTCTCGTTGGTGGTGATGCTGGTCCACCGTTCGGCGACGGCGGGACCAATCGATCTGGACATCGACCTGGGCAATCTGAGGGTGCAACCAGAGGCGGGGGTGGTCGAGCTGGTGGGCCAGGCCATGTACGATCAGAACACTCTGGACGAGCCCGAGCGGATTGTGCCTCGGAGCTCGACGATCCGCGTGGAAGGCGGCAAGGGATCGCTCACCCTGAAGCCGTACTCCCTTACCTGCGTGACCTTCCGCACCCAGTGACCTTGCCAGTACCCTGCCGGACGTCTTCGTGCCGATTCAGACGGCGTGCGAGCAAGACTTCGGGCTGATGTAGGCCATGACTTGACACGTGGGCGAGGATCTGGGGCACGAATCCCTCCAATCAGTGAGATAGGCGCTTTCTTGTTGGCGTAATGCTCACACAGGGGATTGATCGGCACCCACGGCCGTTGGAGGTACGGCACCGCTCCCCTGGAATCTTGCCCAGCCCGACAAGACAGAGGCCCGGCACAGTGATCTGAGGTGTCTCGCGCGCCGAGGGCCCTCACACTCGTATCTGGACCAAGTGGGGTTGGGGTGCTAAGACGCGGGCTCACCTCCCGCGACGAGCTGCGCAGCCAGGCGGATCGCCTCCACCATGCTCTCCGCGCTTGCCAGGCCCTTCCAAGCGATGTCGAAGGCCGTGCCATGATCCACCGATGTGCGCACGATGGGCAACCCCAGGGTCACGGTGATGCTGCGCTCAAAGCCGTGGGTCTTGACGGGAATGTGCCCCTGGTCGTGGTACATGGCCACCACCACGTCAAACTCGCCTCGGATGGCCCGGAAGAACACCGAATCGGCCGGGATGGGCCCGACGGCTTCGATTCCCTCGGCACGCGCCGCCCGGACTGCCGGGCCGATGGCGTCGATCTCTTCCCGGCCCACCAGCCCGTCGTCGCCGCCGTGCGGGTTCAACCCCGCGACGGCCAACCGGGGACGGGGGAGGCCCATCCTTCGCATGCCGATGTGGGTCAGGCGGATCGTCTCCAGTACGCGCTCGCGGGTGATGAGCGAAGCCACTTCGGCCAGCGACACGTGGCGGGTGACGTGCACCACCCGCAGCCCCTCCGTCGCCAGCATCGTGGTCACCCGCTCCTGGCCGAGGAGGGCGGCCAGAAGCTCGGTATGCCCGATGTAGGGGATGCCCGCCGCGTTCAGGGCAGCCTTGTTGATTGGCCCGGTGGCGATGGCCTCTGCCTGTCCCGTCCGCGCCAGCTCCACCGCCCGCTCGATGTAGTCCACCGATGCCTGCCCGGCAGCCGCAGAGACCCGCCCCAGCCGCAGAAGGGCAAGGTCCACGTTGCCCAGGTCAAGAACGTCAGGCGTGGAGCGGTCAAAGCGCGCCTGGCTGACCTGCGAGATGGGCTGAAAGGCCAAGCTGCCCCCCACCAGTGCAGCGGCCTTGGTCAGCACGCCTGCGTCTCCCACGACGAGCGGGCGGCAGCAATCCCACACGGCTTCCTGCGCCAGCGCCTTGGCGGTCACTTCCGGCCCTATGCCGGCGGGGTCTCCCATGGTGATGGCGATGACCGGGTCCACGCTCACAGCCACAATCTCCTCTGGACCTCATCCCGCGCCGCCATGCAAAGTCCTGTCGAATCCCACCGTGATGCCGGCGCAGCGAAGCGCGGTCTAGCGTCTTGCCTCGGCGACCCATCTCCCAAACACGGGGTACTGGCTGCAGATGAACTCCAGGTAGGCTGGCCGATTCCGGGCATTCTCATGGAAGGCCCGCCTCAGGGCCGGGATGATCTCCGAGGGCTGGGTGATGTCCTCAGCGTAGTAGCCCATGGCCTTGACCGCCTGGGACATGTCGGCCACGGAGTGGTCCGATACCTCACACGTGTATGGATCGTGTCCCGCGCCCCAGAACCCGGGCCCGTAGCCACCAAAGCCCCCGTTGTTGATGTGGATGGTGGTGACCCCGATCTGGTGACGGACCAGGGCCTCAAAGTTGCCGATCATGTAGCCCACGCCCGCGTCTCCGGTGACGTTCACACATTGCCGCTCGGGATAGGCCAGCTTGGCTGCCATTGCCGCCGCCAGGCCGAAGCCCAGGGTGGTGACATTGCCCCAGCCCATGAAACCGCGCGGGATGATCGCCTCGTACACGGTGCTCATCTGGTCGCGGGTATTGCCCGAGTCGTGGGTGACGAAGGAGTTGCTTCGGTCAATGGTCTTCATCAGGTCGCCATACACCCGATAGGGGTTGATTGGCACGTCGTCGGACTGTATCAACGGGCGGTACTTGGCGAGAAACCGCTCTTTGCCCGCTCTGATCTCGCCGATGAGCACATGCTTTTTCCTGACTCTGCCGCCCGTTCGCGAGGACAAGTCGTCGATCAGGGCTTGCAGAGTGAGCTTGGCGTCGCCGATGACGGCATGGTCCACCCTGTAGCTCTTGTTGATGTCCAGGGTGTCCACCGTGCATTGGACGATCGTCTTGTCCTTCGCGTCGGGTATGGCCTGGCGGAAGTGACCGAGAGAGAGGCTGGTGCCGATGGCAAAGAGCAGGTCGCACCTGTGCAAAGAGCTCGCGGCCAGCTCGCCGCGCACCCCCACCGACAACCGATGGTTCTCGGGGAAGGCGCTCTTGGCCTTCAGTGTGGTGAGCACGGGCACCTGGGCCAACTCGACGAACTCCAGCAGCTCATCGGTGGCATCCCCATAGTATACGCCCTCGCCCACGTATAGCAGTGGGCGCTTGGCCGCCAAGAGAGCCTTGATGGCGGCCCTCACATCATCGGGGTCGGGCGCCCATTTCCAGCCCTTGACCGGCGTGTAGGGGTATGCGTCCTCATCGTATTCACCCAGATATCGGGGTAGGGTGATGAGCACCGGCCCCGGGCGTCCCGTGCGCAGATGGGTAAAGGCGCGGCGCATGAACTCGGGCACGCGCTGGGGTTGCTCGATCTGGCCGATCCACTTGGTGACTTCCCTGAAGCTCGAATTGACATCGTAGTGCTTGCGGCCGCGGGCACCCGCCGGCACACCGTCGGATATGCAGAGCACGGGCGACGAGTCTTCGAAGGCCTGGGCCAGAGCGCCGTAAGCCATATGCAGGCCGGCGGGGTTCGTACCCCCCATCACTGTGCACACCCCGATCCGTTTCCCGCCAGTGACCCGCGAGAAGGCGTCGGCGACGGCCACCGCATATCGCTCGTCCCGCATCATCAGGATGGGGACGCCCTCCTGCCCCAACGCGTTGTTCACGCAACACACCGGGAAAGTGGATACCCAGGACACTCCCTCAGCCTTAAGGATCCGCGCCAGTCCGCTGGCTGCAGAGACTTTCATCTTCGCTCTCTTTTCCTGTCTGCCTGTGCCCATGAACCGGTCGCGCAGACCCGGGCATCGCTGAGCGGGCGAAACGAAACGGTGCTCGCCAGGCGTTTCGGCCTGCCGGCCCAACCTGGAACAAGGCGGTCAGGCCTTGGGGGTGGCTGCCCAACTGCTGGCGCCAACCCGCATAGGCCGCCTTTCCCCGCCGTGCGATTCAGGACAGGACGGAGCCTGGAACTCGCTATTCCCTGCGGTTCACCTCACAGTGAAGCCAGGAGCTCGCGCATGCCCTCTCCCTGGCTCTTGCACCAGCCAAACAGGGTAGCGATGTCCCAGCCGATGCAGAAGTGGCGAACGCCCATGTCTAGGTAGGGCTTGGCCTGCTCGAAACTGCCGACCTCTATACGAGGATGTACGCCCACCGCCAGGGCGGTCTCGATCATTCGACGGTGGACCTTTTGCACTGGCTCGCTCCGTCCTTGTCCGGCCATGCCGATTGTGATCGAGTAGTCCGTGGGGCCGAACTGGACCATGTCCACACCCTCTACGGAGAGTATCTCTCCCAGGTTCTCGATGGCCCCCTTTTTCTCGATCATGATGGCGATTACGACATCGTGCATCGCGTCAACCCAGCCCTGCCGTCCACCCTCCAGAACATAGCCAACGTTGCGTCGCATGGCGGCACCGTGCACACCGCCCGCCTCTGGTGTCTCGGCGCGCACCAGACGCACGCACTCGCGCGCTTCATCGGCCGACCGACAATCGGTAAAGAGCACGTTCTGAATGCCAGAGCCCAGAGCCCGCTGAGCGATGAATCCTCGGGTCTGTTCCTCCACCTTCATCATCGAGGACATCTCTGGGAACAGATCGATTGCCCGGCCAAAGTTGTCCATCTGTTCCAGGCTAAAGGACGAGTACTCGCCCACATACTCGATGTAGTCGAAGGCGCCTGAATGGCCGATGATCTCGACGACGCCTGGCCAGGGACTGATCACATGGGTACCGATGGTTGGTTTGCCCTCGTCGAGTAGCTGTCTGAGTCTGTTGGGTCTCATGTTTAGCCTCCGCAAACGGTTGTATGGATGGTCACGCCACACAAAGCACCAGTCTCGACGAGCTGGAAGATGGCCAGGCAACGGATGACGCCCGTGCTGGACGAGTGCCCCCGTCCCCCGCGAGTTGGCAGGACCCTCTTGCCGCGAAACGCCACGGTTCGCGGCAAGGATCCGAGCCTCCCCGCTCTAGAGCGCCGCAGGCATCTCGATCCCAAGCTTCTGGGCAACTTCCTGCAGCCGGCGCACGGTGCCTTTGGGGAGAGGAATGCCGTTGCGCTCCCTCTCCTCGTGCACCCGGTCCTCCGGCTCGCCGGGAACAAGTATCTCCGCGAACCCGTCCGCTCTGGGCAGTGCCTTGATGCCGTCTATCACATTGTCCACATGTGCCTTGTATTCCTCCACGTCAGTGAACATGCTGATGTTGATCGCAGCCACGACGCTGTTCTGAGTGCTCCGCTTCCGTTCTCCGCCCATCAACACCGATTCCAGCAGGGGATTTCCCACCATCAGACTGGAAAGGCACTCAAACATGAGGGCCAACCCCGATGCTTTGGCCCCCCCAAAAGGAAGCAAAGCGGCCACCTGCTTGGGATCGGTCGTGGGATTGCCGTCCTTGTCCAGTGCCCAGCCCT
>SDBU01003934.1_pt1 | contig 18582 bp, 32 predicted proteins | sample 2277071 | NCBI WGS metagenome assembly SDBU01 (sample SAMN10397929, study PRJNA504765) | marine sediment metagenome | isolation source: marine sediment core GS08_GC12, 126 cmbsf | place: Arctic Ocean: Gakkel Ridge, Loki's castle | collected 2008 | reverse complement strand
ACATCTTGTAGTTTGTCATTATATGGTAAGATATCCACAAAGGGTTTACTGTCTGTCATGAGAGAAGTCTTTCTCTCAATGGCTTGTCTCAGGAAGTTTAAAACAGGTGAGACCTTATGAGTAGGTCTATACTTCCCCCAATGGGTTTTACCAGAATAGAAGTCGGGAATATCGTCCCACTCCTTCGCAATTACATTATCTTTATAATAGTCCATCTCTTCGTCGATGGATTCGAGATACTTCTTGATATCATTTTCAGTGGTTCCAACTTTTTCTAACATAGTGTTATATTTTTTTATATATTTTTGTCAAAATATTTATATGTGTCAATTTGCTACGTCAAAAAAGTAACGCTTTTTGGTCAAAAAAATTTAACAGGGATGACAAGATCGACACAATACTTGTATATCATATTTTCCAGTATCCCAATCCAACTGTCTTAATGCACTATACAGTTTATGTCCGCTACTTTTATGGTTCCCATAAAGTTCATTCCGATGTTCTCTACCATCACCATTAATATGAGCAAGTGTCAATAAATCTAAATCAGTTTCTCCACAAACTTCACACTTAATTCCAAAATGAGTAAAGGTTTCAATTTTTAATTGATTCCGCCATTCTTTTCCATTTTTTACACAGTCATCTGTATGATTGCTGTAATACTGCCTATGATATTCATTATATCTTTCACAATTTTTATCATAATATTCCTTACAGGGTGCTTTCCTACATTTCCTACAGTCGGTACGTAATCCATCCAGGGCTGCATTATTTACCTGAAACTCACTTTGGTCTTTTTGTTTCTTACATTTTGAACAGGTTTTCATTACCTTCTTCCCCGTGGTCTAGGTGGGCCACCAGGGCTTCGGCCCGTCGATTTTGGGGTTCCCCTCTTAGATTTCGGAAGTGACTTTTTAGTTACATCTTTTATGTTGTCAATCTCCATTCTATAAAACTTTTTATTTTTGTCCCACCGATCTATCCCTTGTTCTACAACCATTCCTGTAATAGTGACCGTCTTTTTCTTACCCACCTCCTGCTTTCCAAGATTCTTTGGATGTACTTTCATGGTTTCCTTTGGCTCTACGTATGGTGGTTGGTCTTTTATTTTTGCCATTATTCAACACCTAACCTTTCCTGTTCTTTCTCCCAGGCTTTTGCGTCTTGATCGGCCTCGGAACCCAGGTCTTTTTCACCTGGAAAGATAACTCCAGTCTTGTCTTTTTCCCTATATCTTTTCGCACAAAGATTACAGCAGAAAAGTTGATTGATATTCTGGGGATTGGGGATTTCTTTACTACAGTAATTACACTTTAAATTTTTAGAAATACCTACGATTCGCCTATCCCACTCAGGCTCTATGTCGGGGTTGTAGTAATCCCCCATCTTATACATTCGATTCAACAAGCCTAATACATAAAGTCCTATATCTTTCATAAAGAAGTCTTTGTAACATGCCGTATGAAAATCCGCTTTTAAACCAGGGGGAAGGCACTCTAAGATTAAATCCGCAGAGTTGTTCAGGGCAAGTAATAGGCTCTCATCTACTTCCTGCGTCGGCAAGAGCGTCGCCGTGACTTTTTCCCCAGCTTTGCGCTTAACAGTTGGAGTCCTACCTTTACTGCCGACTCCGCTAGAAACTTTAACACTTGTTTCCAAGAAATCTTCCCCCTCTTTGTTCCCATTGGAATCTCCCTTCAGGGTTGACATCTTACCACTGTTTTCTTGTGTCCTTGTTTTTTTGTTTACTTTAGTTTTTTCATCCATCATATATCTCCCTTTTTAACATATTTTTAGAAGAAAGTCAAGGTATATTTACAACTATTCTTAATTTTTTTATAAAGTTCTTATCTTTCAGTATGTTATAATCTATTTTTTTACATCATATTTAGGGTTTTCCCCTCTTAACGGTCGGGTGATCGGTTATTATCTGTTTTTATGTACTTCCCATACTGCGGTTCTGTTTTTATCCAACCAATCAATAAACCTAGATAATCTTGCCTCAGTTTTTCTATCTAACTTCTTTTTTGTTGGAAATACTGATGTTGTCCAACTAATTAAAACACCTGCCCATACATTTATAGTATAACTATAACAGTGATGGTAAACCGTATCTCCCAAGATATGTTTATAGTGAGTAGGTATATACTGAAATAGCTTGTCACAATCAGGATATATCTTTAACACATCATCATGCTTCCATATTTCTATTAAACCCCAATTACTTGACATCCTACATCATCTCCAAAGTTTTTGCACAATTATACCAGGAGGATGTACCAAAAATATTCTCTGGTATTAAACCATTTATTACCATGTCGGAGAGGAAATTATACTTATAAAAATGAGGATACTGCAACATAGCTTCCTCAAAACATTTTTTAGCTTGTAAAAAATCACCCAAATGTCGGTATGTTAATCCACGAAGATAGGTAAGGGTACCAGGGTGCATATCGACATCCTCAGATTGATTATCTTTCCATACACCGGCAGGACTATTTAAAAAATCTAGCGATTCCTTAGGCTTATTTTGGGCGAGTAACCAATTCACATAACTGATGCCCAACACATTGGTATGATTGGGGTATTCCTTAGCTATCCCCAAATATCCTTCCTCCTTCATCTTTTGAGTAAATTTTACCTGATCACTGATATCATCTATAAAAGTATTTACTTCTTGATATTGATTCAGTAGTTTATTGATATTCTCTTTCGTCGGGGGAATGGTTAATTGAACGGTTTCACTATGCTTATACTCAGATAAAAGAAAAAACATACACTTTTTATGTCCCTTATATGCCATGTAGTCAATTTTCAACCCACACTTATAAGCTAACCATTCAAATGATTCCTTGGAAAAGGTAAAATTATGGGCAGAGGATAGGAATCCATCGATGGGTATACCTGGGTAAGGATACAGCATCGAGGGCACCTCCACCAATATCTTACCATGAGGTAAAAGCATGGTTTTGGCCTTTTTTAAAGCCTCTGTCGGAGAGTAGAAATGTTCTAATGTATTGTTTATTATAACTAAATCATATAGATGGGAGATATTAAATTCCTCAAAACTATTTACGGTTGCCTTGAAACCAAAGACCTTTTCCCCAATTTCGGAGCTTCTTTTCCCTGGTTCCACCCCTGCTACCTCGGCACCGAGACTCCGCATTGCCATTAAAAGTGTGCCAAATCCGCACCCTATCTCAAATACTTTCTTTTCAGTTATATCATATCCTATAGAATCCAACCAATCTAAACAATAGATTGCTGTAACGGCCCGTAGAGCTATAGAAACCCCTGATATGCTGGTAACATTAAAAGGTTCATACAACTGCATATAGGCGTCCTGATAGAAATCCCGCATAGATTCTCTGGACATCATGGGGTTCTTATAAATTACCCCGCAATTGTTACACATTACATCGGTAGAATGATACAGTTTATTTTTATATTTTATGACACTAGTTTTTGTCCAGGACGGTTTCTTTGAAATTAACGTATTTTTATCACACCCACATATATCACACTCCCTAGTTACTTCTGTAATTTCCATAACTCAACTCCTTATAAATCCATCCAATTTTTGTATTTGCCTTTAGCCCGTTTTTCCCAAAAAGAATCGTAAGTTAGGGGGTCACGCCCCATTAAGGGTTTCCCCTCAGGGGATGGCATTAAAACTCCCCCACCTTCGACACCCTTCTCCCCGTATTCCTGTTCAATCACTTTCAGACCAATAAGAAATGTCATAACTCTGTCATCTTTACCCCTCCCATAGGCACTTGCCCCTACACCAGAACTATCTCTCACAAATATCATCATTTCATCTACCAAGCTCTCACTTTTGATATCAACATATTTCTTCTTTATGATGTAACGTCCATAGGTTAGGAGACTAGGTTTTGTAGCTGGATCAGTTTTCCATCCCAATTTAGTTTTTGAAACCTTCTCTATCGAATCAATAACTCTTCGTTTAAATATATTCCAATAATCCAAGGCCTGAATTCTAGCTAAAACTGCATGTCCATAACCAAATACCTCAGGAGCCAAAATAGCATTATTGTACTTTATTCCTAATGTGACAGCTATTTGTCCTAATGTCTCGGCCCCAATTCTACCATGCCATTCTGCACACTGTGTTGCTAATAAACCCGTCTTTTTGACACTCATCACCCTCAACACTTCTATGCATCCAAAGTCGGTAGCCCCTGGTTCTCCTGATGATGGGTCGATAGGTATGACATATATCTCTCCCTTTGCGGGCATTTCCCAAATCTTTAGATTGCCGTAAGAATCTTGGGCAAATCTATCTCCCTCAACCTCCCCTCTCCATGTAGAGGGTTTACAGTTTTCTTTATATTGTTTCAATACTAATCTATCAAAAACCCTGTTACCACTCACAATGAAAGCCTCATCGTCAGATACAGGATACTGTTCATGAAAGTTTTCAAGATCACCCTTGAGGTAATCCCCTTGACTCACGCCCTCCCCTAAAAACTTGATCTGGAATCTTCTCCAGTTTAATTGTTCGTATGTGGCACCATATCTTTCTATTAGCTCCTTTTCCTCGGCATCTATGGTATCTAATAATGATTCCTTTTCCCGTTTATCATAAAAGACTCTCGTATAATCCTCGTGTTCTAACCAACTGTAAAAAAGTGGTTTAAAAATACTCTTACCTTCTTTAGCTAATTTCCATTCATCATAAAAAGCCTCTCCCGCCCCGACCATTCCATTAGCAGTAGACTCGATAATGACACTTGTATCTGGTACGTTAAATACGGTAGGTATAACTGACTTTCTTACCGATTCAGCATCTCGATAAAAAGCATACTCTGAAAAATGAATGAAGTGATTTCCGGTACCTAATCCCGCTCTGTTATTACAGGCCACCGTTCTCATGGAAGATTTCAACCCTATAGGAATACCCCCTCGTTTTGTAAGTTCCGTTCTGGGCATATCAAATACTAATCTATCGCTACTTTTATATTTAACCATCGGCTTCAGTTGTTCGGGTAAGAACTCGTAAAAAGTGTGTGACATATTATGAATATATGAACACCCCTCATCATCGGCGGCTATAGTAATAGCTTGACGATGGGACTTCAAGTGACACTCCTGAAACATTCTACTTTGAATATAGGTAGAGACCCCATGCCTTCTTGCCTTAAGAATAATAAGGGTTACGGGTAATCTCCTTTTCCGGAACTCTTTCCACTCCTCATTAATTTTTACTTGGACGTGTCTCTCTTTGAAGTTAAATGGAATTAATCCCTCGCCACTCTGAATGTATAAAAGATTTTGAGAGTAGTATTCATAATTTGATAATTTATTTAAATCAATACTTTTTTTCATTATTTAAGTTCTGGATTCTCATAAATGTTACCGATTATTTCCCACCCATTCCACAAGCCACCTTTTTCTGGATCATTGTCATTGGTTGCCCCTCGAATATAATACAAATCCCACCCACAAAAAGAAGGCGATATAAACCATTTTACAAAACATACTCTGCCTTTTCTCTCAATCAAATCAGATTCAAATATCTCCTTCCCATTTTTGTCGAGGAGTCCTGTGAATTGCATGAAAATTATATCTTCATCATATTCTTGTGGTTGGGATACTTGGTCAAACGTCCATTGTCGAACCTTATCCCAATGATACAATTCTTTTCTTTTTTTATCCCAAGCCCTATATTTTATTGGTATCATTTTATCCCCTCCTATAAATCCGGTACCTCTACCTCTATAACTGCTTTGCTATTCCTCATTTGTTCATAAGTTTTTAACAATGTTCCTGCTTTCTCCTTGAACATTTTATTATCAAGACTACAGGTTTTGAGTGCATTCGCTAGTCGTACTATGGTTTCCTCTTTAATATCTTTACAAACAAACATAGCGTTAGCCTTGTTGATGATTAGGGCTATCATTTTTGAATCGAGCAGGTTATGGGAACGCAGAAGATATATAATGATCTTTTCTTTAATCTCAGACAGGGTATCCTTTTTAACGAGTAGACGTATAAGTTTATCAATACGGTATTTCTCGGTATCCTCTAGCATCTGAAAAAGAACATTATCAGATTCCTTTTTTATCTTAATATAAGGGGAGGAAATTCTCTTACTTTTCTTAACAGAGTAATTATCCCGCTCTACTTCATATTTAAACGTCTCCTTAAGACTCTTTAACTCTGCCGTCTTACATTCTTTACAGATATATATATTGTTAGTTTTACAGGATACAAACCAATTATTGTCATTAAGCCCTATCTTACATTTTTTGCACATTACCCAGGTCATAATTAGCCTCAACTCCCTTAAGAATTTTCTTATACAAAACATTCATACCAAAAAAGAAATCAAATATCCTAATCAATTTCTCGACAAGTAATTCCTGATCCTTGTAAAACTCATTAATAGTTATAAACACATTTTCTCTTCCCATACACCAAGATTGAATTATGTGCATTACACTATGATAACACATGGGATGTTGCATCACCTTATTTTTAACGGATTCACAATACGTTAAAACACACTCAACCTCTGCCTTGTTTATATGGTCATTCTTTATCAACAGAAAAACATCTTCTACGGTCTTAAGAACGTCCTCCAAATCGACAATAGCCTCATTCATGTATTCCACACCCTTCTTCAACTCTTCTCCGATAGTGGATTTATCTTTCTTGATTTCTTCTTGTGATGGAAGAATGAGGAGTTCATTCAACTTTTTAATAGGACGGGGATAAATATCTCCGAAACCTCGCATAGCATCCGATAAAGACATAACCCTAGAACCCCTTATTAAAGCACCACCCTCAGTAGCGTTAATACATACCCCATCATATTTTTTGATATCAAATTCAAATCGTTTTAACATCCCAACCCAGGTTTCCAGTGAATCCAACATCTGTCCACTATTACCCATTACTTGTTTTTTCTGTTTGATTAACTCAGATACCTTCAACCCATCCCTAGCATGATCCGCCCCAGCAACATGAGAATTTCCATCGGGAGCAAAGGCCAAATCCTGACCCACCAAAATGATAGGATCGCATCCCATAGCTACTGCAATTTGGAAAGCCATATTTGTAACGGATTTTCCTGTATTTAGAATTCCCTTATCTAGTTTCAACCATTTAAAATGAGCAAAATCCCTAAATACAACTAGGTTTTTCCCCTTCCATGCTTCATATACTTGTGGTTTGACTACAGGACAAGCTGCCAACCATATATCCTCCATCAATCTTTTTCTATCATCGGAAATTTGTTTAAAATGATTACAGGTAGAGAGATTTCTCTCCAATGAACAGACTATATCAGGTGTAATAGTTGGATCATAATTTAGAAGAGTTTTGAGAGATGCGTCGGCTGCAAACAAAATCGCCCTACCTTTAATCTTCGGTAGGAGATGTATGTTTTTACCAAGAGACGGGCCGGTGGCTACAATGACTGCTGGCTGTTTTTTGAATTTTCCCATAAGTTTGGATATTCCAGGATTGTGTGTTATAATGTCAAGATTCATTAACATGTGATCCACTCCAAACCAACTATCCTCAGGATCATTACCATAGGAACTCCGTATATCAAAACAAATACGAGAAATTTCTGCACAGACAGGTTTATAGTATCCTTTGTTAAATCTTACCTGGATAGGATGTTCGACAAAATAAAACGAGGAAAAGAAACTTCGCCCCATTGCATTAATTGTTTCATACAAAGTAAAATAAATTTGATCAGAAGGAACTCCCACTACAAATTTTATATTTGGTTGTTCAAAAATACTCACTGGTTCAGCATTGTGGACAGTCTGAAATTTTGTATTTTCTAGGAATCTTTTAAAAATCTGCATGTTATTTTCCACAACAATACAGAGCTTAACGGTACCACTATACTTGCTAAGTAAGGCCTCTAAATAATATCCCATTCCTACACCTAGAATCACTATAACATCAGCCTTAGCAATGGTCGGGGAAACACATGTTTCAACAAACACTCGTGCTTCTTTACGGGGATCATCCTTGGAATGAAGGAGCCATTCCTTGTTGTCAACTTTTACAACGCAGGTTTTACCCTGGCCTACCTTGACAGGGAGGGGTTTAACCGTATAATCATCCTTGGTTTTTTTTATTCTTTCCCCTAACTCAGGATTTGACTTTAGTAAGGCATTCAAATTATATTCGTAAGTGCTCATTAGTACCCACCTTCATATATGAGATTATTATCTAAATCGTAATAATCGATACTCGTTACTCCATTACTCCAACTTTTTTCTATATAAAATTTTAAATCACACATCTCACACTCAATAATCAGATTTTTATCAACTTTCAACCTATGGGCATAAATTGCTGCCTGTAAAAAATTTTTAGTCAATTCAAAGCAATGTAAACAGTGTACTCCCACAAGATTAACTCCGTTTTGTGTCGGTATATCTATTCCCACGTCTTCATTATCCCCATCGTCTTTATCGTGTATCAGATCGCCCGCCCATGTACCAGTCATCATATCGTTCCATAGTTTGTCTAGTTTCCCTTTTGATGACATTTTTTGTAATTTTTTTTCAAACATAATCCTATCCTCCAAAATTTATTTTATTTTCCTATCATAACATCCGATCCTAGATAATGTACAGTTTCCACATCCTCCCCCTTCATCTTTGTTACAAAACGTAGGTAGTTCTGAATAGAGTCAAACATAATCGGGGAACGGTCAAAATAATCCTCAATACTTCTTCTGGAGATATTAGGACAAATAAAACATAAGGTGACATCTTTTAGAATTTTACCATATACGGGATTACGGTCAAAGTTGACTGGTTGTAATCCATTGATTTGTTGGAAGAGATAGTGTACTCCAACCCCGTCAGGAGTATTGCTTTTAATACAAAGAAGTCCTCCATCCTTTACCACTTTCTTGTGTTTACAGATTTGTAGAGCATTCATGGATTGGATAAAATCCGCATTTCTAAAGAGGGGTTCCAGTATTACTGCATCAGCTTCTTCCGGTATATCTACCGAATACATTTCCTTGGCCCTGACCTTAACGTTTTCCCATACATGTCTTGGTTCCCCAATAGAAAGACTGGTGGGTTCTCCCTCCTGATTGATAGTTGAATTTACTAAAATATCAAGCATATCTAATGAATACCCTTTTCCGTATGAATATTTCTTACCATATAGATTGGTATTATGGAACCACCGTATAGCATCTACACCACTAATACCTGGACAAATCAATTTCGACCCACCGCTAAACTTCACGTGAGTATGGGGTAGTACAGTTCCAATCCCAATACAAAAAAACTTTTCCTTCCAGATCGATAAAGGTGATTTTGATAAGAAGGGATTATGTCTATAGACCTTGATGTTTTTAAGGTTTCTCCCCAATCGTTTCTGTAATTCCGTATAAGTAGTAGCTCTGTGAAGTCCCGAAGCCACTAGAATGGCAACTCGTTCCTCTGGTACTTTTGATAATATAAATTCAAAAACCATTTTTGTAACAATGTTTTCAGGACGAGTGAAATCATCTACGATTAATAGGATATCTTTGTCCTCAGGAATACGAATTGAACTAAAACTATTTTGAATAATGCATTCCATTTGAGATCGCCATAATATATGATGATATTCTAATTGTACAATTTTATGCATTATTAGCCTCGTAGAGTGCTTCAGCTACATAGAAGTCCTCTTTTGTATTAATGTTATATCCTCTCCATTTTGGTATCTCCATTGTAATAGCCTCAGATGGTATCGATTCTTTTTGATAAAAATATGATCTACTATACAAATACATATTACCGCTCTTTATTTTTGGATTACGGTAACGACCTGCGCTAAACCCATGAATATACTTCAACTCCAAGTTATCATCAATATAATACATATAACCTCTTGTCGGCCTGGTCGACTTCTCCATCTTTACCATCATTTCGTATAAATCTATCTTCCTCCTGAATGGGTTAGTCGGCTGAAAAAGCATAACATAATCGAATTCTTCAAAGTAATGTCCTATATAATCTAGGGCATGAATTACGACACTTCTATGAGATGCACTTTCGATACATAGGTTTGGAGGACGCTTAATTGTAAAAAAATTAAAAGGAACATCAAATTTATCTGGTTCATCTGAGGAAAACGCTAGAGCGGTAAAACAATCCTGGTTCTCACTTAAAAAATCAGTTGTCCACTTATATAGCGGTTTACCAGCTATCCTTACAAAATTCTTATGAGGAACCCTTACACTATCCACTTTGGCGGTTATTAATCCTAAGATATTCATTTCACCCCCCCTTTTTTTTTAAAGTCTTTTATCAATATCCTAATTACTCTCCCAAATTTTGTTGACGGTCTCGGCTTAATAATACGTGGTGGTAATTCTTTCATGTATTTCTCCTGATCTAAAGACAATCCATTTTTCCACTGGATATGACCGTAATCTCTAAACTTCCAATCTCCGCCCCATTCAATATTAGGATTTAGTTTTTTACAGATATTAGCAAATTCTTTGTAATCGGGGATATCGTTTTCATTGAGATCAATCTTGGTATTCCATATAGGTGTTTTTTTACCCCATTCTGCAATACAGAAATCGAATGCCATTGATTTAGGCTGAGTAGAATGATAAGATGTTTTTGTCTTTGTTACGATTCTATTTTCCTTAGACTTAATAGGTGCTAATTCAACTTTTTTCCTCATTCTATTTACTTTTGCGAGACTTGCTCTCCCCTGGTACCATAGGGCCATCTGTTCTTCCAAGGATCGTTGGGTACAGGTTGTTATTATGAAAACATTTTCCCCGAAACTCATCAAGGATACAGCCTTAATGTGGACTCTTCTCAGTGGTTCAAATAAATCATCTATACCCCTGCTTCCCATGTTTATCTCCTTTGTGTTATAAAGAAACCTTTTCCTAACCATTTATTTGTTTTCCAGTTTTCACCTATAATGGGATAAACCCAATCACCAGGATACCAACATTGTAGGTGTTTACATTTATCTCTATAAACATTCTTGTCCTCAAAGTAATTAGTTAGCTTCCTAGGGACAATATAATGAATTGCAATACCCCCACGTTTTAATAAATTTATACAATTTCCTATTATGGTAAGCTGCTCATCAAAAAAGAAGTGTTCTGCCAACCCATATGTTACAACCACATCAAATGCTTCGGGTTTATAGGGTAATAACCTAGCATCTCCTAAAACAAATGTTTTTCCTGATTTAGGATTTTCTGTACATAAAAATCTATTATCTGCTATATCTATTCCAAATGTCCTAAATCCACACCAATGTCGGAGATAACAACTGACAGTACCTCTCCCATATCCAATCTCTAGGGATTTCATATTCCCCGAATAGAACTCTCCATAATGATATTCTAAAATATCAAGAATATGCCCAATGTTTTTGTTAAATACTTTTTTAGTTTTTGGGGAAAGTTTACCTTTCCTAGTCTCCCAAAATTTTTTCCAACTAGCCTGTGAATGTAGATATGGTGTTTGCAATTCTCTCTCCTGCTTTACCATTTCCATAAAGTTTTGATGGTTTAAATTTTTTACCGAGTTGTATTTCAATGCCTGTTAAAATAGCACGCTTTGAGTTTTCCCGTACAGTTAAAACATTACTGGCTCTCTCACGCCCATCTTGTCTGCACCCTACATTAAGAGAGGGTGTTCCCATGAAAGATGCCTCTCTGATCCCTGAGGAGGAATTACCTACGATACATGAAGCGTGGGAAAGAAGTAGTCCAAAATCCTCTGGGGAAACCTGCCTTATATGTCTTGCGGGATTACCCCAAAAATCTGAGACAGTGATTCGGAAAAGTTTGGAAATGAATTCACCCCCTGAATCAATATTATTCCAAAAAATAACTTTTTGTACCCCAACCTCATTAGCAGCAGTGAGTAAATGCTCACAATAAGATAACGATCCATCTATGTCATTAGTATCAGAATGAAACATTATGATCATATAAGGCTGCCATAGTTTAAGTTCCTCCCCCGTACCCGTTTCGTTAATAATTCTACTGAGATAATTCGTTCCCCGATCACATTTCCTCTTCAATAAATCCATTGACGGACAACCCCAGGGATATATACGAATACATCCATTCATCTTCATTAACCCTACTCGGTACGCTGAAAGTTCGGTAGCCGTGAAATGATAGTCCGCTAATTGAGTGATAGCATTTCGCACCTTATCGTCAATACTTCCCGTCGTCTCTCCTCCTTGAAGATGAATCAGAGGTATGTTAGTGTACGAAGCTGCTATAGCTGTAGCAAGTGTCTCAAACCTATCAGCTACCGTTACCACAAAATCAGGCCGCACTGTTGAAAAAATGGTAGATATCTCGATTACTCCCAACCCCACTGTCTTTGACATCTTATCAAGAGAGTCCCCTTCAACCGCTAGGGAAATGTTGAGTATGGGTACAGATGGGAAATCTTCGCCAATTAGATTCCCCACGCTCCCATACTTATATAACAATACGCTACCCCCCAACATGATATATAATTGAATATCATCCTTTAGGAGTAAATGTTCAATGACTGTCTTAACTTTATTATAGCTACTCCTGTTGGTTATTGCGATTATAATTGTTTTCACGTTACCCCTTTCCTGATTTCTTCTTAGCTTTTATAGTCCTACCTAAACAAAGTTTCGTCATACTGATAATAGAAGTTTTATTGATTAGAAAAAGCGTGAATACATCATCGGTAGGAAGATTGTCTTTATTGACACATGTTCCTAGAACAATATAATCCTTTTTATCCTCGATAAGAATTCCACAACCTATTTGAATAGAATCTTGAATAGTGGGCATATCTTTTCTTGCAACCCAACCCGAAGCATAAGTAGGATCATAAAATTCAACACATGTAAATTCCATCTTACCTTTTTCCATTGATAGACACCCCCCACAAATTTGTTTGACCATTTGTTATGTCTACTATATCCGCCCTAAATGTACCATCCGTATTCCAATCAATAATAGCGAATGAGTGGCCCCAATTCATACTTTTTCCCCTCAGCCATTTATTTGAATCCGAACAACATTCCTTAATACACCCAATACAAAATCCAGCATGGACACCATCAAGACGAGCAAGGGATTCCCTACTAACATCATGGTTGTGACCATACATTACGTTAACCCCTAGATGAACTACATGCTGCCTGGCATGATACACACCCGCATGGTGTCCACCGTGATAAAAATGGAGTTTACCAATTGACATAAACTTTCCGTAGGGTAGCCATTTATATTTTCTCTCTTTTAATCTCATCACATTCTCGGGAAGATATTTTGTGAGATATGGATGCTCTTCGACAAAATTATTCAACCAGATTTCATGGTTTCCCATCAAGACATGTTTATTGGTGAGATTTATTTTATTGAAAGATTCATCAAATTTATCTAGGAAGTTGTTGACCACTTCAGCGTCTTTTTCTATATCCTTAATAATGTATTCAACAGGTGGTCTTTTCCGTCTTTTATACTTCCAGGATGATACACTGTCCCACTCACCGATATCCCCTAAAAAAATAGCTACATTAGGTTTGGTGATCTCAATTGCTTTTAATACACAGTTCGTAGCTGCTTCATCATGTAGTGGTACATGAGAATCCGGTATTATAATTCCCCTTTTATACTTTGGCATTCTTAATCTCCTCTCTATCTCTTGGAAATATTTCCATCTCTACATATACAGCCCTAATGCCAGGGTTTTTCACATTCTCTTTAAACATGATCTCTAATATGTCTCTAGCAGTATCTAGCCGTAGTTTTTGATCTTCGTTTAGTTCATCCATATCGCCTCTCTTTCCTGTAATTATCTTCACCCTAGGTTATCTACTAAATAACCACCAAGAACTTTTTTTTACCATCGGCTACCTACGTCATCACCAAATATCATTGAACATGCTTTTATAATCATCATTATAGCTACTACAGGCACTATAAGTACGTGGATCAATGTTAGATACGCAAAGGTGATGCCTACTAATATGGTCATATTCCTACCCCCATATAAAACCTAATGTAATGGCTAGAACAAATACAGAAACAATGATTAGTTCATAGCCATATGTTAATACAAAGTCTATGTATTGTTTATACAATAACCGTAAGCCACCTTGTTTTATATTTATCATAACTTTCTTTCTCCCTATCCTGCATAACAAGTTTACCGTCGCCCAACATTACATTTATCCTAAGTCGTAGATTGCACATCCTACGTAACTCCACCATATCTGCTGCAATTTCACTGGTTGGGCCAAATGATAAGTCTATCTTTATGTGCTTCTCGATGTAAGTAGCGCCCCTAAACATAGCTCCCAAAGAGGGGAGTTCGTCCATATGGTGATCAGAATAACCAATTGTAACTAGCTCATTGTTTTTGAAAAAATTTCTCAGAGAATCAATCCTTAATAGATTGGTCTCTGGCTCACAGGTTGGATATAGGGAAACACAATGCATAACCACTACTTCTTTGGTGGATTTTAAATAATTAATTAGCTTCAAAGTACCTAGGGAATCCAGCATTCCAGTGGAGACAAAAACTCTATCCCAGGTGAACTCATTCACCGCTCCAATAAGTATGGCTGAAATTTGACCTGACGCAATCTTAATGCTCCTAATACCGGCATCATATATCTTTTTAACTAGGTGAGGTTGGTTGACCGTTGCTAATAACTCTGTCCCGTATCCCTCAGCTTTCTTTCTAAGAGAGATTAGGGTGTCACTTTCAATCTGACAGTTTTTGTAGAATTCTTTTTTATGTTTCCACGCATTCCCCATATATTTGGCATCATAAACCTGAACCTTAAATATATCCGCTCCCACAGCAATACATTGTAACATAGTCTCTTCAAGTACCCCCAGGTCTCCATGAAAATAACATGCAGGTTCAGCTATGATTTTAATTCCCATTATTTGTCTCCCCTAAAACAGTGTCCAGTAAACGCTCCTTATACCAAGGGGCTAATCCAGCCGAGGATTCTCTAATAAGCTCATCACCAAATATTTCCCATAAATGCGCTCTGATATCTTCACCTTCCTCAGCACGAATATCATTCTGCACTTCCTTTATGAGTTTACCAATATCCCTAGGATCACCCTCCAATTCCCCTTTCTCCTTTAAATGTTGGACTGCTTTCATCCAACGTGCCTCAGTTCTAAAACTCTCTTTATATGCATCCCACTTACGCCCGTGCTTAAAGTCCTTATTACTTCCATGTCTTTCTTTGAAGTTCTCCGATACCAACTTACCTGACATTAGGGGAATTGGGTATCCCCCCAATAAAAATAGACGTGAGTAATTCTTGATAACTATGCCCTCTACCTTGGTACCACCTAAAATACTTGGTGTTTCCAGAAAACTCTTCAATTTATCTGAACTATAAACTGTACCACTAAATAAAACTGGGACACTTTCTATCCCGATTTTTTCCGCTAACATCTCATAATGTATAGTAAAACTTTGATCCTGACTGGATACCCCAAAACAAATTAGGTGATTCCTGGGAGTCCTCTCATATACTAAGGTATTATGTTTTGGTTTCTTAAGATATTCACAATGAAAGATGGTGTTGTCCGGTATTATATCCTCTATACTTTTAACGTAATCGATGGCCTCCCCAAACATCTTCTCTGGATTATCAAAATAGAGTTCCTTGTTCTTACTACGAATTTGAAGAACCCCATCGATCTTCCCGAAATTGAACTGAGAACCATCCACCTTCTCTGTGATCTCTACTGATTCTTTGAAGATATCTTGGATATACTTTGTGCCTAGTGTAAATATTTTAGGAAATGCTGCAATCATTATTTACCTCCTTTCATATTCATGTGTATATCTTTAAAAAATCTATGAACATTTTTATGACAATTCTCACATACTTCATAAGAAACAGACCAGGTAACATTTACATCGCAAAAATCAATTTTAAAGGATAACTTATCCTCACACCCACATAGATCACAGTAATATCTAACCATGTTTTGCCTCAGCTTCCGCAATAAGTTTATCTGCCTCATGAATATAACTATTAGGATTCTTTCTTAGCATGTTTCTGTAATATTCTAATAGTTCCCGATGGCAACCATAGCAGAGAAGATCATCTGTTTTAATTAAATCATACCGTCTATTATCTAGACATTTGGCATCACATATATCACAATAATATTTAATCATTATAGCCTCTCTCTAAAAATCCTGAGTTGCTTCAGAAAAGAGTTAACTTCTTCTATACCCTTTATAAGTGGATACACTTGGGGTGGAACATCCTTTAAAAACACCACGACCTCATCCTCATATTTCTTTCCCACCATAATGACCTTACTCAGGGAAATAATATGATACTTTCCCTCCCAATAGTTTTGACATGTTTCTCTGATATCAGTTTCCCCCACAGGTATTCTTTTAAATTGTTCTGTCATTGTTTTTCCTATCATCTCTGGCACACTCCCCTCCTTTTATTGGATTATTATCCTCTTTTAGCATATAAAAAACCACCTGTCAAGTGTTATTTACACTTTCTTCGTAATTCTTTCTGTATTCCCCCAACTTCATCAATTCGATTAAAATCATCCATTGTCCTAAAATATTTACGTAATAATTTCTTTAGTTCCTGTAACTCCTCCTCTGTTCCCCATGTTTTCCGTAGTGTTCCACCAGGGCCTGCTCGTCTACCCATATTACCCTCCTATCGCTTCATGGACATACCATGTATTTCCCCTGTGTTTTCTTCTTCCCCGTCGACCGTACATACCTGTCCTACCACCCCCAAAACGTATGGCCCCCTCGTCTATGGCCCCTTGGTAAGTATCAGAGACAGATACAACTTTTCCGTCGTTAATAAGTAAGAATTTACCCACTAGATTGTCCATTTCCCTCTACCTTATCTATCCTTTCCCCTAACTTCAGGCAATCCAATACATCTAAAAAATGCAGGATCATATCCGCGGCTTCCATAGGAGAATAGTAGGTATACTGAAATTTACCCCTGTTAGTAAGTTTATTTTTTATAAAATCTGCTAATACCATTTGTGTTTCCATTCTATATGCCATGTTCCCCGTCCTCCATCTCTCGTAATTTCTTCAGTGTATGTATCAACTTCTCATAAATACCAACAGATCGCTCTAAATGAAATATTTCTTTATTTATTTCCCGTACCTTGGAGGGTTTTGGTCTTGGTTGAGCGGACTCTGTTTCCTCATCCCATACAATCCCCAATCCAAAAGGAACCTTTCCATTGTATCCCTCTCTTAGCCCTATGGCGTGATCTCCAGTTCCATAATTCTGCAACCAATTAGCCCTACCCTCATGACCTTGAGGTAAACACGCAATAATGAATTCCGCACGTTTTATTCTAGTTATCCCTGATGCTCTTTCAAAATATGTTAATTTTGGAAATTTCATACTACTCCTCCCTAGTCCCTTCTTGACCTTGTGACACACAATAACCGCATGGAGCACTTATGTGGCACGAACAACATCGGTTGTTATCATGGTCGTTCATTGCTTCGTCCAATGTCTTGCTCCCGTTGGGGTCAAAGTGCCTATCATAATTTTTGCGTCCTACACTCATTTTCTTCCATATTTTCTCTTTGAGTTTCCGAGTACAATCTCCACAATAACCGAAGCCTGATGCATCGGGCGTACAACTACAAGGTAGTTTTTTATCTGACATAATTAGTCCTCCTTTGGGGGTATAACGAGATTGTTGGAGATATCCAATCCTCCCGACTCAAGCAACACTGAGTAGGCGTCTGTGTCGAATCCCAATCTAGTATAAATTAAAAACCTGAACGATCCCGATTCTCTACCATGTTCTGATATTTTTTTAAAGATAAAGGCCGTCGCTCCCAATTTCTCTATATCTGTCAAGGACTTCCACACCCCTGTTTCATCCACTGCTATATTCATTTTTCCCCTTCTATGATTCCATGCATTTATAGCCGATAAACTGCTATCATAGTTTGATTTTGCAACAAGACATGAAGTACAATATACCTCAAATCTTTTATAGCCAAAGGAAAATTCCTGCACATTTAATACAGCCTCTTGTCCACAAAAAGGACAGGATTTTATCTCCATGTTTTTCTCCTTATTTTATCACTAAGTTCCTTATGGATAGAATTGATCCTGTAGGAATTAAGGTTATATCTCTGTACTCTCCCTCATTGTTTCGCTCGGCGGCGATACGTGTAGTGATTTTACCATTGCTAATGATGTAACCAAGGCTTTCAAATAGACACATATTATGCCCCTCACAAGCCTCTTTAGTATATGTACCAGGGAAAAACCGAGCATCATGCCATTTAATTACAACCATATTAATTAAACTATCATTAATCATTTTCCTCTCCCTATGTACAATGTATTGGTACTAATATTGATACATTCCCTCTAAGGTGATTCAATGGACTATACAACATATTATGTACTATATACAAAATACTATATATTATATACTATATATAAAGAGTATACAACATGTATTATAGATGATTTACAATGACTAGGGTGTACTATCTGTTTATTATATATCTGGAGCTATGTCTCTGGGTAGGTCTAAAG
>SDBU01003933.1_pt1 | contig 18584 bp, 19 predicted proteins | sample 2277071 | NCBI WGS metagenome assembly SDBU01 (sample SAMN10397929, study PRJNA504765) | marine sediment metagenome | isolation source: marine sediment core GS08_GC12, 126 cmbsf | place: Arctic Ocean: Gakkel Ridge, Loki's castle | collected 2008 | reverse complement strand
CTAAAAAGGGGGCGAGAGCGGCTGGAAGAGCGGCTAAAGAAGGGGCAAAGAGAGCTGGACAAGCTTTAACAAAACTTGGCGCTCAAGCATTATCAAAGCTCGGACTCACTGCTCTTGCCGCTAATTGGCCGCTTGCGATTGCAATCGGGATTATTATTCTTATTATTGGTATTATTGTAATTATTATTCTGGTAATTTGGATTTTGTGGCTAATGCATGGCGGTGCTGGCAAAGGAACTTATATGGGTGCTGGCCCTCGAGATGGAGCAAATAAAACCATTTATGATGAAATGGAAGATTTATTGAATCGGGGAAAAATAGTTATAACTGGTCGCGATGAATCACCAGAACCAGATAAAACCGAGGTTCCCACGGAAAGAGAATTTCTATTAGGCACAGCCCACCCTCAAATTGGCGAGATTGATATAAAATTATTAAAAACTTTAGTCTATTTAGGGAAAAGGCATGATTATGAAAATGGAATGATTGGAATCAGCCATATTATTTATCCTTATATTTATATGCCCATAGATACGATTGAGACTAAAGACACTAAAGATGAAAAATTCTTAAAATCTATTTCGGCTCACAAACAAGGAATGGCGGCTGATATTGCTGAAATAGATAAAGTCTGCAAAAAATGCAAATGCAGCATAAAGTGTGGAAACGATAAAGTCCCGATCAAAGTCGTCTGGCAAGATGATCCAGTCCAAATGCCGCCAGAAGACAGGGGCGTGGCTAGAGATAGCGCCATTGCTTTGATAGAAGAATCTTTGGGTTTGCCCAAAGGAAGCTTAGAAGGCGATAATTTAGAAGAAGTAATTGAGAACACGGGCCGAACAGAATTAGAAAGATATTTGAAATTAGAGCCCGGAAGCTTAGATGGAGATAACTTCGAACAAGTAATCGAAAATGTGGGCCGCGAGGAATTGAATAAAAAATTAGGCCTGCCGCCTGAAACTGATATAGAAAAGCTGCCCAGCGATATCGCCAATGCTCTTGCTAATGACTTGGAAAAACTTCTTTTAGAAGCTGGGCAATCAAAAATTGAAGAAGTGTTGAGCTTACCCGAACAAGGATTCCAGGGAAATAATTTAGATAAAATTGCCCAAAATTTAGGCCAGGTGAAAGTGGAAAGAGAACTGGGCCTACCCAAAGGCACTTTAACCAATAAGGATTCATTAAATGTCTATCTTAGCCGCAAATTCGAAACTAATTTGGAAGAAAGTTTGAGAGAAATTGATAAAAATTTAGAACTTTCTGGTGACCAAAATAATCCGACTCTTTTGGTGGATCTTGTTAATAAAGCCAGAGATGGACAAGATATCTCTGAAGATTTAAAAAGTATTGGCACGGCAACATTATCTCAATCTCTTGGTTTTGAGAACAACTACATTGCGACAATTTTAGCATCGCCTAGACCAGAATTTAATTTGCCTGCCATTTACGATGCGGAAACCCAGCAGAAATTCTGGGATGCAATTAGAAATCTCGAAGACACAAATAGTTTGCCTTCAGATAGTTTGAAAAATTTATTAAATACTCTGGCTCAGAATGGGGATCCTAAAGATAATTTAGAGTTGATTTCTTCAGAAATAATTGGAAATAATCTTGGGCTTGGCGCTCAGGCGGCTTATGATATTGCCAGATCGGGTTATAGTTTAAATCAAGCCTTATCTGATTCAGGAATGACTAAGGCGGATTTAGCCATGCACCTCGGGCTTTCTGAAGATGCGGCCGCTTTAATTTTTAGCCCGACAGGAAATTTAAAAATCGCTGTTCGTGAAACTGGACAATTAACTTTAGCCTTAGAAACGGGCTTGCCCTATGATTTGTTGGGCAGTTTTGTGGCCGGTGATATTAGTTATAATGCCTTGATTAGCCAATCTGGAGTTGATTTAGGAAAATTGGCACAAAGTTGGGGTCTGCCAGAAACAACTTTGGCTGAATTGATCTCTGGAAATCCCAAGGCCGCTTTCAAAACAGTCGGCTATGATATTTTTGAAAAGAATTTTGGTTTTTCACCAAACGAAATAACCACTGCCCTTGATTATGTTGAAAGCAGACAATTTAAAAAAGCGGCTGAAGAGTTTGCCAAAAATACGGTTTTTTCTGCTATTGAAATCTCTTTTGGATTAACGCCAGGAACAATTGGCAATGTTTTAGTGGCAATTGAAGATCCTTCAAGTTTAATCTCTATTGGAATATCAACATTTTTGGGTGGTGGAATTATTGGCGGTATTGCTGGCGGCATATTGGGTGGCATACTTGGCGGAGGCTGTAGCACTAAATGTTATCGAGAAGAGGCTCAAAAAAAGGTCCATCAAGTAGTTAAAGAATTAATGGAAATGCCATCATATAATAAGGAGCCTTTGGCAAGCCTATTGGGCCTGCCCGATCTAATCGAAATGAGAATTACCCAGCTCATAGTTTGGAGTTATGAAAGAGATGTTCTGCCATTTGAAACTGGAGCCGAGACGCCAACTTATGAAGAAGTCTATGGCAAAAGACCTCTGCCGAATTATGGGCTTTTTGCCACCACGGAAAATAATTATTTATTAGATCATATCCATGTTGGATTTTAATCACTAATCTTGGTTCTAATTCTCTTCACTAAATCATTGCCAGCCCTAAGATTGATTTTATTTTTGAGTTCTTCTGATTTTAATCTCACCTCGCCAGCTAAAATTGAATTAGGCACTTTTAAGGTCAGGGTTTCATTTTTAAAAGAGGCGGCAAATATTTTTTTTGCCCCAAACTGCTCATCTATTTGATCTTGGGCTAAATGACAAATCCAGGCAGCTTTAATTGGTTTTTGTTGCATTTTTTGTTTTTTAAGAATGTCAACCGCTTTTTTGAAGCTCATTTTAATTCCCTTTAAAGCTTAAAAATCTTAGCTTTTTGCCTTAATCCTGGAGAAATATTTCTTAAATCGCAAGCAGTAATTATTGTCTGTGTCTTAGAAAACATTTTAGCCAAATACCCTCTTCTCTCTTCGTCAAGCTCAGAAAAGACATCATCTAATAAAAATACTGGGAGATCGCCAGAACTTTTTTGGCTTAAAAAATCCACCTCAGTCAATTTTAAAGCCAAAATGGCTGATCTGACCTCGCCGCGTGAACCAAAGCTTTCCATATTTTTATCATCTATTTTAAAAGTCAAATTATCTCTTTGGGGACCGACTAATGTCCTCTGTAAAAGAATCTCCCTGTCTCTAGCCCTCTTAAGTTTTCCCAAAAACTTTTCTTTAATTTTAGATATATCCGGTTGAAAGCTTTTATTTTTATAGTCTATTGTGAGCTCTTGGTTCTTGCCAGAAATCTCTTGATATCTTTTAGGAACTATTCCATTAAAATAATTTATTAGTTGTCCTCGACGCAAAATAATTAGACTACCATAATCAACTAATTCTTTGGTCCAAAAATCTAATTCCTCTACCCCAGCCTCTCTTTGGCTAATTCTAAAAAGGACGACGTTGCGATTTTTTAAAATCCTAGCCAAATACATTAAATATTTGGCATATTTAAAATCTTGTTGGGAAATTAAAAAATCCAAAAATCGCCTTCGCTGCTGGGGTGAGCCTAAAATAATGTCTAAGCTCTCAGGCGAAAATAAGACTGTTTTTAATTTGCCTAAAACAAAAAAGAGCTTTCTTTTCCGACCATCTATTTTAATTGTCTTGGGCTGGATACGTTCTGGTCTCAAATCTAAAATAAATTCAATCTTAAATTTTTTTTCTGTGTCTGTGGTATCGGCTACTATTCTGGCGAAGTCTTTTCCCCATAATACAAGATCAGAATTTTTAGCAGTTCTAAAAGACTTTGTACAAGATAACAAATATATAGCTTCTAAAATATTGGTTTTTCCTCTGCCATTAGGTCCTAAAATAATATTTAGTTTGGAAAAATTAAAACCCTGTTTTTTAAAATTTCTAAAATTTATTAATTCTAATTTTTTTAAAAACATGATTATAATAGGGTTTTAGTTGTTAGTGTTTAGGGTATAGGGTGAAAAAATAACCTAAAAACCTAAACGCTAAACCCCAATTCCCTTACTTTATTCTTCGGTTCTTAGGGGCATAATTATATAGAAATAATCTTTAGAATCTGGGATAGAGAGTTTGGCTGGATTTAATTTGCCTGAAAGTTCAAAATTGATTTTTCCCCTCTTGAGTGCTGCCAAACCATCTAAAATAAATCTTGAATCAAAAGATGCTACAAGCTCTTCGCCTGAAATCTGGGCCTCAGCTTTTGCATTTGAGGTACCAACTTGTTCGGCTTGGGCTAAAATCTCAATATCTTTACCCGAAGAAAGCTTGATTTTAATATTATTGGCAGACTCTTTGGCAAATAAGCTAGCCACTTTTAAAGCTGATTGAAAATCCTCAAAATTAATTTTTACTTTAGTGCTATAGCTGTCTGGAATAATCTGTTCATAATTTGGAAAATTCCCTTCAATTAATCGGGAAATGATTTCAATATTTTCATTAATACCGAAACGAATCTGATTCTCGGTTACTGAAACTTTAACATTCTCAGTAGAAACTCCGGATAAAATCCTGCCTACTTCTTGAACGGTTTTTAAGGGAATAATTACTGATTGTTCTGATTTTACCTTTTTTTCTAAAGGAATGGTTTTTTCAGCCAATCGATAACTATCAGTGGCGACAAGTTTAAGTTTGTCTTTTAAAAATTTAAAACAAACGCCAGACAAAACCGGTCTAGTCTCATCAATAGCAGTGGCAATAGTTACTTGGGGTATTGCTTCCTCTAATATTTTTCCAGAAATTGAACAGGTTGGTTTTTCTTTAATTTCTGGAATTAAAGGGAATTCATCAGCTACTGTGCCCTGGATAGTGGCTTTATAATTGTCTGTTTTTAATTTTAATTTTTGCTCTTCTAGTTCAAGATTTATTTTTTTATCACCACAAGCAGAAACAAAATCTGAGATAATTCTGGCTGGTACAGTAATTTTTCCTTGTTTTTCGATCTTGGCGCCGATCCAGATATTTATTCCTATTTCTAAATCCGTGGTGGAGATTTTTAATCTTCCTTTATCCGTTGCTAAAAGAATATTATTTAAAATAGGTAAGGTAACTTTTGGTGTAACAACTTTTCCAGCCAAACTTAATCCTTTATTTAAATTTTCTTGAGTACATGAAAGTTTCATTTTTATCTCCTCTACTCTTATTTTATAAAAACATTAATTTATCCACATCCTCTTTTATATTTATAGTATTAAATAATTAATAGTATTAATAGTAAGGGGTAAAATTCTGGGGAAAAATAGGTTTTTAATCTTATATTGCTTTGGAAAAATTGTGGATTATTTAGTTTTAATTTGGGGATTTTTTGTTGAAAAATTGTGGATTATTTTTATTTTATTATTAGGGGTTGGGAATTTCTTTTAATTTATTAATAAGTCTTAAATTTAACTCCACAAGTTATCCACAATATCTGTGGAAAACTATATATATAATTTTTCTTTAATTAGACTGATTTCCCTTTGAATATCAGGACTTGTTTTAATTTGTTTTTCTATTTTTCCGCAACCATAAATAATAGTGGTATGATCTTTTTTTCCAATTTTAGTTGCAATTTGGGGAAAAGAATATTGAAGCTCATGTCTTAGAAGATACATGGTAATTTGTCGAGGAAGAACAATTTCTTTGGTTCTTTTTGTTCCCAGCAACTCATCAACCTCAATATTATAAAAGCCAGCGACAATTTCGATAATTTTATCAAAGGAGATTGATTTTAATTTAGGTGAGATTAAGCTGCTTAAGGCTGATACAGCTACATCAACAGAAGGAGAAAGATTATAGAATTTAAGATGGGCAATAAGGCGGTTTAAAGCGCCTTCTAATTCTCGGATGTTTTGTTGAATATTTTGGGCGACATAATCACTAACATCGTCAGGCAACTCAATCCCCTTTTCTTGGGCTTTATTTTGTAAAATTGCTTTTCTGGTTTCAAAATCAGGCGCTTGGATATCCGAGATTAAACCCCACTCAAACCTGGATTTTAATCTATTCTCTAAAGAAGAAATAGCTTTGGGTGGTTTATCAGAAGTTAAAACAATTTGCTTATTTGCTTGATGTAGAGTATTAAAAGTGTGGAAAAACTCTTCTTGAGTGCCCTCTTTGCCAGCTATAAAATGGACATCATCTAAGAGCAGCAAATCAATACTGCGGTATTGATTTTTAAATTTTTCCGCCTTTCCTTTTTGGATTGCTTGAATAAAATCATTGGTGAATTTTTCACAAGAAGCATACAAGATTTTTTTTCGGGGATGTTTTTCTAATGTTTTATTGCCAATTGCTTGCAAAAGATGGGTTTTGCCCAGACCAACCCCACCCCAAATAAATAGAGGATTATAGGTTGAACCTAATTTTTCAGTTACAGCCAAAGAAGCAGCGTGGGCTAATTTATTATTACCACCAACAATAAAGTTTTCAAATCTATATTTTGGATTAAGAGTTTGTTGGGTTGGATCTTTTTCTTTTATTTCTGTTTTAACTGTTTTAATTTCAGCCAATTCTTGTTGATCGACCTCAGGTGTTTTAGAGGCTATTTTATATTCCACGATTTCAAGATTGGGGATAAGTTTTTTTAATGCTAAAAGGATTTCTTTATTATATTTGTTTTTTAGCCATTCCATGTAAAAACTACTAGGAACACCAATAACTACTTTATTTTTATCCACAGAATAAATAAAAGTATTTTTAAACCAAGTACTAAAATTAGCCTTAGTTAAGGTTACCTCTAATTCTCCTAAAGCTGCTTCCCAAATGGCCTCAGAATTCATAACCCTCCAGTGTTTAAATCCTAATTTCTAAATAATTTTTAATTTTATCCACATGCAAAAATATTTTATCAAAATTATCCACAAGTATCAAATCCTGGTTGACTTAATCAAGTAACAGCTGGTATAATTAGATAAGCTGACCCGCCTAAACTTGCCACTCGCCTTTTCAGTATTATTCATACACGGCTCGTGGCGCGTATTTCTGCGGGCAGGAAGGAAAAAACATGAAAAGAACCTATCAACCTAAAAAAAGAAAAAGGGCCAAAACCCATGGATTTTTGACTAGAATGAAGACAAAAGATGGCCGAAATATAATTAAACGACGTAGAGCCAAAAAAAGGCGAAAATTGTCAACTTCCATTTCGAGATAATATGTTAGCCAAAATCAATCGCATAAAAAAAGAAATAGATTTTAAAAAAATATATAAATTTGGCAAGAAAACAAAGGGCAATTTTTTTATACTTAAATATACTCAGACAAAAATGCCCTATTCCCGATTTGGATTTGTTATTCCGGCTAATGTGATTAAAAAAGCTGTTAAACGAAATTTATTAAAAAGAAGGATTTCCGAGGCGGTTAGATTGAATTTAAGAAAAATAAAAAAAGGCTATGATGTTGTTATTCTATTTTTCAAATCCCCCGCCCAAGATGAATATCAATTTTTAGAAAAAGAAATTTTAGAATTAATTAAAAGAACAGAAATATTTAAAAAATGATTAAGAAAATATTTTTAATATTGATTCGCTGGTATCAAAAAACCTTTTCATTTGATCACGGCCCTTTAAGCTTTCTGTATTCAGAGGGGTTTTGTCGTTTTAAGCCAACTTGCTCTGAATATACCCATCAAGCAATAGAAAAACATGGAGTGATTTCGGGCGGTTTTAAAGGGTTGTGGCGGATTATGAGATGTAATCCTTGGAGCAAGGGTGGCTATGATCCAGTAAAATAGGAGTTTTAAATGATTTGGCTTTGGAATGAAATTTTATATCGACCTTTATTCAACATTTTGATTTTGATTTACGATTTTCTTCCAGATATAGGAATTGCGATAATTATTTTAACCATTATTACTAGATTGATTCTATATCCCTTTCAATCTAAGGCTTTAAGAGCCCAGAGAGAGTTGCAAGAATTACAGCCTGAATTGCAGAAAATTCAGAAAAAATATAAAGATGATAAGCAGAAACAATCTAAGGCTGTAATGGCATTTTATCAGACCAATAAAGTTAATCCATTTTCTAGCTGCTTGATTCAGTTAGTTCAGTTCCCAATTATTATTGCTTTGTATCAAGTTTTTAGGACCGGTTTGGATGTAGAGAAACTGACTCAACTTTATACTTTTATTCCCAGACCTGAAATAATTGATCCTAATTTTTTAGGGTATTTTAATTTAGCTGAACCTAATAAATTTATTTTGCCGATTTTGGCTGGTATTACTCAGTTCTTTTATTCAAAAATGATGATGCCTCAAACGCCAAAAAATAAAAAAGGGCCAGCGAGTACCCAAGAGATTATTTCCCGTCAGATGATTTATTTTATGCCCCTAATGATTGTCTTTTTTGCCATGAAACTGCCGGCCGCCTTGCCTCTGTATTGGATCGTGGTAGCTTTATTTGGCATTTTACAGTATTACTTGATTGGCAGAGAGAAATTTTCCAAAAAGAAAGTTAAGATAAAAGTGAGGCCAAAGCCAAAGGCTCCCTTGAGAAGGAAAAAGAAATGAAGGACAAATTAAAACAAATTAGGAAAATTTCCGAAGAATTTTTTCAGAGCTTAGGCTGGGAACCTGAGGTTAATATTGAAATTTCGGAAAAGATAATTTTTCTAAAAATAAATACCGCAGAGCCTTCTTTGTTGATTGGCAAAGGGGGAGTAAATTTAGATTCTTTGCAGCACATTTTGAGGCTAATGATTAATAAAAGGTTGGATGAATTTATTCATTTAGTTGTTGATGTGGCGGATTATAAAAATAAACAGCGGATTTTTTTAGAGCAGGACAGCTTACAAAAAGCTTTAGAGGTGAGGCAATCAAGCCAGACCAAAAGATTAAAACCAATGAATAGTTATGAAAGAAGAATTATTCATCTGACCTTAAAAGATGTGGATGGAATTAGTTGCGAGAGCAATGGAGAAGGAATAGAGCGCCGAATAGTGATAAAACCAATTAACAGTAAACAGTAAACAATTAACAGTAAGTGATTTTTAATCCTAATATTGTTAACTGTTACTTGTTAACTATTAACTGATTGAGGTGGGGTGCCGGAGTGGTTTAACGGGCTGGTTTCGAAAACCATGCGAGGCGAAAGTCTCACGGGGGTTCGAATCCCTCCCCCACCGAATTATTTAAATAAAATTTCATAAAGATGGTATAATAAAAATAGGTTATAGGTTTCAGGTTCTGGGTTCTAGAAAAAAATTAACTAGAAGCTAGCACCTAGAAGCTAACCACCTGTTCTAAAAGGAGGGGTTTTGGATAATACTCAAAATTCTAATTATGATCCTTCTTCGCCTTCTCCCCGGCCTCAGGTTAAGCCGCAATTAGAGAAGGCTTTTTCTGAATATGTTCAACAGCAGGAAGAAGCTTCAACTCAAAAAAAAGCCAAAAGTTTGGGATTAGCTTATGTTAATCTGGCTGGCCACCCGATTAATAATCAGACCTTAACCCTTATCCCTGAGGATATCGCTCGCAAATACAAGACAGTTGCATTTTTAAAGGCTGAAGGAAGATTAAGGGTGGTTTGTGTCGACCCTAAAAATCAAGAGATGCGCCAAAAATTAGAACAAATCGTCCATAATTTAGGCTTAGAATTGGTTCTCACTGTAGCTTCTGAAACTAGTTTGAAATATGCTTTAGAAAATTATAAATTCGTGCCCAAGCAGTCGGCAAAAGAGGAAATTGAGCTGACTCAGGCGAAAGAACAAGATTTAGCCAAACAAATCAAGAATTTGGCTGACTTAAAAGATAAAATCAGCCAAGTGCCGACAACTAAGATTTTTGAAATTATCTTAGCCGGAGCGATAGCTGCTAAAGCCTCAGACATACACATTGAACCCGTTCAAAGCGGCATGCGGCTTAGGTACAGGATTGATGGGGTTTTACAGGACGTGGTCACTCTTCCCGTAGAAGCTTACAGATCTTTACTTTCTCGGGTGAAATATTTGGCTAAGATGAAATTGGATATTAAGGATAAACCCCAAAATGGTCGTTTTTCAATTACTGCCGCAGGCACTCCGATTGATTTAAGGGTTTCGGTTTTGCCGACAATTTATGGCGAAAATATTGTTATGCGTTTGTTAAAGCATGAATTTGGTTTTTTGACTTTGGGCAAATTAGGCTTTTCAGCTGAAATCAAAAAATTAGTAGAAAAAAATATTAAAAAGCCGACTGGAATGATATTAAATACTGGGCCAACCGGCTCAGGGAAAACTACCACTTTGTACGCGATTTTAGATTATTTAAATAAACCCAGAGTGAAAATTATCACCCTGGAAGACCCGGTTGAGTATCGAGTAAAAGGGATTACCCAAACTCAAGTTGATCCAGAAAAGGGCTTAGATTTTGCCACTGGATTAAAATCAGCCTTAAGACAGGATCCAGATGTTTTAATGGTTGGTGAAATTAGAGATCTGGAAACAGCTGAAACAGCCATTCAAGCAGGTTTAACCGGTCATTTGGTTTTATCTACTTTGCATACTAATAATGCGCCAGCAGCAATGGTGCGTTTGCTTGATATTGGGGTGAGGCCATTTTTAATACCTGGCGCGATAAATCTGGCAATGGCCCAAAGATTGGTGAGAAAAATTTGTTCAGCTTGCAAAGTAGAGTATCAGCCAAAACCTGAGGTTGTGAATAGGATTAAAAAATCATTAGCAAGTTCAAAATTAGAAAAAATAAAAATCCCTTCCAAATTGTGGTATGGGAAGGGATGTACTCAATGCAACAAGACTGGTTTTTCTGGCCGAATTCCGATTGCTGAAGCTATGGAGCCGACGCCTGAAATTGAAAAAATGGTTATGCAAAAATCGCCAATTTCTTTGTTGTTTAAAAAAGCGGTTGGGCTGGGAATGATTACTATGGAACAAGATGGAATTAGAAAAGTTTTGCAAGGCAAAACAACAATTGACGAGGTCTGGCGAGTGACTGCGAGTGAAGTTTAAAGAGTGCTTTTAAGTTTTAGAGAAATTCTCCCATAACCCAGGTAAGAATAGCATAAGATGCAAAGATAATTATTAGTCCAATAACTGCATTTAAGATAGTAGTTCTGGCTGCTGCGGCTGTTTCTGCATTCCCACCAGCTGTCACATACTGATAACCACCAATGATTAGATAAACCAAGCCAACAACGCCGGCAAGGATCAGAAGAATCTGAACAACCTGTCTTATTACTACATCCAGATCTTGTAAAGCAAATGGGTTCGTTGGGAGAAGTTGCTCCCAATCAGCAGCTGCATGTGCTACAGAAGGGATACTAAGCGCTAATAAAGTTAATCCTTCTAGGCTGAATAGTCTTTTTAGCTTTTTCATAGTTTTGCTCCTTTTCTTAAATTAAATCTTATTTTTAATTTTATATTATAATATCTTAATTTTTTGTCAAGCTGGATCTAACTCCATAAAGCTTTTCCAGCTAAATTTTCCCATAAAAAATTAATAATTGCAAAAGCAGAAAGGGCGATAATTAAACCAACAACTGCCCATAAAATTGTCTGTTTAGCTTGTTGGACAGCCTCGGGATTGCCAGCAGACACTATATATTTATAGCCACCAATGATTATATAGATCAAAGCAACTGTTCCAGCTAAAAGCAAGGCAATCTCGATTACATTCCCTATTACCACTAAAATATCTCCCAAGGTATATTCTGATGCTTCTTTGTTTGGTAGAATATTTGGTAAAGCAGAGAGTTTAAAATTATTCATCCTTCTCCTACTAATAAGTTAGATATTACAAAATGGATTATTGCATAAGAGCCAAAGATTATTATTAACCCAATGACAGCTCCTAGGATAGTATCTTTTGCTTTGGCCGCTTGCTCTGGGTTTCCAGCTGCGGTTGTATATGAATAACCGCCAATAATTAAGTAAACTAAAGCAACTACACCGGCAAATATTAAAAGTAATTCAATTATAGAGGTGATTAATCCTTCTACAGTATTAAATTTAAACCAATTTTCTAATTCAATATCCATTTATTAACCTTATTTTACCACGACGCCTATTTGGGAAAGAATTAAATAAGCCAAAAGAAGCACCATCAAACCGATAATTGCCCCCCCAATAATTTCCTTGGCTTCACCAAGAGCATCGGGATTTCCTTGGCTGGTAATATATCTATAACCGCCCCAGATTATCATTAAAATTGCTAAACCTATTGCTAAATATGTGGCGAATTCATAAATGCAGCCGATATATTGAGGCAAAGCAACTTCGCTTCCTGCTTGGCAGTTTGTTCCCGGAATAGTTACTCCAATTACTGCTGGTAAAATAATGGACATATTTGATCCTAACTTTTCAATTTTCAAATCTCAATTTTCAATCAATTATCAATTTTTCAATTTCCAAACTTTTTGGGATTTGATGATTGAGATTTGATTGGTTATTGGTATTTGTAATTTGGAATTTTGTTTTTCTATTCCTTTTTCCAAAGGGTTTTAATTTTCTCAGCCGCCGCATCAATCGCTGTTTGGGTTGGTTGATTTTGGCTTACTACAGCTGTGATCATATCTTGAAAAGTTTGATCAACTTTGGTTGGTGTTTTTCCTTTATACCAACTGGTAGCAGTACTAACTTGAGAAGCAAAGATTCCGTACAAGCTGGTGCCAGTTTTTGATTCAGCCAAACCCAATCTTGATGGCGGTCTTTTGGTAATTTGATTATATTGTCTTTGCCGGACCTTTTCAGAAGCAAATTTGAGAAAATCCCAAGCCACTTGTGGATATTGAGAATCTTTAGAAACTGCTTCTGGCCAATAGCTGGCATAATCAGTTCTTGTTTCTACTCCTTTTACTTGGGGCATTTCAGAAATGCCAAAATCTAAATCAGGGGCTAAATTTTCAATAGTATTAATCACATAAGAGTAATTAAACATCATCGTTGTTTTGCTTTGGATAAAAGCTTCAGTTGAACTGGCTAAATTCGAATTCCAGGAATAAGTTTCCTTGCTTGGCAGGGCAAAGCTGGTATAAAAATCTAAAGCCGAAGTCCCAGGATATACTTGACCGCCAGTTTCTTTTTCACTCGGCAGATTAAAAGTGGGCGTTTTTTTATCTTCTGAAACCATTTGGGTGTTATTTTGGATCATTAGTAATGAGAGAATATCTTCAGATGATTCAATGTTATTGGATGTGCCCAAGGCTGTTCCAGCTTGATTTACGTAAGTGCCGCTTTTATTGGTTAATTTTTTGGAATGGTCAATCAGTTCAGTCCAGTTTTTGGGAGGTTTTAAGATTCGGAGACTTCTCTTTTGCTGGCTGGTTAAATCTCTTCTAGAGGATACTGAATCATTATAATCATTAATCAGCTTCTTATTATAAAACAAAGCCAAAGTGTCAATATAAAATGGAATGCCATAAATCCTATCATCTGAGATTAAATCTTGGGCAGCAACCGGGGCAAAAGTATTTTTATATTCATCAATTGACATATAATCTTCAGGCATAGGTTCTAATTTATCCTGGTGTTTTGTCAGCCAATCATTTCTAATCATAAACAAATCAGGGCCAGAACCGCCAGCCAAAGCATTGATCAATTCTGTCTCGTATTCTTTGGGATCTTTTTTAACATATTCTATGGTGACATTTTTGTGTTCTTTTTGGTATGCTTCGATGATCGGTTCCAAGGCCTCTTCATTATCAAAGTGCCACCAAGTTAAGGTAACATCCCCTGATGGATATTGAGCTTTATCTTCAGTATCTTTTCCACCCCCTGCTAAAACGGCAACGACTACTAAAATTATAATAATCGCTCCTAGGACTGCGCCGGCAATAATAAGTACTTTTTTATTCAAAACCCCTCCTCTTAGAATTAGGTTCTAGGTTTCAGGTTCTAGGTTATAGTGAAAACCTAGAAGCTAGCACCTAGAAGCTAATACCTATTCTAAATTTAATTCCTTAAGATATTTCCTAAAGTCACCATTGATCTCTGGTCTCATTAAAGCAAAATCTACCACAGCTTTCAAGTACTCGGTTTTATTTCCGGTATCATAATATTTGCCATTTTCAATTTCTCGAGCATAAATCTTGTGATTTTTTCTAAGTTCATTAATTCCATCAACCAGCCAGATTTCTCCGCCTTTACCTGGTTTGACATTTTTTAAGGCATCAAAGATATCTGGTGTCAAAATATAAGCTCCGTGAACGGCTAAATTAGAAGGAGCTTCTTGAGGATCTGGCTTTTCGACAATCTTTTCTATTTCATAAATTTTATCTTCAATTTCTTTGAGTTTGCCAATCCCGTATTTGGCTAAATCTGCTTTATTTTCAATTTTGACAGCAGAAATAACAATGTCTTTGTATTTTTCATAAACCTCAATCATCTGTTTTAAGCGGGGTGGCTTGGCATAGATAAATTCATCACCCCATAAAACGGCAAAAGGCTCATCACCGATAATCTCTTTTGCATTTAAAACCGGGGTACCATTGCCATAAGGTCCCTTTTGGCGAATATAAATAAAATTTGCCATTTGGGCAATTTTCCTAATCTCCTCTAATTGTTCAGTTTTTCCTTGTTTTTCAAGATGATTTTCTAATTCTAAACAGTGATCGAAATGGTCTTCAATCGCTCGCTTGTTATAACCGGTTACAATTATAATATCTTCGATACCAGAAGCGACCGCTTCTTCAACCACATATTGAATAATTGGTTTGTCGACTATTGGCAGCATTTCTTTAGGAGATGCCTTAGTCATAGGCAAAAATCTTGTTCCATAGCCAGCTGCGGGAATGACCGCTTTTTTGATTTGCATTTTTAATCTTCCTCTTTGGCGATTTTTAAAACTTTTGTTTTACTTTTTGGTTCTTTAGGGATTTCAATTGTTAAGACGCCATTTTTTAATCGAGCCTCGGCTTTTTCTGTATCACAACCTTTGGGTAGGGTTATTTGTCGAGAAAAAATACCCCAATAGCATTCTTGGGCAAGATAATTTTCACTTTTCACCTCTGTTTCCTTTTTCCTTTCGCCTCGAATTGTCACCACACCTTCCCCGATTGATACCTCTAAATCTTCTGGATTTACTCCTGCGATCGGGGCTTTAATTATAACTGAATCTTCATTTTGATAAGCATCTAAGGCTAATTGACCTTCCTGTGTTGGTTGACCTTCTTGTGCTGGTTGACCTTCTTGTTCGGAAAGCCAATCCTGACCTTCGTCTCCAGGATTTTCTTGAAAAATTTTAGAAATTTTAGCTGATTCTTTTGGTGTCATATACCCCTCCCATGTTAAATCCTAATTTCTAAATACTAAACTCTAAATAAATTCAAAATTTAAAACTCTAATGCTCAAAACGTGTTTTGGATTTTTAATTTTGATATTTGGGTTTATTTAGAATTTAGGGCTTAGAGTTTCGAGTTTAAACAACTATTATGGATAATCTATTTTTATTATAAAAGAGAATTAGAAATTTTGCAACAACTTGAATTATTAAAAAATCTCATCTATTATTATATTAGAAGCAAAGATTAGACTCGGTCCTCAAATGAAAGAATATTTAAATAAATTATATGATCTGATTTTCCCTAAAAAATGTGTAGGCTGTGGGAAAGAAGGTTTTTGGCTGTGCAAAAAGTGTTCTAAGAAAATTGTCCAAGTCAAAGTCCCATTTTGCCCTTATTGTTATAAATTAACTCGGATGGGTCAATATTGTTCTAGGTGCCGGAGATATAGTCATCTAACAGGCGTTATTATTGCCGCTCATTACGAAAATCCTTTGAAAGAAGCGATTCATAAATTTAAATATGACAGGATTAAAGAATTGGCTGAGCCTTTGTCTGAATTGTTGATTGCCAGGTTGCAGCTGGGATTTCCCCGGGGCGATTTGGTGTTAGTACCGGTTTCTTTGGCTCAGAGTCGAGAGCGCGAGAGAGGCTTTAATCAGGCTAAAATTTTAGCTGAAAGAACAGGTCCAGAATTTGATATTCCCTTATTGTCTGGTGCTTTGGTGCGGACAAAAGACAGGCCAGCTCAGATTGAGTTGAAAGGTCGGGAGCGTCGCGAGAATGTTAAAGGAATTTTTGCGGTCCGGGGTGATATTGAGCAAGTTAAAAATAAAACTATTCTTTTGGTGGATGATGTTTTTACCACTGGCGCGACTTTAAATGAGGCGGCTAAGGTATTAAAACGGGCAGGTGCGCGCAATATTTGGGGTTTGGTGATAGCTAAATCTTAAATTGCTGATTATCTCAAAATATGCTATAATTTAAGATGAATTTGAGTATTAGGTGAGATGTTGCCTTGCTATTTTTCAGAATAGACACCTTTAAGTTTTCTTTGGGTCAGACACTTTCTTTGCTTGAAGAATGTGGGTCTGAAGCGGAAGAGTCTCAGTAGGTAATAAGTGCAAGGTGGGATGGCAGAGTGGACGATTGCACCGGTCTTGAAAACCGGAGTCGCCTTTTTGGTGACCAGAGGTTCGAATCCTCTTCCCACCGCCATTGAAAAAATAAAGGCCCGAAATTGTGAGGCAATTTCGGATGAGGAGAAATAAAGCGGAAATCGGAAGAGGCGAGCTTGCGAGGTTCAGGAGATTGAAGCTTTATTTGGACGCGGAGAGGTCGCATAGTGGTCTAGTGCAGAGGTTTGCTAAACCTCCGGCGGTGTAAAAGCCGCCTCGTGGGTTCGAATCCCACCCTCTCCGCCAAAGATTAAGAATCAGGAAGCAGGAATCACGAATCAGGAATTATGCAAAAAAGAAGAAAACCTAAAAAACCTAAAAAAACAAGTAGAAAACCCAAGCCAAAAGCCAGGGCGGTTAATTTTTTGGCTCCTGAATTTGTTTTTTATAAGAAAGGTTTGGGTTGGTACATTGTTTCGGGAATAATTGGTTTGGGACTGATTGGGGTAGCAGTCTGGCAAAAGCAATGGTTTTTGGGGGCGATAATTTTCTTGACTTTGATTGTGTTTTTTCAATATTCTAAAAAGCGACCACAGAGCAAAAAATGTCATATTGGTAAAGATGAGATTAAAATAGGGGAAAAAACTTTTCCCCTAAATTGGTTTAAATCTTTTTCAATCATTTATGATAGACCTCAGAGCCACTTGTTTTTAGAAACCTCAAGGCGCTTTTATCCATCATTTTGGCTTCACATTAAAAACAAGGATTTGGCACGAGTTAAAAAAGCCTTGCTTGGAGTTTTACCCGAAAAGCAGGCCCAAGAAGGGATGATTGTCAGGATCAATCGTTGGTTTAGATTTTAGCTCGAACCGCGCGCCTGTAGCTCAGTGGATAGAGCGCCCCGATAGCTCAATGGATAGAGCATCAGATTGCGGATCTGAAGGTTGGCAGTTCGAGTCTGCCTCGGGGCACTACAATGTTAATCGGGGAGGTCGTCCCGATCACAATCGGGACCAGGCACACCAAAAATAATTTTAATTTAGCAAGTAATAAATTATGAAAGGAGTAAATTATGAAAGGTGTAATTTTGGCTGGTGGTTTGGGAACTCGTCTCTATCCTTTAACTTATGCCACCAATAAACATTTATTGCCGATTTATGACCAACCTATGGTTTATTATCCAATCAATACTTTGGTGAAAGCTGGCATTAAGGAAGCGATGGTGGTAACGGGCGGCCCGCACGCAGGTCATTTTATTCGAGTTTTAAAAAACGGTAAACAGCTGGGCTTAAAACATTTAGAATATGCCTTTCAGGAAAAAGAAGGTGGCATTGCCGAAGCTTTAAGTTTATGCGAAGATTTTGCTGATGGTGATTCGATCACAGTAATTTTAGGCGATAATTGTACTGATGCTGATATTTCAAAACAAATCATATCTTTTAAAAAGGGTGCCTTGGTTTTTTTGAAAGAGGTGCCAGATCCAGAAAGATTTGGGGTGCCAGTTTTTGATAAAAAAAGCCGAATTGTAAAAATTGAAGAAAAGCCGGAAAAACCCAAATCTAACTTTGCCGTTACTGGTTTGTATGTTTATGATAATAAAGTTTTTAATTATATTAAAAAATGCAAGCGTTCAGCTCGGGGCGAATTGGAAATTACTGATGTTAATAATTCTTATATTCGTGCCAAGACTTTACAATGGGAAACTTTAAAAGGTTTTTGGTCAGATGCTGGTACATTTGAGAGTATTTTGGGGACAAATTATTACTGGGCAAAAAAACGAAATAAAAATTTAAAAATATAAGGAGTCAAAAAATGATTTCAGGCGTAAAAATAAAGGCCCTAAAAATTTGGCCAGATGATCGTGGATATCTATATGAAACATTAAGAAAAGATGATCAATTTTTTAAAAAATTTGGTCAAAGCAATGTGACAATGGCTTATCCGGGGGTGATAAAAGCTTTTCATTGGCACAAAAAACAAGATGATTTCTGGGTTTGTGTCAAGGGAATGATTCAAACAGTTTTATATGATCTTCGGCCAGGATTAAAAACTAAGGGTGAAACTCAGGTAATTTATATGGGCGAGCAAAATCCAGTTTTGGTTTATATCCCCAAAGGCGTTGCCCATGGTTATCGGGTTTTGGGACCAGAATCGGCGATATTGGTCTACTATACTTCTGAGACTTATAATTCTCAAAAACCAGATGAAGAAAGAATTTCTCACGATGATCCT
>SDBU01003932.1_pt1 | contig 18586 bp, 16 predicted proteins | sample 2277071 | NCBI WGS metagenome assembly SDBU01 (sample SAMN10397929, study PRJNA504765) | marine sediment metagenome | isolation source: marine sediment core GS08_GC12, 126 cmbsf | place: Arctic Ocean: Gakkel Ridge, Loki's castle | collected 2008 | reverse complement strand
AACCACATGGGCTAGCCGAGCAGTCTCAGATAGGAAGACATCCTGAACCACGAAGAATTCCAGCCTCCTCAGTGCCTCTTCAACATGTGTTGCGTCTGGGTCGCTTAAGACGGGGTTTTCACCAATGAGGTAAATCGCCTTTATCTCCCCCTGATAGGCAGCCTGCAAAATCTCGGTGAGGGTCAATCCTGGGTTTGGGGGTAAAGAGCAACCCCAGGCATTCTCAAACTTTTGCCTTATGGCAGGGTCGGCGACAGATTGGTAGCCAGTGTAGACATTTGGCAGGGCACCCAGGTCGCAGGCTCCTTGAACATTGTTTTGTCCTCTTAGTGGGTTAACCCCTGTGGAAAGCTTGCCAACATTCCCAGTGAGCATAGATAGATTGGCAGTAGCCAGCACATTGTCAGTGCCATGGGTGTGTTGAGTAATGCCCATAGCGTAGATGATGGAGGAAGGCTTATGAGTGGCATATATTCTGGCTGCCTCCCTCACCAGCTCCCTGGGCACATCGCTAACCTTTTCCACAAAATCAAGGTCGAAGTTCCTGAGCGAATCCCTGAAGGCATCAAAATTTTCACAGCGCTCTTCTATGAATGAGCGGTCAAACAGCTCCTCATCCACGATAACCCGCATCATCCCCATAAGCAAGGCTACATCGCTGCCAGGGCGATGTCTTAGCCAGAGGTCGGCGAAGCGGCAGAGGTCTATCTCCCGAGGATTAGCCACAATAAGCTTCCCTCCGTTGCGCACCGCCTTTTTTATCTCCAATCCGATAACAGGATGAGCCGAGGTGGTATTGCTGCCAATAACCAGAATACAGTGGGCATCTCCAATTTCAGCAATGGAGTTGGTCATAGCTCCACTGCCAAAGCTCTGGGCAAGACCAGCTACAGTAGGGGCGTGGCATAGTCGGGCACAATGATCAACATTATTGGTTCCCATAGTTGCCCGAGCAAACTTTTGGGCAACATAGTTGTCCTCGTTGGTGCACTTAGCCGAGGAGATAAGAGCAAACTGGTCCCCTTTATACTTTGCCAGATTAGTGGCGATTAAATCTAATGCTTCCATCCAGGTTGTCTCCACCAACTCATCGTTTTTTCTTACCAATGGGGATGTCAAGCGCTGGGGGCTATGAACGAAGTCTACAATGCCAAAGCGACCCTTAACACAAGCTTGCCCCTGATTAACTACATCCCCGTCCTTGGGGATTGAACTAATGACCCTCTGTTCCTTTACTCCGAACTCAAGTTGGCAGCCAACGCCACAATAGGGGCATGTAGTGGTTATTGTATAGTTAGGTGAGCCTTCCCATCGATTAGCCCGCTCCACCAGAGCCCCAGTAGGACAGACATCGATACAAGCGCCACAGGAGCGGCATCCTGCCTCTAGGATGGGGCGTGCAAAGGCGGTGCCCACTAGAGCTTGGCTACCACGGTAGGTGAAGGCGATTGCCCCCTCCCCCCTCACCTCCTGGCAAACCCTGACACAGCGACCACACAGGATGCAAAGATTATAGTCCCGGTCGAAGAAGGGGTTATCCCTCTCTATAGGGAGACTTTTGTAGGTATAAGGGAGGGTTAGCTCTTCGATGCCGACATATTCAACTACCTTTTGCAGTTCACAGCGACCATTTTTGGGGCAGACCACGCAGCGCTCAGTTACTGCCACATTGCGCAGGCAAATATCCAGGGGTCCACAGCGCTCTTTACGGTCGCAGGTGAAGCAAGCATGGGGGTGTTCACTCAAGATAAGCTCAAGGATATTGCGTCGGAGCTGCTGAATTTGGGACGTGTTAGTTCGAACCACCATTCCTTCAGCAGCAGGGGTAGTGCAGGCAGTAGGCAAGCCTCGCATCCCTTCAATCTCCACCAGGCACATACGGCAAGATCCAAAAGGGGTGAGAGAAGGATGGTAGCACAGGGTAGGGATATAAATGCCTGCTCCAAGGGCTGCCTCTAATACGGTTTGCCCCTTCCCAGCCCTAACCTCCTGACCATCAATAGTAAGAGTGATAGTATCCATTCTAGCCTACTCCTTCTCCTCGAGGTCGCATCTCAAGCAGCGCTTCGCCTCTTCAATCGCCATGTCTTCGCTGAGACCAAGCTCTACCTCAGCAAACCCCTTATATCGCTCTTCCAAAGATAAGCAAGGCATGTGGGGACGATATTTTTCCTCCACCTCTTCCTCTACCCCAGGCAGGGCTGCAACCTCCTCAGGGGAGAACATCTCATCGATAACTCCATCCCCGCCAAGGTACTTATCTATGGATATTGCCCCTTGCCTTCCAGCAGCGATAGCCTCGATGACTGAAGCTGGTCCGGTAATGCAATCGCCTCCAGCGAAAACACCTTCTCTACTAGTAGCAAGGGTATCTGGGTCGACCTTTAGGATGTTACCTCTGTCTATGGTCAAGCCGAACCCGGCTGGAACTTCGGGCATCTGTCCAATAGCAGCTATTATGGTATCGAAATCCGTCGGGAATTCACTACCCCTGATTGGCTCTGGTCGGCGTCTCCCTGTGGCATCTACCTTGCCCAACGCCATACGAAGGCATTCCATCCTTAACCGTCCGTTTTCTCTCATTATCCTGGTTGGTGCAGCCAGGAAGACGATGTTTACTCCCTCTTTAAGCGCCTCCTCTACTTCCTCAGGGCTAGCTGGCATCTCAGTCTTAGTGCGGCGGTAGATAATTGTTACCTCTTTGGCGCCAAGACGCAAGGCAGTGCGTGAGGCATCAATAGCAGCATTACCCCCACCAATCACCGCCACCCTATTGCCAATTTTCACCTCTTTCCCCAGGTTTACCTCTCTGAGGAATGATACGCATTCCACCATCCCTGGACTTTCCTCTCCCTCAGCCCCTATTTTAGCCCCCTGATGTGCTCCGATAGCCAAGAAGACTGCATTATAGCCCTGTTTGAAAAGCTCATCTAATGAATCAACCCTGGTGTTTGTTCTTATATCAATACCCACTTTCCTTATTTCATCTATCTCAGCCTCAAGCACCTGTTTTGGCAGGCGATATTCAGGGATACCTACACGCATCATGCCCCCGAGCACCCCTAGTGCTTCAAAGACGGTCACCGAGTGACCAAGCTTGACTAGGTAATATCCTGCGGTGAGTCCTGCTGGTCCTGAGCCGACGATAGCCACTCGCTTTTGGGTTGGCGGGGCAATCTTCGATTTTGACTCCCATTCTCCTGTATCTCTTTCCGAGGCAATACGCTTGAGAGCCTTGATTGCCACTGGCTCATCTAGTTCACCTCTTCGGCATTTAGCCTCGCAAGGGTGGAAACAAACCCTTCCAAGGACAGCAGGGAAAGGGGCCTTTTCTCGAACCACACCGGCTGCCTCAGCGAACCTCCCTTGGCTGATGAAGCGAACATAGCGAGGGACATCAATCCCAGCAGGGCAGGTATGGCTGCAAGGCGCTTTGACCAGTAGTTTGCACACCGCTGCCGAGCAATGGTGCCTTTTAATGTGTTCCTCGTATTCATCACGGAAGTAGCGGATGGTGGTGAGAACCGGGTTTGGTGCAGTCCCACCTAAAGCACAAAGCGAGCCGTCCCTAACTGTTTCGGCAAGCCGTTGAAGCTTTTCGATGTCGCTAAGTTCTCCCTCACCTCTGGTTATGCGCTCTAATATATTCAGCATTTGCCTTGTGCCCACACGGCAAGGGACACATTTGCCACACGACTCCTGTTGGGTGAAGGAGAGGAAATACTTGGCTAGGTCAACCATGCAGGTATCCTCATCCAGGACTATCATTCCTCCGGAGCCCATAATAGAGCCTGCCTGGGCTAGTGACTCATACTCAACAGGCAAATTCAAAAAGCTTACTGGCAGGCAGCCTCCCGATGGACCGCCGGTCTGAACTGCCTTAAGGCGCTTTTTCCCAGGAATTCCCCCGCCAATCTCATGAACAATCTCCCACAAGCTGGTGCCCATCGGCACCTCCACCAAGCCAGAATTTGCTATCTTTCCTGTCAAGGCGAAGACTACAGTGCCTTTGGTAGTTTCGGTTCCTATGCTACTGTACCAATCTGCTCCGTTGGCGATAATCCTGGTTACACTAGCATAAGTTTTTACATTGTTGATATTCGTTGGCTTACCCCATAAGCCAGACTGGGCTGGGAAGGGGGGGCGGGGGCGGGGCATCCCCCGCTTGCCTTCAATGGAAGCCATTAGAGCTGTTTCCTCACCACAGACAAAGGCTCCTGCTCCCTCCATAACATGCAGCCTCAAACTGAAGCCGGAGCCAAGGATATTCTCTCCTAAAAATCCCCGCTCCTCTGCTTGCTTGAGAGCAAATCTGATCCTCTTTACTGCTAGTGGATACTCAGCTCGAACATAAATATAGCCTTCACTGGCTCCGATAGCATAAGCAGCGATTATCATTCCCTCTAATACCGAATGAGGGTCAGCCTCTAGGATAGAACGATCCATAAAAGCACCAGGGTCACCCTCATCGGCATTGCAGATGATGTATTTCTCCGTGCCTGGTGAGCTGCGACAGAACTCCCACTTCCGCCCTGTAGGGAAGCCAGCGCCACCACGCCCACGGAGTCCTGAACGCTTCACTTCATCTATTACCTGCTCGGGGGACATCTCAAAGAGGGCTTTTTTCACTGCCTGATAACCACCCACGGCAAGGAAGTGGTCAATATTTTCAGGGTTAATATGCCCGCAGTTACGGAGGATGACACGCTGCTGCTTCTTGTAGAAAGGGATCTCCTGATAGTGAGGTATTGCCTCCTGGGTTGCAGGCTCACGATAGAAAAGACGCTCTACAGGCTTTCCCGCTTGTAAATGGGATTGGACAATCTCTGGTACATCCTCCACCTTTACTTCTGAGTAGAAGATGCCTTCAGGCTCAACCACAACGATAGGACCACGCTGGCAAAAGCCGTGGCAACCAGTAAAATCAACCTCGACATTTGTCAGCCCTAACTGCTCTACCTCCTCCTCTAACCTCTTTCGAATTTGGTCCGATTTGCCTGACACACATCCTGATCCTTGGCATACAAAGACAGTTATTTTATCAGGGCTCTCCGGCACTTTCCTCTCCCTTTTTATTGGACTTGAATATCTCAGGCACCTTTTTGGGATTCATCTTGCCATAGGTATCATCGTTAATCCTCATTGTAGGGGCTAGCGCACAAGCCCCTATGCAAGCAACAGTTTCCAGGGTATACTCTAGGTCAACTGTGGTTTCTCCCTCCTTAATTCCCAGCTCATGCTGAACAGATTCTAAGATGCGCTTCCCTCCACGCACGTGACATGCAGTCCCACGACAAACCGTAACAATGTTCCTCCCAGTAGGGGTGAAGCGGAACTGGGCATAAAATGAGGCTACCCCGAAGATGTCGCTTTCAGAAATTCTTAAAAACTTGGCAACCTGGGAAATTGCTTCCTCAGGAAGGTAGCCTAACTTTTGCTGAACTTTTTGCAGAATAGGTATAAGAGACTCCAGCTTAGCTTTATATGGAGCAAGGACCTCTTCTAGCTGTTCTGCCAATCAACCCTCCCAAGAATTAATAGTTTATCACCGATTCGCTGGGCTTTCAAGTTTTGTTTCTTGAGTGTTTAGTTGTCACCCTGACCCCAATTTATCGGGGGAAGGGTCTCTAGATTCCTCGCTTCGCTCAGAATGACGGGTAGGATCGCTAAACAATTTTGTTTCCTGGTGTGTTATAATGAGAAATACAAAATCCAAAGGAAGATTCAGGCTTTCTCCAGTGTGCTTGGAAAGGAAACTATGAGGTGCATTGCTATCATCGGGTTGGGGCTGATTGGTGGCTCAATGGGCTTGGCTTTGAAGAAGACGCGGCTAGAGGGGGTTGAGGTGGTGGGATATGCTCGAAGTCTGGAGAGGGCTAAAAAGGCGATGGAGATTGGCGCGGTAGATAGGGTTGAAATTGATCTCCTCGCTGCAGTTGACAAGGCTGAGGTGGTTATTCTGGCTATCCCGGCAATGGCTATGAAAGATATTTTGGAGCAAATCGGAACCCGATTGTTAGCTGGCTGCATCGTTACTGATACCGTCAGTACTAAAGTAAAGGTTATGGAGTGGGCTAAGGAGTATCTGCCACCAGAGGTAGAATTTATTGGAGGGCATCCCATGGCAGGGAAGGAACTTTCTGGAATTGAGGCGGCTGAGGCGTCCCTTTTCCAGGGCTGTGCCTACTGCCTTGTCCCAGGGAAAGCTACTTCACCTGAGGCAGTCGAGGTTATAGTCAGTTTGGTGAAGCAGATAGGTGCTGCCCCTTTATTTATTACCGCCTCTGAGCATGATGATTTTGTAGCCGGGATCAGTCATCTCCCCCTCCTTTTATCCACGGCTCTTACCTCTATAACGACCAAAAGCCCTTTCTGGGGGGAGATGTCAAAGCTTGCTGCTACGGGTTATCGGGATATGACCCGCCTTGCCTCCCAAAATCCACGAATGTGCCGGGATATTTGCCTTACTAATCAGCAAAACATCCTGAAGTGGATTGACCAGTTTGCTGAGGAGCTATCTCGATTTCGCCAGCTTATAGCCGATGGTAGTGATTTAGAGGAAGTATTCGCTCAAGCAAGACGAGAACGCCAGCGATGGCTCGAGGAGTATGATAAAAAGGATTAGACCATGTTTTGTCTTGAGGGGTGAGGTCGCCCCCCCGGGTGATAAGTCTATCTCCCATCGGGCTATTCTTCTCAATGGCATAGCCCGGGGGGAGGCAACTATTAGCAATTTTTCACCAGGGGCTGATTTTCTCTCTACGGTGTCTTGCCTTCGGGCTTTTGGGGTAAAAATAGATTTCCCCTCATCGGGTGTTGTTGCTGTTCAAGGGGTGGGGAAAGAGGGGCTGCGGGAAGCTGATGATGTGCTCGATGCTGGGAATAGCGCTACTACTATGCGCCTGCTGACTGGTCTGCTGGCAGCTCAGCCCCTCCTTTCTATTATTACAGGTGACCCATCATTACGCTCTCGCCCTATGGGTCGGCTAATCCATCCGCTTCGTTTGATGGGGGCAAATATCTGGGGCAAGGGGGAGGATTCCCTGGCTCCCCTGGCTATTAAAGGGGGGAGGCTTCACGGGATAACTTATTCCCTTCCCATCCCCAGTGCCCAGATCAAGTCAGCCATTTTATTCGCTGCCCTGTTCGCTGAAGGAAAAACAGTGATTGAGGAACTGCTTCCTTCTCGTGACCACACTGAGAGGTTAATCCAAGCTATGGGGGCTGAGTTAGAGAGAAAGGATTGCCTCATCAGCCTTTCTCCCTTGACCACCGATTTAAATCCCGTCGACCTTCATATCCCTGGCGATATTAGCTCTGCTGCTTATTGGCTGGTGGCTGGGGCAATTCACCCCAATGCTTCCATCAAATTAAGGGATACTGGTATCAACCCTACCAGAACAGGTATTATTGATGTCATGCTCCAGATGGGGGCAAGGCTTAAGCTGGAGAATGAACGCTGGGAGGGGGGCGAGCCTATTGCTGACCTTTCGATTGAATCTAGTCAGTTGCACGGGGTTCAAATAGATGGTGAGCTTATTCCTCGTCTGATTGATGAGGTTCCAGTGATTGCGGTGGCTGCTTGTGCTGCTGAAGGCACTACAATTATCCGCGGTGCCGCAGAGCTAAGAGTAAAGGAGACAGATAGAATAGGTAACCTTGTAAACGAACTTTTGAAGCTAGGGGCAAGTATTGAGGAATTGCCCGATGGTATGGTGATTCACGGCGGGAAGAAGTTACAAGGCTCGGAGTGCTCCAGTCATTGGGACCATCGTTTGGCAATGGCTCTCGGGGTAGCCGGGCTGATCACTGAGGGAGAGACAGTGATTCAGGATGCTGAGGCAGTGGAATTCTCCTACCCCGCCTTTTGGCAGGATATGGAGAGGCTATCAATCGGTTGAAAGGGGGAACAATGTCAACAGAACTAGTCCACCTAGGTTTTGGCAACATCCTGGCAGTAAATAAGGTTATAGCTATAATCCCCCCAAACTCCGAACCCACCAAGAGATTGGTTCAAGAAACCAAGGGCAAGGGATTGACGATTGATATGACCAAAGGCAGGAGAACAAAGGCGGTTCTCATTATGGAAAATGGTCATATCGTTCTTGCTGCCCTTACCCCTGAAACTATCGCTGGCAGGGTAGCAGCAGGTCGGGCAGGTCCAGGTTTGAAGCAGAGTGAACAGGAAAGTGGAGCAGAGTGAGCAAATGTCATTGCTCTTTGTTATCTCCGGACCCTCCGGTGTGGGGAAAGACGCTGTGCTGAGTAGGGTGAAAGAGCTATTGCATCTCTATTTCCCGATAACCGCTACCACCCGCCCCTGGCGGGCTGAGGAAAGAGATGGGGTAGATTATCACTTTGTTTCCGAGGCAAGGTTCCAGGAGATGATGCAGCATGGAGAGTTGCTTGAGTGGGCAAGGGTCTATGGACACTGGTATGGGGTTCCAAAACAAGGGGTCAAGGAGGCACTGGCTAGAGGGCAAGATGTGATAGTGAAGGTAGATGTTCAAGGGGCAGCTACTATCAAGAACCTCTTGCCCCAAGCAGTTCTCATATTCCTTACCCCTCCCTCTATGGAGGAGCTAAAGGAGCGTCTCAAGCAACGCAGCACCGAGTCCATTGCTGACCTGGAATTAAGGATACAGACCGCTCAAGAGGAGATGGGGAAACTGCCTCTATTTGACTATGTGGTGGTGAATCGGAAGGGTGAAGTTGACTCAGCCGTGGCTCAGATTGAGGCTATTATTGCTGCGGAGAAATGTAGGGTAAACCCTCGGGTGGTGGAACTAGAGTAGCAGAGTTACCAGCCTAGCTCCCTAAGCAAGAGGGAAATCCAAACTTCTGTAGATTTCTGGCTCATTATAGCTTTGACCAATTGCAGAAGACAAACTATGGTGGACAAAGTGGGAAATAGATTTAGCTTTATGGCTGTTGTATACTAATATCGCAGACAAGGAGGATGCAGCATGGAGCAGACATTTGAAGCTACCATTGAGAAGCGGGACAAATGGTACATCGGATGGGTGGATGCAGTTCCGGGAGCTTTCAGCCAGGGAAGGACAATTAAAGAGGTTCAGGAAAATCTGAAAGAAGCGGTACAGCTCATACTAGAAAGCCAGCGGGAACTGAGGGACAAAGGGGTAGCTAAGAAAATCCTTAAAAGAAAAATCCAGGTCCAAGTGTAGCTCATGAAACGCCGCGACCTCATTAGCCACCTGATAAAAGAAGGCTGTGTTCTCCCACCGTGAGGGCGCCAAACATTCAGTTTTCCTAAATCCAGAGAATGGGCATCTTGCTACGGTTCCCCGTCATCGGGACATAGACATGCTCCTAGCCAGAAAGATATGCCGCCAGTTGGATATCCCAATCCCTAAAACGGGCGCTTAAATTAGCAGAAGGTCTAAATAGAACTAAAAGCTCCCCGAGCCGGGGAGAAATCCGAACTTTTGCGGAGGTGTGGTTCGCCGCCGAATTAGGGAGACCCAAAACTCGCTTCAAGCCTTTGATAGGATGAGAGGTATCCTCTTTGAGAGGTAAAAGGTCTGGCTTAGTAGCACCAAACAAAAGCAGGGCTCATTGAGCCCTGCTTTCCCTTTGTCGCACAAGCTCCTTTGAAGGAAACCTTTATTGGAGCATCGGATATGAGTCCCCCTTCGCTAAAAGCTATGGAGGACAGGGAAAGAGACTTAGAGAGCTTGGTTTGGAGCCTATTTAGCTCCGGGGATCAATCTTAGTTCAAATTACCACTTACCTAGACCAGGGCCAGCCGGGGACTTATATAGGACCCCGTGTTCATCGTACGCTGAGTCGTTAGATATCTGTTGGACTATTGCAAACGCCCCCCAAATACTAGGCCCTATCTCCGTCCCATCAGCAGTATACCAAAATTCACTGTAATTATCGGCTTTGCCATTCTCATTTGTATCAATGAAGTAGGCATCCGCTGGCACTGCCACTATCTTGACGAAATAGACCCATTTACTGCCGTCCTCGTTGGTACCAGACTGGTGGTTAGTACACCAGGCACCGGAACCGATGGAGCTAGCAGGTCGGTCCAGTAAGTTGTCGCCGTCGCGGTCCATGTTTGACAACCAGGCGTCGTTCCACTTCATGACAAGCTGAACATCTGCATAGTCTCCTCCAAGGACTCGGTCGACGTCACAGTAACGACCGTTGAAGAGATGAGCCTGGTAGTTGTAGCCAAACTGGTCGTAGCCGACAGTGATTACTGTGCCATCTAAGGCGAGGATGGTGCCGTCCTGGATTTTGGCACCAACAGGTTTTCCAGCAAGCACCGGGCTGGCGGTGAGCGCAACCAGGGTGATGAGAAGCATCAGCGCTATCGCTAAGCTGAAGATTTTTTTCATCTTTTCTCCTTTTTCTATCTAGTTCAGATTTCTCACCAACGATAGAAGTAAAAATTTTACTTCACCAGACCGACCGCGACTGTGGTCACTGGTTTCTCGCTAGCGAGATACTAAAGAGGGAAGTTTTGCTCTCTAAGCCTCAATTCCTCTATAGAATCGCTGCCACATCGATACGCATCGCCTCTTTTCTTTTTGGAGGCTGTTTAATTTTGTTCTTCCGTTCATTTTTGTGCATTCTGGGGGTCTTCACCCCCAAATTTCTGTAGTTGCCTGATTTATCAGGCACACTCGCCCAATGAATTGGGCAACTACATTTCTAAACAGCCTCTTTTGACTTAGAATCGCTGGGTAACGACGACATCTTTATACACCATTATATTACCCCCCCCCGCCAAAATGTCAACCTAACATTACTTCACTTAACTTCACTTATCCTCCATATTTTTGGGACTTTGGGACATTGCTATGGTACTAAATCCCCTAACATGCAGGGACTTTTAGGGGATTGTCAAGCAATGTATCTAAAGTTAAGCTATGTTAAGTTACTGTAATTGCTGGAGGGGATATGCCACGAGCAACAAGGGGAAAAGAATCGCCTTCAAGGATGCTTACAGTCTCAGAGGTGGCTGAGCTTCTTCATGTGCATCCTAATACGGTCAGGCACTGGAGCAATAATGGGCTGCTCAAGGCATACCGAGTTGGCTATCGCCATGACCGAAGATTTAGCCATGAAGAGATTGACAGATTCCTCACAGGCAACAGCGGCTCAGATTGAGGCTATTATTACTGCGGAGAAATGCAGGGTGAACCCTCGGGTGGAGGAGCTAAAATAGCAGGGTCCCTCCTAGTTATATTATCGTTTTTGGTGAAGAGGTCTGGCTTAGTAGTACCAATTTGCATTGCCCGATTGATTCCGTTCAGTTGGCGAGGATAGGAAAAAGGGGAATCTCTCTAGCAAGATTGGACAAGGATAGCTATCTTGAACTCCAGGAGCAAATACAACGAGAAGGACAAACGAGGATTGACTTCGATAGAGTATGGGACGAACAGAACTTGCAGTCCTCGGGCATTTTGTGAACCTTGATAAGTGTTTGTGAGAGTTGTAAGAGCATATACACCAAATTGGGCAAGAGAGGAATTGAGTGATGTATATGTGCTTTTTCCTAGAACAGCAGGCCCTGTACTCTACACCATGGGGCGTAGATGCAAAAGGCTAAGAGATGAACTCATGCCCTGGCTCGAAGGCAGGGTAAAAGGCGCTATACCTTTTGAATGGTCTTACGTATGATTCCTCATCACGTCAAAATGGTTTATAATGAAAGGAAGGGATGCCCGAGAATGCATCTCTTCCTTTATTCCGAATTAATTGGTGCCGGGCTTTCTAAACAATTCCTTGTAATTCAGTGAGCTACTATTTGAACTTTGGCCCACTCTTTCCTTTGGAACCGTCCTTTCCGCCCTCTATGACATCAATTTCATCCATACCGGATGCTGTGCCTGTCAGTACCATTTCATGGTCAGGCCCAACCTCGACTGTGGCAGCAACATCATCATCGGCAAAAGAAATGACCACGCTACCATTATCGGGACCTTTGACCTCGCTATCAGGAACCCCATTGAGGGCATAACTACCTGCTGCTAGGTCATCGATGGTCTGATTGGAAAGGGTGAACGTCTCAGTAGCCATTGCCGAATCAGTATCGCCGTCGTTAACCACCAGGTTTACGGTGTAAGCTCCGGCAGATAAGCTGATGGTGGTTATTTCCACTTCGTCAACTGTAACTTCGCCATCTGGGCCGGTTAGTGTCCAGTCCCAAGAGACAATTTCGTCACCGTCATCGATGTCAGATGAACCACTGCCGTCCAGCGTAACTTCCATTACCTGCGGGGTGTTTTCTGTGTCATCGGTGATATGGGCTTTCACCCATTTACCCAACCGGCTGAGGTTCAATGTCTGTGGCGTGACCTTCATGGTGACTGGCAGAGTAATAGTGGCGTCATCAATTGCAACTATCTCGGCCACTGGCGGGTTGTTCCACTGCGCCGTCAAGTCCAGGTGTACAGAGCCTGTGCCCTGGTCCGGCCCACCGGATATAGGGCCCCAGCCTACACCAGCCCAAGGGTATTGTCCCCATGCGATGCTTCTGGTAAATACCTCAAACTCGTAATCTCCAGGCGGAAGCGTACCGGTCAGTCCAGGACCGCTTAATGTACCTAAGGTGTCGGCGTTATCGAAGACAAACGTATCGGGATCGGGTCCCAGGTCCTTCAGACGAACGCGGAAAATTCCCCCCTGGTTGGCATTGGTGGTATAGCTTCCGGATATATTATAGTCGGTATCACTGGTAACGGTAAACGGCAGCGTTGCATAAGAATCGGAGTAGCCACCATAACTCAACCAGTTATTCATCGTCACGTCGAACCCCAACTGATACTCGCCAGCCGGAGTAGCGGTGGTAGCTGTGTAAGTGGTCGTCGAGCTGATTTCGGAACCAGAAGCGTTCCCCCACCCGTGTTGAGAGTGGGCGGCGTCGCTGCCCGGTACCGCAACGGGTTTCTGGCTAGTGTTCCAATGCCCGAAAACATAATGGACATAGCTATTCGCCGTGACATAGCTGTTTGGACCCACTGTTATCGGTGTAGCCGGGTCGGCGGATGCGGTTCCAGCCAACGGCAATAGCAGTACCATACCGAGAACAATCGCTAACAGGACACTTCCGAAGCTCCGTTTCATGAATACTTTCGTTTTTATTTGGCCTCCTTCATTAATTTATTTCCCATAGGATATTTAATTTGTAATCGCTGCCACATCGATACGCATCACCTCCTCTTGCTCATTTTACTTAATTTATATATTACCCCCCCCCAAGCCGAGATGTCAACCTAACATTACTTCACTTAACTTCACTTATCCTCCAGATTTTTGGGACTTTGGGACATCGCCATAGTACTAAATTCCCTGGGATGCAGGGACTTTTAGGGGATTGTAGGATAATGTATCTAAAGTTAAGCTATGTTAAGTTACTGTAATTGCTGGGGGAGGATATGCGAGGAGCAACAAAGGAAAAAGAATTACCTTTAAGGATGCTTACCGTCTCAGAGGTAGCTGAGCTTCTCCATGTGCATGCTAATACGGTCAGGCACTGGAGTAATAATGGGTTGCTCAAGGCATACCGAGTTGGCTACCGCCATGACCGAAGATTTAGCCATGAAGACATTGATAGATTCCTCACAGGCAACAGTGGCTCAGATTAAGGCTATTATCACTGCAGAACGATGTAGGGTAAAACCTCGGCAAGTGGAGCTAAAATAGGCGAATTTTGCTTTACATCCTCACTCCCATCTAAACGCCTTTTAAGGAAATAACCAACCCTAAAACAAGCCAGCCACCCACAGCCAGGTAATGATTTCCTGGCATAAAAAGCTGGAGAAGTTGACACATATATATCGATTATAATTAAAACAAAAATTGCCATTATTCCTGCTTAGCTTTATTCTATACCTTATCTGTTCTATAATTGACTAGGGAATGATGAAGGCGAAGCTTTTTCTCTTAAGCATCGGTTTGATTTTGCCATTGGTGTTTGCCAATTCGGCTCTGGCTGGGTCTGAGCCGATAATTCCCTCTGAGGTTGCCACCGAGGTTTCGCTCGATAAACCAGGGATTTCTTATGTCTTACCTGATAGGCCTGATATATATTGGATCTCTCAGGCAGATAACTTCATTTTTGCTGACTTCGGCGACGAGGCAATAATTTATCGCTCTCACTATGAGCCGGAAGTAATGGCTATCCTTTCGCCGTTCAATTTTCCTGAACACTTGGGTACTCCTCCTCTCTCAGTCAGAATTCAGTTCCCGCTTAGGTGGACAGGAACACCCGGCGGTTCTGAGGTAGACATAGAATTATCAACTAATATAGATATAAACTCCCTTGACATTGATAAGGCAAAGGATTTGAGTTGGGATATTCCTTCTATAAAGAGCGACCTCACACACTATCGAGGGGGAAAAGACGGTATCGCAGTGGAGATTTTACCTGCTGGGTGGTCAGAGGAGATAGAAAAGACTACTGCAAAGTTCCACATGAGTAATGCCACTCTTCCCCTTGCAGAAGAAACAGTCGATGAAATAGTCAGTCTCCTGGCTGGTATTGGCTTTTATGAGAATCGAGCGGCTGCCTCGGAGGCTTTTGAAACGGCGGCGAAAGAATATCTTACTACAGGAAGTGAGTTAGTGCCAGCCATAAACATTGACCCTGATGAGTTTGATTGGGGAAAGGCAATAGGCGTTGAGCTACGCTGGCTGGTAGAAAAAGGGGTGATTAAGGGGCTGAGCGAGGCTGATATAAAGGAAATCTCCTCGGTATGTCGCAGAGGCACTGCCGGCAATAATGGGAGGATTATCTTTAAGGGTGGTCAATGGCTTCCTTATAGCGAGTCTGGTCATCCGCCTAAGGAGATTATCGATTGGATTAGCATGTGGGAAGCTTTGGATACTCTGCCGGAAGGTATATTAGAAGACTTGCCGGAATCAGAAGATTTGTCGGAATCATCCCCATCGCCTTCCTCTTTTAACTTCATCTGGATAGTGGTAGGGGTGGCGGTGGCTGGAGCCGGGATAGGGCTCTGGTATCGCAGGAGAGTGGCCGGAAAATTTTGAGAAAGGAGGCTTGGAATGAAGAAATTGAGCACAATTATACTTATCGGACTGATAGTGGTGATTGGTGCTTCCTGTGCCGGGGGTGGAACCCCAGGAGGAGACCTGGAGCTTCCTTTTACCGAGGAAAAGTTTGAGGTAAATCTTCCTCCCCCCGCTGGAGCATCAGGCGGTGCCACTTTCGAGCAGGCTACCGAACTTCCTGAAGTAGGGGATACCATGGCGGTCTATCGGGTAAAGCCGGTCGATGTTACCACCGATTCAGTAATTGCTATCGGCAGGAAGCTTGAATTCAAAGGGGATGCCGGTCCAATTGATGGGGGAACCAGAATTGCTATGCTGGATGAAACTCCTCAAGAGGTAAGACAATTGGCAGGTTGGGTCGATTCCGGAGCGGTGGAGTATAACATAGTATGGCCGGATAAGCTTTATCCACAGACACCACCCGATTTGCCCTCAGATGAAGAGGCTGCCCAGATTGCCACAGAGTTTTTAGCCAACTCTGGCTTACTGCCTGCTGATGCTGAGGTCGGTGAAGTGGTTGTGGGAGGCAAATCTGGGGAAATTGTAACTCACCTGCTGGTGCGATTTACCCGCCAGATTGATGGCATCCCAGTTGCCGGTCCCGGGGCTAAGTTTGGGGTTCGCATTGGCGATAATGGAGAGGTAATTCGCTTACTCAAGGTGTGGAGGGAGGTGGAGTCATATAAGCGGATTTCAATCAACTCTCCCCAACAGGCATATCAAGGGCTAATTGCTGGCGAGGGCTCATATGTGGTGCCGCTTGACTGCCAAAAAGTGGTGATAGAAGGGGTTTCCCTGGCATACTGGATGGAGGCTTGCCCGGAAAAGCAAGAATATGTGGCACCGATATATGAATTTAGAGGGAAGTGCCTTGATGAGGAGGGCAAATATCTGGAAGATTTCATCGGCTGGTCTCGGGCACAGAAATAAGATAACCCAGCTATCAATCCCCAAACTTCTCTAGCTGGAAGGCTTGGTGCAGGGCGCGGGCAGCCTCTGCCACTTTAGCCTCGTCAATAATGCAGGTAATTCTTATTTCGGATGTGGTGATAAGCTCGATGTTGATCCCGGCATCATAGAGGGCACGGAACATTCGTGCTGCATAGCCAGGGGTGTTCTGCATTCCTGTGCCTACAATGCTGAGCTTGGCTAGCTTAGAGGCGCTAACACAGCCCTGGGCTCCAATAGATTTGGCAATCGGCTCTACTATCCCCATAGCTCGGCTCAGCTCATTTCGGGCTACAGTAAAGGTTAAATCAGTGATACCACCGATACTGGCATTTTGGACAATGGTATCCACACTTATACCTTCCTGGGCTAAAGGTTCGAACAAAGCACTGGCTATACCAGGTCGGTCAGGAACACCAATCACGGTGACCTTGGCTACATTGAGGTCATGAGCAATGCCTCTAACCTTGTTTCTTACTTCCATAGGAATACCTCCATGAATAATAGTGCCTGGGCTATCAGTAAAGCTTGAAGCTACCAGTATGGGTATATTGTATAGCTTGCCTAGCTCTATAGCTCGGGGATGCAATACCTTGACTCCATAGGTAGCTAGCTCAAGCATCTCCTCATATTCGAGCTCTTTTAGCTTGACCCCCTGGGGAACAAGGTGGGGGTCGGCAGTATAAACGCCCTCGACATCGGTGTAAATGTGGCAAATCTCAGCTCCTAGACCTGCTGCTAGGGCTACTGCTGTTGTGTCAGAGCCACCCCTCCCCAAGGTGGTGATGTCCATATCTGCGGTGATACCCTGAAAACCAGCCACAATGACAATATTATCTTTCTCTAGTTCCTTTAAGATTCGCTGGGGCTCAACCCGATGGATACGAGCCCGTGAATAAGCGGCATCAGTCTGAATCCCTGCCTGAGCACCGCTGAGGCTGATTGCCTTATATCCTAAGGATTTAAGCGCCAGAGCCAGCAAGGTGCTGGAGATAATTTCCCCTGTGGAGAGTAGTAGGTCTAGCTCTCTTTCATCAGGCTGGTCGCTAAGCTGATGGGCAAGGCTGATCAGTTCATCGGTGGTATCGCCCATAGCTGAGACTACTACTACCACCTGATTGCCTTCCTCCTTGGTCCTCGCCACCCGATGGGCAACCCATTTGATTCGCTCGGCATCTGCCAGCGAGCTACCACCATACTTTTGCACAATCAAGCCCATAAATACCTCCGACAAGCTTAAGTAATCTTAGAGTTTATTGCTCCCTTTAATAAGTTGCTCTATCAAGCGATATCCCTGGCTTAACCGCAGGGTGCTTCTGGCAGCACTCCGCTCGCTGAAGACCTCAGCCTCATCGGGCACAATCCCCTGACCACACCAGGCAAAGGGCACCGGGTCAGCGGTATGGGTGCGTAGCTCGATGGGGGTTGGGTGGTCCGGCAGGACTAATATGCGGAAGTCGAGCTGTTCGCAAAGCCTCTTCTTAATAGGACCAACAATAAGGTGGTCAAAATTCTCAATGGCTTTGATCTTTTGGTATAGGTCAGCGTTATGGCTGGCTTCATCCGGAGCCTCCACATGAACAAAGACAAAGTCTTCCTCTTCCAGGCATCTTAGGGCATAATCTGCTTTGGCTTCATAATTGGTATCATAATAACCAGTGGCTCCCGGGACCTCGATTGGCTCGAGCCCAATCAGCTTGGCGATCCCTTTGACTAGATCCACTGCTGAGATAACCCCACCCCCGATTCCGAATTGGTCTCTAAATAAGGGCATACGGGGAGCAATACCTTGCCCCCAAAGCCAGACCATATTTGCTGGATTCAATCCCACATCAATGCGAGCCTTATTGATATCATGGCTATTTAGCAACTCATAGGAGCGTTCCATAAGATCGATCACTTGCTGGGCTCCCTCTCCCCGAGGGAGGTTTCCCTTAATGGGCTCACCAATGACATCATGGGGGGGAGTACAATCAAGCTGAGCCAGCTTGCCATCCTGGATCACGCAAAGGTGGCGGTAGCTTACCCCTGGATAGAACTCAATGGATTGGGTTCCCAATTGTTGGTCCAGGAATGTGATCAGTTCCGTCGCCTCCCTATTGCTGATGTGCCCACTACTGTAATCGGCAATACAACCTTGGTCTACGGTAATCAGATTACAGCGAAAGGCAACCTCCTCCTGACCTAGCTCAATCCCCAGCTTGGCTGCCTCCAGAGGCGCCCGCCCAGTGTAATACTGTTTGGGGTCATAGCCAAGGATAGAAAGAATGGCTACATCTGAGGCAGGAGCGAATCCTGGTGGGACCATCTCAGCCATGCCTAGCTGACCCTGCCTAGCAATCTCATCCATGTTGGGGGTCTTGGCTACCTCCAGTGGGGTGCGACTATCCAGTTCCTTGAGTGGATAATCCGCCATCCCATCCCCAACTAATATAGCGTATTTCATCTCAATATAATCCTACTACCACCGGGGACATCAAGCAATAGGATGGAGATTGTTGAATAATAAACATCCGTAGGGGTGGACGTCTCTGTCCACCCAAGGCTGGGAACGACACGGAGTTCGTTCCCTACAATTGTTAAACAACCT
>SDBU01003931.1_pt1 | contig 18591 bp, 25 predicted proteins | sample 2277071 | NCBI WGS metagenome assembly SDBU01 (sample SAMN10397929, study PRJNA504765) | marine sediment metagenome | isolation source: marine sediment core GS08_GC12, 126 cmbsf | place: Arctic Ocean: Gakkel Ridge, Loki's castle | collected 2008 | reverse complement strand
ATAGTTACTATAGAACTCAGTGATAAAGAGAGGAAAAATGGGCTTCTGAAACAAATATGTAAAGAGAAAGAGAGAGCAGAAGAGGCGGTCCATTTTAATGACGATAATCAGCTATTTTACTGTGGTGCGGGTAGGACCAGTTTTGCCATAGACCCTTACGGTTTTTTTAAGCTATGTGGTTCTTTGTCTCATCCTGACTGTGTATATGATTTAAGGAAGGGTAGCCTCAGAGAAGCCTGGGATAGATTTGTTCCTCAAGTTCGAGAGATAAGGACAGAGGATGAGAAATGTAGGAAGAAGTGTCTTGGCTGTCCTCTGATAAACCTCTGTATGTGGTGTCCTGCTGCTTCCTATCTGGAATGCGGAAAGCTTGACGGATGGGTTGAGGATTTCTGCCAGCTTGCTCATGCCCGAGCCGAGGCTCTGGGAACTGTTTAGTGAAATACGTTACTTCCTGTCATCGCGAGGCGAAGCCGAAGCAATCCCAAAGCAAATTCGTGAGATTGCCACGCCTGCCTTTGGCAGGCTCGTACTGACGTGGTTGAATGAATAGTCACGACTTAGTTTCATGAAGAGGTGCGAAAAAGATGGAAAAAGAAAAGAAGAAGTGGGAAACTCCCAAGCTTATCTGTCTTTATCGGGGAAGACCTGAGGAGGCAGTGCTCCAAGCATGTAAGACAGCTAGCACAGGTCCACACACGGGTGGTCAATTCTGTACTCATAAGACACAATGCCCCACTATCGTTCTCACTTGATTTTAGCCTTTGGGCACTGTGGAAATTTGACTTTTGGTTGCGCAGTAACGTCGCATGGGAGACCAACCGGGTGGCGGTAACGCTTACAGGCGAAATTTACTAGAAATCTCGGAAAGAAGAATATGCTAAATGGGTTATATAGAGAAAATTAACCTAGACCGGTTTCCTCTGTGGGAGAAGGCAAAAAAGAAAGGACTGCTTTCGCATGTGAGTATGGAGCTTACGGAGAGGTGTAACAATAACTGCATTCACTGCTACATTAACCTTCCTACCAATAATGAGAAGGCCCAGAAAAAAGAGATAACCCTTGAGGAGATAAAAGAGATAGCGGATGAGGCGGTCAAAGTGGGTTGTCTCTCCTGGCATCTTACCGGAGGAGAACCCTTGCTGTGCGAGGATTTTTCCGATATTTATCTTTACCTCAAAAGAAAAGGAATAAGAGTTATTCTTTCTACTAACGCTACCTTAATCAACTCTGAGATTATCAGCCTTTTCAAGAAATATCCTTTAGAGAATCTTGAAGTCACTATATATGGCCTGAGCCAAAAAACTTATGAAGCGATAACCCGGAATCCCGGTTCATTTGATGCTTTTAGACAAGGAATAAATCTCCTTAGGGATAATCATATTCCATTTACTCTTAAGGCTGCGGTTTTGGCACAAAACTTTCATGAAATAGAAAAGATGAGAGATTTTAGCCAGTCTTTCACGGGCGAACATTTGGGAATTGTTATTCAATTGAATCTGAGGTCAAGGTTTAACGGTGGAAGCAAAAAGGACCTCATAAGTCTTTGACAAAATCTAAAAAACGAACAAATGGAAGAAATAATTTAGGCCGTATTACTTGCAGACATAGAGGTGGTGGCCATAAAAGAAAACTTAGACAAATAGATTTTAGAAGAGAAAAGATTGATGTGAATGCAAAGGTTGCTTCAATTGAGTACGATCCAAATAGAACTGCACATATTGCTCTTTTACATTATGTAGATGGTGTAAAAAGATATATATTAGCTCCTCAAGGAATAAAAGTTGGTGATATCGTTGCAACAACAAAAGGCGCTCCATTTAAAGTGGGTAATTGCATGAAATTGAAATATATGCCACTCGGTTCTTTTGTCCATAATATTGAAATAAAGCCTGATAGAGGGGCTGTTTTAGTTAGATCGGCTGGACTCTCTGCTCAACTTTTAGCTAGATCAGAAGGTTTTGCGACAATAAAAATGCCATCGGGTGAAGTAAGACTTGTAAGAGAGGAATGTTTTGCTACTTTAGGTTCTGTTTCTAATCCGGAGCATAACTTAAGAGTTGATGCGAAAGCTGGTAGAACAAGATGGAGAGGAATTAGACCAACAGTGAGAGGAACAGCGATGAACCCGGTTGATCACCCACACGGAGGTGGTGAAGGTAAGAGTAAAGGTAATCATCCTCAATCTCCTTGGGCAGGCTATGCTAAAGGATTTCGTACTAGAGCTAAGAAGAAGACAAATAAAATGATTATTAAATCAAGACGCAAAAAATAGGGAAAAAACATGGCTAGATCTTTAAAAAAAGGACCTTTTGTAGATCATTTCTTAATGAAAAAAGTTGAGAGAGTGATAGCTGAAAAATCGAAAAAACCTCTAAAGACATATTCGAGAAGATCGATGATCGTACCTGAAATGATAGGTTTAAATTTAGAAGTTCACAATGGTAAAAAATTTATCCCTGTTTTTGTTTCTGAAAACATGGTAGGGCACAGACTTGGAGAATTTTCTCCAACTAGAACATTTAAAGGCCATCCACTTAAAAAAGCTGTAGCTGCTCCAACTTCAGCGGGGAAGGGTAAAGGTAAATAATGCAAAAACAAAAAGCAAAAGCGATTACAAAATACGTAAGAATTAGTCCATATAAAGCGAGAAGATCAGCTGATTTAATTAGAAATATGAGAGTTGAAGATGCTCTGTTGCAACTTAGATATTCTAATTTGAAGGGATCTAGACTTATTAAGAAAACTTTAGATAGTGCTATTGCAAATGCTCTAAACAAATTTGATATTAGACAAGAGCAATTAAAACTTGATGAAATTAGGATAGATGAAGGACCAACTATAAAAAGGTCTAAACCTAGAAACAGAGGCGGGCAAGCTCCCGTAAAAAAAAGAACATCTCATATCACGATAGTTCTCAAAGCCGAAGAGGAGAAATAAATGGGACAAAAAGGATCACCGACAGGTTTTCGTTTAGTTATAAGAAAAAAATGGCTTTCAAATTGGTATGCTAATAAGCAAGAATTTGGCGATCTTTTAGAGGAAGATAGAAAGATTAGAAAGTATTTAGCAAAACAACCAGCATGTGTTGGTTCATCTAAATTTTATATCAAAAGAACCGCTGGAAAAATTGAAGTCACTATTTGTACAGCTCGTCCAGGACTTGTAATAGGTAAAAAAGGGGCTGAAATAGATATTTTAAAAAACGACCTTAAAAAGATTACAGGCAAAGAAGTTTGGATAGAAGTGGAAGAGATAAAAAGACCTGATTTGGATGCGAAACTGGTAGCAGATGGTATTGCGAGACAGATAGAGAGAAGAGTTCCTTTTAGAAGAGCTTTAAAAAAAGCTATTCAAACAACTATGGACGCTGGAGCTACTGGTATTAAAGTTCAGATATCTGGAAGAATTGGTGGAGCTGAAATTGCAAGAACTGAATGGTATAAAGAGGGTAAAATTCCTCTTCATACTTTAAGAGCAGATATCGATTATGGAGTTAAAACAGCAAAGACACCATATGGTGCAATTGGTGTAAAAGTGTGGATTAATAAAGGCGAAGAAGTAATTTAGGAGGCAAACAAATGGCACTAATGCCGAGCAGGACTAAACATAGAAAACAACAAAAAGGAAGCTGTTCACATTTAGCTACAGGTGGCTGTTTTGTAGAATTTGGTGAATTTGGAATGCAATCTTTGGACAGAGGATGGATTATAGCTCAGCAAATCGAAGCGTGTCGTGTAACAATTACTCGTTATTTTAGCAGAAAAGGTAAAGTTTGGATTAGAATTTTTCCAGACAAACCGATTAGTAAAAAACCAGCTGAGACTCGTATGGGAAAAGGAAAAGGATCTCCAAGCATTTGGGTATCTGTTATAAGACCAGGAAGGATCTTATTTGAAGTTGGCAATGTATCTAAAGAAGAAGCTAGAAAAGCTCTGCGTTTAGCTGCAGCTAAGCTTCCGATTAAAACAAGATTTGTAGAGCGGGTAGAAAGGGTATAAATTATGACAAAAATTAGTGAAATAAGAGATCAATCTTTAGAGCAGCTTCAATTTAGAATATCTGAGATTGAAAAAGAGATTTTTGAATTAACAAATGAGCTTAGAATAAATCATAAACTAGAAAAACCTCATCTTTTAAAAAGTTTAAAAAAAGAGAAGGCTCAAATACTAACAATTATAACTGAGAGAGAGAAGGAAAGTAAATCATGAAGCCAAGAAAAAAAGTTTTAGAAGGGATTGTAATGTCTGATAAAATGGATAAAACCCTTGTTGTGAAAGTTGTTAGAAAAACACAGCATCCAAAGTATAAAAAACTAGTTGAAAAATGGAAAAAATATTATGCACATGATGCTGAAAACAGAGCAAAAGAGGGAAACAAGGTCAAAATTATTCAATCAAGACCTCTATCCAAATTAAAAAAATGGAAATTGCTTGAAGTGCTATAAAAAAAAGGATTAAAAAAGATGATTCAAGAAGAGACCGAGCTAGAAGTTGCTGATAATACAGGGGCTAAAAGAGTAAAGTGTTTTAGGATTCTTGGTGGAACAAGAAAACGATATGGGTTTATTGGAGAGATTGTTATTGCATCAGTAAAAGAAGCTGTTCCGAAAGGAACTGTAAAAAAAGGTGAAAAAGTTAGAGCTGTGATAGTGAGAACGAAAAAACACATAAGCAGAAAAGATGGCTCGAAACTAAAATTTTATGATAATAGTTGCGTGATTATAGATGATAAAAACAATCCTCGAGGCACAAGAATATTTGGATCTGTAGCTAGAGAAGTTAGAGAACGTGGATTTATTAAAATATGTTCACTCGCACCAGAGGTTATATAGTTATGAGTAAGTGGATAAAAAAAGATGATCGTGTTGTTGTTATAAGCGGTAATGACAGAGATAAAGCTGGAGTAGTACTTTCGAGACAAAAAGATAAAGTTATCGTGCAAGGTATAAATATAAGAAAAAAACACATGAAAAGAACGCAAAAAACACAAGCGGCACAAATTGTAGAGATGGAAATGCCTATTCATATCTCAAATGTAGCAATGTGTTCATCAGATGATAAACCGATAAAAGTAAAAGTAAAAATACAAAAAGGTGAGAAAAAACTTATCTATTTTGATAATGGAAAAGAAGTAATTTTAAGGCAGCTAAAAAAAATAGAGAAAAAAGTTAAATAGGTTACAAGATGTCAAGATTGAAAAAGAAATATAAAGAAGAAATTGTAAAAACTTTTTTAAAAGATAACGCAAAATTAAATCCTAATGAAGTTCCTGTTTTAAAAAAAATCGTAATAAGCATGGGGCTTAGAGAAAGCGAAAGAGATAAAACAACACTTCAATTGCACACAAAAGAACTTGCGATGATTTCGGGACAAAAACCTATTAGAACAAAAGCAAAAAAAGCTATTTCAAATTTTAAGCTTAGAGAGGGACAAGTAATTGGACTGAAAGTAACGCTTAGAAAAAAGAAAATGTATGATTTTTTAGATAGATTTTGCAACATCGTATGTCCGAGGATTCGTGATTTTAGGGGATTTTCTATAAAAGCAGATGGAAGAGGATCTTACAATCTTGGAATTGATGATCAACAGGTATTTCCGGAGATCAATCTAGACGAGGTAAAAGGGCAACAAGGAATGAATATTGTCTTTGTTACAACAGCTGAAACGGATGCTGATTGTATTAAATTACTTCGTTTGATGGGATTTCCTTTTAAATAATGGAGAATAAAAAGTATGTCATTTAATGACCCGATAGCTGATTTTTTAACAAGGATAAGAAATGCACAAAATGCACAGCGTAAATATGTCGATATTATGCTAAGCAAAATGAAAATAAATATTGCAAACATATTAAAAGAGCATGGATTTATCGAAAATTTTATACAAAATGAAAAAAACCGAAAAATGAGAATTTTTTTGAAATATACATCTAAAAGGAAAGGTATAATAAGACAATTAAAACGAGTTTCGAAACCTGGTAGAAGAATATATAAGCCAGTGGATTCATTGCCTAGAGTTTTAGGTGGAATAGGTATTGCTCTTCTCTCGACCTCAAAAGGGGTTATAGATGATAGAGAGGCTAGAAAATTAAAAGTGGGTGGCGAAGTAATTTGCTACATTTGGTAAAGAGGTAAAAAGTATATGTCAAGATTAGGTAAAATTCCGATTGCTATTCCAAAAGGGACAGAAGCTAAGGTAACAGAGGATATTTTAAATGTTAAAGGTCCTAAAGGAGCTCTAAGTTTAAAGATACAAAAAGGTATTTTAGTTGAAATAAAAGATAGTCAAATTCTAGTAGTTCTTGATGAAAAAATTAAGTTATCTTCAGCTATGCATGGATTATATAGATCATTAATAAATAATATGGTTGAGGGAACAAGTAAAGGATTTAAAAAGGAGCTAACTTTAATAGGAGTTGGTTTTAGAGCGGCTGTAAAAGGAAATAAACTGGATTTGCAAGTAGGTTTTTCTCATCCAACAGATATTGAAATTCCGAAAGATATTCAAGTGAAAATTAATAAATCTGTCGAAATAGTTATTGAAGGAGTTGACAAACAAAAAGTGGGTCAATTTGCTGCATTAGTACGCTCGATAAAGAAACCGGAACCTTACAAAGGTAAAGGGATAAGATATAAAGAAGAATATGTTCGCAAAAAAGCTGGAAAAGCTGGAAAAGCAGGAAAATAAATTAGGATAAAAAGATGCAAAAAAATTTACAAAAACGAAAAGTCACAAGAAAAAGACGAGCTCTTAGAGTAAGAAAGAAATTAAGAGGCACTGAGACAAGACCGAGAATGTCAGTAAATAAGTCAAATAAACATCTATTTGTTCAACTTATTGATGATGAAAATTCAAAAACAATAGCTGCGATTGGAACAAATTCAAAAGAATTTAAAAACGAGAAAAAGTCTAAAAAAGTAGCGGAACTTATAGGTAAAAAAATTGCTCAAAGTGCAAAAGCAAAAAAAATAGAACATGTAATTTTTGACAGAGGCATATATAAATATCATGGTTTGCTTGCTCATCTAGCAGATGGAGCTCGCAGTGAAGGACTAAAATTTTAAATAGGTAATTAAACATGGCAAGAGAAAAAGAGATAAAAGAATTTGAAGAAAAAGTACTTTTTATAAATCGATGTGCAAAGGTTGTAAAAGGCGGAAGAAAATTTAGTTTTTCAGCTCTTATATTAATTGGTGATCTAAAAGGAAGAATCGGATTTGGATTTGCTAAAGCAAATGAAGTGTCAGATGCTATTAGAAAGGGATCAGAAGCTGCTAGAAAAAATGTGATTACATTTGATATGAACGATGGCACAATCCCACATGAAATTCAAATTTCATGGGATGGAGCGAAACTTTTAATGAAGCCAGCTAAAGAGGGTACTGGAATAATTGCAGGGGGGCCAACAAGAGCTGTGTTAGAGCTTGCTGGATTAAAAAACGTGGTAGCAAAAAACCAAGGATCAAATAATCCGATAAATCAAGTAAGAGCTACATTTAAAGCTTTAAAAATGCTTAAAACCAAAGAAAAATCCCTGAAAGAGAGGGGGGTTATATAATGACATCTTTATCTAATTTAAAAGACATAAATACAAGAGCAAAACCTAAAAGAAGATTAGGCAGAGGTCCTGGTAGTAAAAAAGGCAAGACATGTGCTAGAGGCTATAATGGTTATAAATCGAGATCTGGATCTACTAAAAGATATGGAGATGAAGGTGGCCAAATGAGGCTTTATACAAAACTGCCTAAAAAAGGGTTTACTAGAGGAAAATTCTTAAAACCAACTTTAGAGATTAATTTATCCAAAATAAATGAGTTATATAAAGATGGTGAGACTGTATCTTTAGCAACTTTAATAGAAAAAAAACAAGCTGCAAAAAACTCAAAAGCGATGCTAAAAATTTTAGCAAATGGTGAGATTGATAAAAAAGTGATAATTGAAGCGAATGGTTTTTCTAAAGGTGCGATAAAAAAATTAGAAGCAAAAAAAATAACATTTAAGAAGATTTAGTAACATGATAAGTGCGCTTAAAAAAATATTTTATTCAAATGAGCTAAAAGCAAAAATAGTATTTACACTATTGATGCTACTTATATGTAGGATAGGTGCTTTTGTTCCTGTTCCTGGTATTAATCAAGAGGCTGCTTTAACAATATTTAAATCAGCATCAGGTGGAGGTTCGAATTTATTTCAGTTAATGGATATTTTTTCGGGAGGAGCTTTTAAACAGTTAACTATAGTCGCTCTTGGAATAATGCCTTATATATCGGCATCTATTATCATGCAGCTACTGGTTGCGATTATTCCATCGCTTCAAAGAGAGATCAGAGAAAATCCAGAGAGTGGAAAAAGAAAACTTACTAAATATACTCGTTTTGCAACGATAGGGCTTGGACTGTTGCAAGCATCATTTATAGTTAAATACGCACTTAGCATGAATGCTACATATCCTGGTATTGTAGTTAGTGAAATATTAAATTTTACAATGTTTAATATACCTTGGCTTTTTTATTTAACAGTAATGCTTACAATTACAACTGGTACGGTATTTTTGATGTGGATTGGGGAGCAAATAACTGAAAAAGGAATTGGAAATGGTATTAGTTTAATAATCACTTTAGGGATTTTATCGTCTTTGCCATCAACATTAGGATCAATAATTAAGCAGTTGAATTTGGAATCGCAAGAAGTAGGGCAAATAACATTTTCTTCTTTTGTAGTTCTTATCTCAGTTTTTGTTTTAATCATTATTGGTACCATTTTAATAATACAAGGGCAGAGAAAAATTCCGGTTCAATATGCTAGACGAGTTATAGGAAGACATGAGACGCAAGGATCTACCTCTAATATACCACTTAAAATTAACTATGCAGGTGTTATACCAGTAATATTCGCGTCATCTTTACTTATGTTTCCTGCAATAATTGGTCAAATGCTATCTAAAAGTTCATGGATGGGTAGAATCTCAAATATGCTAAATCCTAATAACTGGGTATATATATCTCTATACGTATTTTTAATTCTGTTTTTTACCTATTTTTGGACTGCAACGCAATTTAATCCAGAGCAAATAGCTTCTGATATGAAAAAAAATGGAGCCTTTATTCCTGGGATAAGACAAGGAAAACCGACTCAAGATTTTTTAGAAGCTACAATGAATAAAATTACTCTTCTTGGAGGGGTGTTTTTAGCTTTTATTGCGATTTTACCAATATTAGTAAGTAAAATTTTAGGAGTTGATCCAAGGATTAGCCATTTTTTTGGAGGCACATCGCTATTGATATTAGTAGGAGTTGTTTTAGATACAACTCAGCAAATCGAATCACATCTTTTAATGAAGAGATATGATGGTTTTATGAAAAAAGGAAAAATAAGAGGTAGATAATATGCCACGAATTATTGGAATAGATATTCCGGCGAATAAAAGATTATTAATAAGTTTAACATATATTTATGGAATTGGAAGAGTGCTATCTGAGGAAATTATAAGTAAGTTAAAATTAGATCCTAATATGAAAGCTGGTAAGCTTACTGAAGCTGATATCGGTAAAATTAATAGTATTTTGCAAGCTGATTATGCTGTGGAAGGAGATTTAAGAAGACAAATTCAAAATAATATTAAAAGATTGATATCGATCCATTCATATAGAGGGCAAAGACATAGAGTAGGGCTTCCTGTAAGAGGACAGAGAACGAGAACGAATGCTAGAACACGTAAAGGTAAAAAAAGAACTGTAGCTGGCAAGAAAAGAGCACCAAAACAATAATATAAAAAGGAGTTAAAAAGTTGGCAAAGCAAAAGGCAAAACAAAAACAAAAGCAAGTAGAAAAACCAATAGTTAAAAAAGTAAAAAAAAGAAAGCAAAGAACAGTTCCTATGGGAATTGCTCATGTAAAAGCAACTTTTAACAATACTATGGTAACTATTACAGATCCTGCAGGAAACGTAATAGCTTGGTCAACATCTGGAAAATGTAAGTTTTCAGGATCAAAAAAATCATCAGCCTTTGCCGGGACAATAGCTGCTCAAAGTGCAGCAAAAGAGGCTGCAGCTATAGGAATGAGAGAATGTGAAGTGAGATTAAATGGACCTGGAGCAGGTAGAGAATCTGCTGTTCGTGGGATCCAATCAGCTGGAATTACTGTTACTGTAATACAAGATAGAACTCCTGTGCCTTACAATGGCTGTAGGCCGAGAAAAAGAAGGCGTGTATAATCAATCACCCCTCCCTAAAGGAAAGGGGCTTGAATCGTGAGAATCAAGGGAAACTGGTTGATTAGGGGGCAAAAAGGAAAACTTTATGCAGAAGTTAGTTGGAAGAGATACATACACACCTATGGATGCTCCACTAGTCCGTAGCAACTGTGATCTGCCATTAAACAGAGAGGAAACTCTCAGTGTGTCAGATTTAAAAATTCCTTCTACAGCCCCGAAGTGGATTAGTCTAGCTGCCGGAGGCTTTAAAAGCATTAAAGGCAGCATTTTTTTAACAGGGCAATTAATCCCTTCCCTAAAAGAAAGGGTCTTCTTGCCATAAAATGATAAAAGAAAAATAAGAGGAAAATAATATTATGTCAGTTATGTATGGGGCATTTGAAATGCCTGAGAAGATAACAAAAGAAGAAGATAAAGAGAAAAATTTTGCTAAGTTTGTTGCATCGCCCTTCGAAAGAGGCTATGGCAATACGCTTGGTAATGCGCTTAGAAGAATCCTTTTAACATCTATCGAAGCTCCATCTATTGTGTCTGTGCGTATTGAAAATGTATCTCATGAATATAGTGCTATCGACGGGATTATTGAAGATATGACACACATAATTTTAAACATAAAAGGAGCTCTGCTTAGATATATTCCTTTAGATGAGGATGAAAATCCAAAGGGAATAAAAATGGTAAGTAAAATTTTAGAAATCACAGATGAAGATATTCAAAAAGCTAATGGCAACTATATAGTAACTTTGAAAGATATTATAGGTCCATCCAATTTTGAGATCGTAAATCCAGATCTACTTATATTTACTGCGACGAAACCGACAACTAGAAAAATAGATTTAAAAATAGCGATAGGTAGAGGATATAGCCCAGCGGATAGACATGTTTTAGAGACACAAACTGATGAGATAGTTATTGATTCAGCGTTTTCTCCTGTAATGTTGGTTAACTATTATGTTGAAAATACTAGGGTTGGACAGCATACAGATTATGATAAACTGATTTTAGAAATTACAACTGATGGAAGAATATCTCCTGAAGAGGCTCTAACTTTTGCAACGCAAATAGGAGTTAAGCATTTTCAGATATTTGATAAATTAAAAGCTAAAGATATTACTTTTGAAGCTAAAGAAGTTGAAGAGAATAAAGATAGAGATGAACTACTCGATAAACTATCTTTGAAAATTACTGAAATTGAACTATCAGTGCGTTCTACAAATTGTTTAGCTAGTGCTCATATCGATACTATAGGTGAGTTAGTAGTTATGCCAGAGAGCGATATGTTGAGATTTAGAAATTTTGGTAAAAAATCGCTAACTGAAATAAAAGAAAAACTTACAGATTTAGGTCTTTCTCTCGGAATGGATCTTAGTAAATATGGAATAACTCAAGAGAATATAAAAAGTGTTATTCAAAAACATTTAGAAGAAAAAAAGGATAATGACAAATGAGACATCTAAAGAGAAGATCAAAATTATCAATAACTGGTTCACATAAAAGATGTATGCTTGCAAATATGCTAAAATCTTTAATAGAGTATGGTAGAATTGAAACAAGTATCGTTAAAGCAAAAGAGCTTAAAAGACATGCTGATAAAATGATAACTATTGCTAAAAAAGAAAATACTATTCATGCAAAAAGGCAAGCTAAGGCTAAATTAATGATCAGGTATAATTCTTTGACATCAAAAGAAAAAAGAAAAGTCAAAGAAAAGGATTTATCTTCTTATAATGGTGATAGAAAAGTTATCAATAAGCTTTTTACGCATTTAAAAGATAGATATACTACTAGAAATGGTGGCTATACTAGAATTATTAAAAAAGAGAACATGCGAAAAGGCGATGGATCTCAAACATGCTTAATCGAGTATATTGAATAATTTTTTTAAGATTCTTTTACTTTACTTTGATGCTCATCTTAATTATTATTAAAAAAATGTTAATACACGGAGGCATGACATGATAAAGCTTGCTATTAATGGCTTTGGAAGGATAGGAAGATTAGCTTTTAGATTTGCACACAAACATAAAAAAGTTAAAATTGTAGCAATTAACGATCTTGTTCCCACTGAAAATCTTGCTTATCTATTAAAATACGATTCCATACATGGTAAATTTGAAGGTGATGTAAAAGTGGATGGAGATGATTTAATCGTTGATGGTGAGAGAGTCGTTATTACAAAAGAAAAAGATCCATCTCAGCTTCCTTGGAAAAAATTAGGTGTTGATTTCGTAATGGAATCTACTGGCAGATTTACAAAATTGGAAGATGCAAAAAAACATCTCGATGCAGGGGCTAAAAGAGTTGTACTCTCAGCACCAGGCAAAGGGGGAGAGATCCCAACATATGTCATGGGCGTAAATCATAAATTATACGATCCAAAGACTCAATTTGTAGTATCTAATGCATCTTGCACCACAAATTGTTTAGCGCCTATTACCAAAGTTTTATTAGATAATTTTGGTATAGATGAAGGTCTGATGACCACAATTCACGCAGCTACTGCAACTCAACCAACAGTTGATGGGCCTACTCACAAAGATTTTAGAGGTGGTAGATCTGCGATGTGTAATATTATCCCAGCATCTACTGGAGCTGCAAAAGCAGTAGCGCTTTGTATTCCTGAAATTAAAGGTAAACTAACTGGTATGGCTTTTAGAGTCCCAATTGTTGATGTCTCAGTTGTTGATCTAACTGTGAAACTATCAAAAGCTACTACATATGACGATATTTGCAAAGCTATGAAAAAAGCGTCTGAGACAGATATGAAAGGCGTTTTAGGATATACCGATGAAGATGTAGTATCTACAGATTTTATTTCCGATACTAGATCCAGTATTTTCGATGCCAAAGCTGGAATAGCTCTAACTGATAAATTTTATAAGCTCGTTTCTTGGTATGATAATGAAATGGGCTACGCTGCTCGTATTGTCGATTTAGTAGAATACATGGCATCAAGAGAATAAAAATATAAAAATTTAACAAAATGGTAAAAAAGTGAACTATACAAGAGAGCCTATAATAGAGACTATCATTACTCCTAAAGAGGGCAGCAAATTAGTTGTCAGAAAATCTAAAGGGGCTATGGATGAATATTTTGTAGAAGCTTTAGAGATTGTATCTTTTGGAAACGCTAGCTTTTTTAGATCAACAGAAAGACCTAAATCTTTTTTAGTCCCTGTGTCTGATTATGAAGTAATAGAAATAAAAGAGACTAAAATGATTTTAAAAAGTGCTAGTTTTGAAAAATCTATCAAAATAGGTGGCGGTAAAACTGAAGATACAAAATCTCCTAAAAGAAAAAAAATGCATAAAAAATCTAAGCCACAAATTGAAACCCAACCTATTCAACCTAAAACTGAAAAAGGAGGTGGCCAAGATGATGAAACTCAAGTTTCATCATCCATACTCCGAAAACTATTTCCACCACCACCAAACCTCATTAAAGAAAACCTCAACCATATCAAAAGCCCTGAAAAAATTGATGAGAGTATTTCTAAAGAAATAGTAAAAGAGCCTGTAAAAGATATTCCTAAAGAAGAAAAAAAAGAAGAAATTTTACTCTCTGAAGAGCCAAAAGATGAAAAGATAAAAGAAGAAAAACCATCTGATGAAGAAAAAAAAGAATAATATCTTCTTTTTAAAAAATATCTAGGGCTGTAAAATATTTTCTGTATCAATTCGCTCGGATGGTGGAATTGGTAGACACAAGGGACTTAAAATCCCTTGGGAGCAATCCCGTGCCGGTTCGAGTCCGGCTTCGAGCATTTAATTCTTAAAGACTTATGAAAATGAATCTTATCAATTCTCTTGAGAATGTTGTCTGTGGCATATTTTTAGCACAATTGCTGTCAACAGAATGAAACAAGATCAAAAAGATCATTTCTGCTGATAGTTTAATTTAAAAATCCAATTAATAAATTTTGTCAACCACCATATAATAAAAATTATTCCAGCTATGAAACCCCATTCAATAAATCCTAATGGGACAGTTTTAAATATTATTTGTAAGGGAGGTATGTAAACAACGATTAACAATAAAAATAAAGAACTAGCTAATGCTACGATTAACCATGGATTTGAAAAAAACCCAATATTATATTTAGATCTAACCATTTGAATTCTTACAAATTCTAACATTATAAGAGCGCTAAAAGCCATAGTTCTAGCTAAGTTAGCGCTAGTGCGCAAACCAAAATGACATGCTACAAGAGCACCTATGGCTATGATGATACCAATCGCAAATAATTGAAGATTAAATTTTAGATTAAGAATAGGTTTTGAAGGATCTCTAGGAGGACGATCCATAGCTTTTGGATCAACAGGATCCATACCTAACGCAATCGCTGGAAATCCATCAGTTACAAGATTTATCCATAGAAGTTGAATAGCAGTTAAAGAAACAAAAGGATGGCCTTCGGGATCTTTAAAATCTAATGCCATGCCAATAAAAATTACTAAAATTTCTGCAATATTAGAGCAAAGAAGGTAACTAACAAATTTAATGATGTTATCATAAATGCCTCTTCCTTCTTCTACAGCATTTACAATTGATGCAAAATTATCATCTAAAATAATCATATCGGAAGCTTCTTTTGTAACATCTGTTCCCGTGATACCCATTGAAATACCTATATCTGCTTCTTTAATCGCAGGAGCATCATTAACACCATCTCCCGTCATAGCAACTATCTGTTTTTTTGCTTTAAATGCTTTTACAATTCTTAATTTATGTTCAGCTGAAACTCTAGAATACACAGATATTTTATCGATAAGATTTATTAGAGTTTTATCATCCATTTGAGTGAGTTCTTCACTGCTTAAAGCTATAGATTGATCTTCCAGCATATTTAATTCTTTAGCTATTGCAACTGCTGTTCCTTTGTAATCTCCTGTTATCATAACAGTTCGAATACCTGCATTTTTACATGTTTGAATTGCTTCTTTTACTTCAGGTCTTGGAGGATCTATCATTGCAATTAAACCAACAAAAATTAAATCTTTTTCAAAAGAGATATCAATTTTATCTTGGCTTAGATTTCGATAAGCTATTGCTAAAACTCTGAGGCCTTGATTTGTAAACAAATTATTAGCATCTGATATTTTTTGCTTTAATTCATTTGTTAATAAAATTGTTTCTCCATTTATAAGGATTTTAGATGATGATTTTAATAAGACATCAAAAGCACCTTTTAAGAAAAGAATATTTTCCTCATTAGTTTTTCTTAAAACACTCATTTTTTTTCTTTCGGAATCGAAAGGTATTTCATCTAAAAGTGGATATTGTTTTTCTAGATCTATTTTTTTTAATCCTGCTTTTTGAGCAGCAACAAGCAGAGCTCCTTCTGTAGGATCTCCTACAATTTCCCATGTATCATTAATCAAATTTAAATTAGCACTATTACATAATGTAGCTGTTTGAAGAAGTTTAAGAAGTTCAAAAGATTTTTGAGGATCTATAATTTTTTGATCATATTTAAAATCACCTTTGGGTTCATATCCAATCCCTGTTATATCTATAAATCTTTCATTTACCCAAATTTTTTTAACCAGCATTTTATTTTGGGTTAAAGTTCCTGTCTTATCAGTGCAAATTACCGAGGTACAACCAAGAGTTTCTACAGAAGGAAGACGTCTTATTAAAGCTTTTCTTTTAGCCATTTTTCTCACTCCAATTGCTAGTGCGACTGTTACAACCGCGGGTAATCCTTCAGGAATAGCCGCAACTGCTAAGCTCAGAGAAGTAAGAAACATGTTAAACAAAGGATTTTTTCGTAAAATTCCTAAGAAAAAAACAATGACCACAATCCCAAGAAAAAGATAAATTAATTTTAATCCTAATTTGGCGAGGCGTAGTTGCAGAGGTGTTTTTTCTTCTTTTTTCACCTCTAGCATGCTAGCTATTTTTCCAAGCTCAGTTTTTAAGCCAGTTTGAGTTACGATCATATAGCCTTTACCACTTGTTACTACAGTTCCCATAAAAGCCATATTTTTTCTATCACCGATGGCTAAATCCTTAGCTGGTAGAGGTGATTTAATTTTATATATCGAAGAAGATTCTCCAGTTAAAGTAGCTTCTCCAGTGACTAATTGATATATTTGAATAAACCTTCCATCTGCAGGTATTAGATCTCCACTTTCAAGTAATACAAGATCTCCACAGACAAGATCATAAGAACTAATAGTTTGTAGCTTTCCATCACGAATAACTTTACAAGTAGGACTTGCAAGTTTTTTTAATTCTGCTAAAGAACTCTCAGCACGATATTCTTGGATAAAGCCTAAGATTGCATTGAAAAGGACAATAACCCCAATTGCTAAACTATCGAAAATTTCTCCTAAAAATCCGGCTATTAGAGCTGCAATAATAAGAATCCAAATTATGAAACTTGAAAATTGATTTAAAAAAATTTTAAATGCAGATATTTTTTTTGGTTCTGGTAACTTGTTAGAACCAAATTTTTCTAATCTTTGTTTTGCATCTATTGATGTTAATCCATTGTGACTATCAGTTTGAAATTCATGACAAATATCTTCAATGGATTTACTCCACCATCTTTCATTTTGATGCATTTTTTTTAATAAGCTTTTTTATCAGCTTATCTTTTTTTGTTTAACAAATGAAGAAAAAATCATTATGTAAATGATTTTTGCATGTCTTGTAATAAATAATTTCATTTGGTATCTCTATGATTTAGAGGGAGGATATCTAGTTAGACGAATGTATAAATTATTACATATTTTTATTATTTTTATTTTTGTAATAATTGTTTTAAATGCACCTGATAATGATGTTATAATTAATAGGCTGCATTTAAAAGGATTAATTTCGAAAAATGACAAGATTGATATTGATAATTTGTTAAAAGAAAAGAAGTATAAAGAGAATGGAAAAGAACATACAGCTTTGTTCGTTGATATTTTATCAAAGAATCTTTCTTTAAACATAGATGAACTCATCGACGAGGTATTGAAAGAAAAGCTTGATCTTAGAACTCCTAATAGATGTATTGAAGCAAATACTTTTGTAGTCCCTTGTATTCAAAGGCTCAATGATTCTCAATATAGCACTATGAGATTTGATAGATCTTTAAACTTAAATAATACTTTTTTTTCAAAAATGTACAATGAAGTAGCTCAATTGTTTTCATTTCCTGAAAACATGTTTCTGCAAGAAGGTTTTGATAAGCAGGCAGCAGTATTTTCACAAGATGAAGAAATAATATCTATACGAGAGATTGTTTCAAATGCACAGAAAAAAAATATTTTAATTAAAAACATGCCTTTAAAAGATTTAATTGCAAAAAATGATATTAATAAAACTGGCTTATTTAACAATAGCAATTATATTGAAAAAGAATCCATATTTTTATATAGGAATACTTTATTAAAAAAATCTTCTTTAAATATAAATGATTTAATTGAAGAGAAGTTAAAAAGAAATCCTACTATTTGCGAAACTAAGGCGAGTATTGATAAAATTGCTATTGAAATTCCTAATGTTCAAATGTTCGATGATTTTCAATTTAGTGTTATGAGACCAGATAACTCTTTAACACCAAATAATGCTTTTTTATCAAAAGTGTTAAATGAAGAATCTCAACTATTTCCCCTTTTAGAAAAACATCGTTTGCCAGAAAAAATTGATAAACAAATACCTGAGCTTTCCCAAAAAGAAGACATCATAACTAAGCAAAAACTTGTATCGAATGCGCAAAAAAAAGATCTGATAGTTGATAATCTGCATTTAAAAGATTTAATTACAAAAAATAAGATTATTAATAAAAGAAAATTATTAAAAGATAATGATTGTAAAAATAATAAAAAGGAACATGCTCTTTCATACGTGGATGCTTTATTAAAAAAACCTTCTTTAAAAATAGATGATCTTATAGAAGATGTATTGAAGAGAAATCCTGATCTTAAAGCAACTAAGAGACGGATTGAAGCAAATGCTCTTGTAGTTCCTCGTGTTCAAATTCTCGATGATCCACAATTTACTGCGAGGAGACATGATAGTCCATTAAGATCTAATAGTGCTTTTTTTTCAAAAATGCGCTATGAGCTCTCACAACTGTTTCCATTTCCGGGAAAACTTCGTTTGAAAGGAAAAATTGCAGAACAAATGCTCAAGTTTGCCCAAAATGAAGAGATAACGACTATGCGAGAGCTTGTTTTGCAAACAAAAAGATTATATTATCAGCTTTATCTTAATTATGCTGCTTTAAGAATTAACAAACAAAATCAAGAAATTATTTCTCGTTTTATTGAAGATACTTTAGCTTTATATAAAACAGGAGAAGAAAAATATGATGAAGTTTTAAAAGCTCAAATTGAACTGCAGTTATTAAAAAAAGAACTTCTAGATCTTTTATC
>SDBU01003930.1_pt1 | contig 18599 bp, 13 predicted proteins | sample 2277071 | NCBI WGS metagenome assembly SDBU01 (sample SAMN10397929, study PRJNA504765) | marine sediment metagenome | isolation source: marine sediment core GS08_GC12, 126 cmbsf | place: Arctic Ocean: Gakkel Ridge, Loki's castle | collected 2008 | reverse complement strand
TACACAGGGAACCACATAGGCCGCAAGGGAGACCGCAATCCCTAAAGTCTTGATACAGCCCCGTTAGCGAGGATAATGCAGGCGGCGATGGTTTAACGGTCCCAGAAGCCGATACAGAGAGAGCGCTTTGGTGAGCTCTCCGAGGGTCTGTCGGGGTCTACTAAGAGCGTGGCATCCCTAAGGACATTGGGACGATGTGTGTGGAGAGAAACGTCAGGAACTTGGGAGGCCTGAAGGGTTCCTGTCATGGGTAAGTGCATTGGGTATTTGTCCACCACGGACCCAGGGACAGGTAGGTGGACACGAAAGGCCAAGTAGGGAAACCGAAGACTCTTTGGGAGTCGGATCAGCCCACACCGCACCTGCGGTGGGTGCAGGTGTAGTACTCTGAGACGGTAGGGCCGTTTACATACAGCACCTGCGGTACTGTGCAGGTGTGGGGAAGGGGCTGACAGACAGCCGTAGCCCGTAAAGGAAACCTTGTCCGGACATGTAGGGCCGGATTAACAAGGCAAACCTCACTGCGGGGAATAGCATAGACGTTATGTTGCTTGGTGTGTTGCGGAAGCGAGGCTGTCTGAAGAGCCCGGTGCGATAATACCGCACGCCGGGGTCTGTGCGGGGAAGGGGCGCGGTAACTGCCCCTTCTACCGCGACAGGCTGCCCAAAGAAAATTGTGATTCAGGAGGACAATTTCATGCTATCAAAAGATCCCTTCGTTGGTCTCGAGCCTGCCGCTTTATGGACCCACTTCGCAAATATTGTCGACATCCCTCGGCCATCAGGACAGGAGTCTGCAATTGCGGAATGGCTTGCTAACTGGGCAGTCAAACACGGTTTCTCTTTTCGCCGCGACACCTCCGGTAATATCTGTATCCGGAATTCGCCGGCTTGTTGAATTCCTAAATGATGAAATGGCAAATGTCGAGGTACTAATAGTTGAAGTCAAGCAATACCGCAACGAAGCATCTTCCATAGATAAAGCACTTGTTCCCAGAGGGATGGGTATAACCGAGGCAGCAAGAACGGGTATGCGCAGCTCTCAAAGATCACGGCGAATCGATCCGGGATACCGGATAACGATCAAGATGAAATTATGCTCGTGTCTCGCTAGGGGACGATAGGGAGACGTAGTGAGAATTCGGTGGGATATTCCACATAATCGGAGGCTCTGTGCAAGTGCGTAAGCGATTTTGTCGGCAATATATTTGTGACACCCTGCATTTCCTACGCCTGACACGACAGAATATAATGACGCACCTATTGCGATGAGGCAATTTCCCAGATATTCCTTTGGAAGTAAGCTCTCTCAGCAATTCATCATATTTTCACTTGAAGAGGATCGAGCATGCTCCGTAAGCCATGGGTCGCTTTATCAAGATCAAGTATCAATCAAGAAATCCTTGGTAAAGGGCTCTGTCTGCTAGCCGCGGTTGGGTTTTCCAGCGTAAGCATCCTGGGAAAGCTCGGGTTTGCCGGTGGCCTTGAAAACCTAAATATGCTCGCCGCCCGTTTTGGAGGGGCATCTCTGGTAGCTTTGGTCGCAGTATTTCTCATAAAGGGGAAGGATGCATTTCCTTCAGGGCATCAGATGGCGAGCTTAATGCTCCTCGGCGCCGTAGGGTATGTCGGACAGACATGGTTATTCTTCTCAGGACTGGACAAACTACCCGCTTCGATGAATGTGCTGATCTATCGAATGTATCCTCTTTTTGTCGCACTTATTGATTGGAAGGTTAACAAGCGATCCCTGCGAAGAAATTATTGGATTGCCATGCTTGTAGCATTCATAGGGGTTTTCCTGATGATTGGCCCCCAAGAGCTGATTGGCACCGACCAGGCTACTACGCTTCGTAGGAGCTATCTACTTTACCCATTAGGAGCGGCAATTGTAAATGCAGTTTATCTTGTCCTTGCTGAGCGCCCAATTGCAGAAGTGGGCGCATATCGCGGAACAACATGGATCCTAGCTGGTACTGCTATTAGCACTTTTTTACTTGGTCTGATTTCTGGTAGTTTGAACATAAACGCAATACTTATAAACATGCCGATCATTATTGGATTAATCCTTGTCAGTACAATTCTGCCAGTATTCTCGCTCCTGACTGGATTATCCATCGTTGGTCCGACGATTGCGACTCTACTTACCACGGCTGAACCGCTTATCACTGTACTACTTGCTTATATTTTTCTCGGGGAACGACTGACTATAGTCCAAGGAGTAGGGGGGATTTTGTTGATACTCGCAATTATCATATTGACGATCACGCGAGAGCCTGAGTTGGTGAAAACCAGATCCATCAACTCGCAGATATCGAGTTAGCGCAATGCGTAGCTCGGATCAGAAACTATACCACCTGGATAGTACAAGATCCTAGTGGTATCTTGTTTAGATTATGGATTTGGTCTCTTATCCAGGGAGTATCTTGCGAAGGGCTTCAAGTAGCATAGCTACATTCTCGCGGCGAGAAGAGTAGCCCATTAGGCCAATTCTCCAGACTTTTCCTGCAAACACACCAAGGCCACCTGCTATTTCGATGTTGTAATCATTTAGGAGTGCACGACGAACACTTAGATCATCCACACCATCAGGTATACGCACAGTGGTCAATGAAGGAAGTCTGTGGTCGATGGGAACGACAAGTTCCAATCCTAAAGTCTGCAAACCAGCCCAGAGCATTTGGGCATTCTCGCTATGCCGGACCCATCGAGTCTCCAGACCTTCTTCACGTATTAATCGTAGACCTTCGCTGAGAGCATAGTTCATGCTGATTGGTGCAGTGTGATGGTATGTACGCTCCTTACCCCAATACTTACTGACAAGCGTCAAATCTAAATACCAGTTTCCGACTTTCGTTGTTCGAGCATGCAATGCCTCGAGAGCTCGCGGACCAACAGTTAGTGGCGCTAATCCGGGTGGAACACTGAGACACTTTTGAGTTCCCGAACAGGCAATATCAATCCCCCATTCGTCGATAGAGATGGGTACACCACCGAGTGATGTAACGCAATCGACGAGCAATAGGCCATCTTGTCCGTGGACCACATCAGCGATGCCTTCCATGGGCTGGAGAGCGCCTGTGGAAGTCTCGGCATGGACTATACAGACAATTTTTGCGCGATGTTCAGTAAGTGCGTTCCGGAGTTGCTCTGAGGAGAATACTTCACCCCAAGGGCGTTCAATCCGGTGGACAACTGCACCGTAGCGTGATGCCATATCGCATAAACGTTCGCCAAAATAGCCATTAACAGCAACAAGTACAGGATCACCAGGCTCGATGAAATTGCAGAGTGCGGCTTCCGTGCCGGCGCTGCCCGTACCAGACACGGGAATCGTGAGGGCATTCTCTGTCTGAAAGACGTAGCGTAGATCGGCCTGCACCTGGTTCATCAGTTCAATAAACTGTGGGTCCAAATGGCCAATTACTGGGTAGCTCATGGCGGCGAGCACTCGCGGGTGCACGTTACTGGGGCCGGGACCAAGCAGGCACCTCTGGTGAATATTGCGTTCGAGCATTGGGTTCTCCTATTGCAGAGGATCAATTGGTCTTTAATTTATCTTTGCTTTCCGAACCACGTTCATTATTCGTTAGTTATCATGCATGAAATGCCGGGTGGTTTGCATTCGACCGTCAGATCCTCTCAAGTTATCGCTCAATCAGGTCTGGAGATTAAGCAATAATCGATCCCTTGAGAGAGGCATCCTCTCGCTTGATCCCCGCCAGCTAAACGACGACATCGGCCTTTGACTGCAACAAATGCTGTGCATCTATCATATGGCGCGATAAAGCGAGGTCATCTGGAGGTATGCCCAGCGCAAGTCCGACTAATTGCGGTAGGTGTAATACAGGGAGCGAAATCTCCTGGCCTAACAAATTCTCGATGCTCGGCTGATAGCTATCCAATACTGTGTGACAGAGGGGGCAGGGCGTCACCATGACGTCGGCGCCGGATTGCTTTGCGTCGAGCAGATGGCCGCCGCTCATGCGCAGCTGAGGTTCTTTGCTGACGATGATCGAATGAAAACCACAACAACGCGCAGCTCCACGATATTCGACTTCTTCCGCTCCTAGGGCTCTGATTATCATGCCAAGGGATTTAGGATTATAGGGATCCTCGCGATAACCATGTACCTTGCTAGGACGGAGGATATGGCAGCCATAGAATGGTGCGATATGTAGTCCTCTCAACGGTTTTCGTACTGCCGCTTTAATCGCATCCAATCCGATATCGTCCACCAATACATAGAGCAGGTTTTTCACCTGAACGGTACAATCGTATCGCATTCCGATCTCGCTAAGTGCGGTATTGATCCTTTCCCGTAAAACAGGATCCTCCTTCAAACGCTGATTATCCCCCTCGAGCTCCAGTTGACATGTACTGCACACGTTGATTATGGTGTCAGCACCGGCTGCTTCGGCCATTGCGAGTGTGCGAGCATTGTTGGCAAGGGCGAAGAGCTCGCTTTCAACGCGGAGTCCGCCGCACTCCCTCGATCCACAACATGCAGCCTGGCTTAGATCAACCCATTCAATCCCAAGCGCGGACATCAGCTTGCGGGCGGACACATCCAATTCGGTGGCGCTCTTTAATGCAGAGCATCCGGGGTAATAAGCGTATGATCGGGCCATCACTGCACCTTCCCCTTATCCAGGTTCTGGACTGCGTCTGCCAGATTTGCGATTTCATCCTGAGAGTCAAGACGTTCACGCCGCAGTAAACCGTTTGCTACTTTCGAGATCGTAAGACGCCCTCTTTGCCACATACGGAATGCTAAGGAGAACTCAGAGATAATCCGAATTCCACGTGATCGAAGCAAGAGTGTAGACGGATTAACAACACCTTGTTCCATCACCAACTCGCGATAGATTTTATTGTGGTGAGCGATGTCTCCAATTTCCTGATTAACGATCATCTCTCGGAGGGGGTCAATCGCATGCTCAAGCACATTGATATGAGTTGGGCAAGCCTCTACACATTCATAACAACTCACGCAATCTTGGATATCTCCAGCTTCAACTGCGATCTTCGCTCGAGGACCATCGTCGCGAGGATCCAGTGCGAATCGGGCGAGTTGAACAAGAGCAGCGGGACCGACAAAGCGGGAACCTTCGGTATATGCCGGGCAAACGGAGGTGCATAGTTGACATTCGATGCAATGCATCATCTCAATCGAATGTCCCATTTCGTCAGGTGTAAGTGGTTCAGGAAAACCGGGATACTCTTCACCGCGCTGTAGCCAGGGCATCATGCGAACCAGGTCTTGTTCGTAGCGAGTGCGATCAATTGCGAGATCGCGTAGGACTGGAAGGTTACCCATCGGTTCGATCAGCATCTCTGCCTGTGCCGGTTCCCAACAAGCTAATGTCGGTTTGCCGTTCACCCGCATTCCGCAGCCACCACACTTCTTTACACCACAATACCATTGATAGGCGATACTCTTGCCGAGCACTTCAACGATGTAATCGATGACTTCAAGTACCCGCATCTCTCTAGTGTACGGTACTTCGCAAGTAATATCGTAAGGCTTTTCATCCCGCGAAGGATCGAATTTCCTGACAGTGACTTTACAGATATCTCCGATTTGCAATTTTTCTGTCATTGGAGGCCTCGTTTGCTTAGTAATCCACTTCGAAGAAATCAGCGATATCTTCATCTGGCTCGGCGTATGGTAAATCTACTGGCAACGTCTCGAGATGAAGCTCGCCATTCGATTTAGCCCCTACGATGTGTTTTAACCAGTTGACATTATCGGTTTGGGGATAATCCTTCCGGAAAAAAGCCCCCCGACTTTCCTTACGGTAAAGCGAGAATTGAGTTTCAAACGTGAGCGCCTGCAGCATGTCAAAGACATCAAGGGCTTCCACCCAATCGTAGTTGAAACGGAGCGTATCGCTGCCCAGTCGCATCCGTGGGAGGGTCTCCTCCCGGAATCGGTGGAGTTCCTCCATGGCTTTCTGCATACTTCCTTCGCTCTTGATGTAGTTTAAGTTTTCCCAGATGATCTTCCGGAGACGATGTTTTACTTGACCAGGAATTAATCCATCTTGTGGAGATGTTCGCAGTAAGCCCATGACGCGTTCTTCTTCCGCTAGAGCTTGAGCCTCGGGTAGCGGTTTATGTGCGTCGATCCTCTTTGCACGCTCTGCGGCTGTGCGGGCAGCTATTCTCCCATCCATGGTCACGTTGGGGATACCGCCAGTGACGAGGGCGCCCGCAGATCCTGCGATGAGCAGCCCAGGAACGTCTGACTCCATCGTCTCGCCATTTACTCGCACACCTCCAACATTCATATGCCAGGTGATGGCGTTTTCCCACATATCTTTAGTCGGATGCATTCCAAGTTTCTCGTAGAACTGGGTCTGGTAGATATATTTCTCCAAGACTTCTGGTTCGATATGTGTGTAGTTGGTATAGTAATCACCATCAAAGCGCGCCTTACCAGCCATTACCTGCTTTGCAAGGGCTTTCAACTGCATGATGTAAGGAACCGGGTTATCCCCCGTCCAGTTCGAGTCATAAAACATCTCGCCATCTCGATTGAAGAGCTGACTGCGTTTACGGGTTCCAGCCAAGGGATTGGGATAAAGGTGGAGGCGCATCCAAGTCGCCGGATAAGCAACATCCGATGCGTGATACCACTGCATTTCGATGTTCTGAAGTTTGGCTCCAGCCTCATAGGCCATAATCCATCCGTTGGCGGCGCCCTCGCGAACCCCGGTGGATCGGAGCGAAGAGTAATTGGAGTGGCCTGTAGCGAGTATGACAACTTTAGCGCGAATGACATAAATTTTGCCGTGGACAAAATCCAGGGCAACGGCTCCGACGCACTCACCTTCATTCACTAAAAGGCGGGTAGCCGTTGTTTGTTGCAGGACTGGAATACCCGCTGTGAGGATATCCTTCCGCAGCATGTCGGCGATCACTGTGCCGGACATGCCCATTTTTGGCGCCCAGGCGGAAGTCTTAAAGGGGATATCGGAGACGATAGCTCCGTTCTCGTCGCGCAGCACATATAACCCTTTGCTTTCGATCCAGGGCCAGAATTCCTTCTGCGTGAACTCCATTGCTTTGCGCAGATAATTTTGATCACCTAGGTAGTGAGTGTATTTGGAGGAGAACTTCATCGAACGCCGGATGCTCTCCTCGCGCTGCTCTGGTGTAGGCTCTTTTACGTTACCATCCACCTCTTTGGGAGCGAAGTAATTCAAGTTACCAGCGAAAATTGAACATCCGCTCTTCCCGAGGAGTGATTTGACCACCAGAAGCGTATCCATGCCGTACTTGTGAGATTCGAGCGCGGCAACTTGACCGGCTACTCCTCCACCAATGACCAAAACCTCGGTCTCAAGCCTCTCAACCATATTTACGCTCCTATTTGATCTGGATAGGACCTGGTCAAAGTATTTAGACAATTCGCGATTGGACAAAAAGAAAAACGTTTACTAAGATAGTTAAAATAAAATGATTACAATAATCTTAATAAGAATACATGTTCAATTTGATAGGTGCAACCCACCTTTATTTGAGAATTCAATGACATTCGTCACAAGTTCCAAGCCAGCAATCAGATTGCAAGCCAACCGATGTGTAGTACCCTTAGTCAGGTTGAACCAGTTGAATCCATTTCTTCTGAGCGCAAGACATCAACCTACGGATGTCGCCCTACTTTCAACGTCCCGAGCTTGTGGAATTTATCGTATCGCCGACGAAAGGATCCAGATTAAATAGACCTCGGGCAACCTTACACAAGCGGAGATGGTAGGGACTTTCCAATCAGAGATTTGAGAGTAGTTGCATTAGAAGAAGGGTGCATTGATACGAGCCATTCACGAGATGGTACTGATACAGGGTGATTGTTCGGAAGATAGTATCGATCAGCGGGAATAACACGAGATACGAATCGGAGAACTTCAACATGCCATTACTTTCAGTCCAAGGGATACGCAAGCAGTTCAAAGATGTGACGGCGGTCGATGATGTCTCATTTGAACTGGCTGAAGGGGAGTTCTTGTCTTTATTGGGACCCAGCGGTTGTGGGAAGACAACCACGCTCCGTATTATCGCTGGCCTTGAGCTCCTCAATGCGGGGAAGGTCTTCTTGGAAGGAGAGGATGTTACTGCTGAACCACCCTTCCGGCGAAACATCGGGATGGTGTTCCAGAACTACGCTCTATTCCCCCATATGACCATTCATGACAATGTTTCGTTTGGCTTACGCATGAAAAAGGTCAATAAGGACGAAATTTCGGAGAAAGTCGATCGTACCTTGGCTATGGTCCACCTGGGTGGATATGGACCTCGTTTCCCCAACCAGCTAAGTGGCGGTCAGCAGCAGCGGGTAGCTCTCGCGCGTGCACTTACTGTGGAGCCAGCGCTCCTGCTACTTGATGAGCCATTAAGCAACCTTGACGCAAAGCTGCGCGAAGAGATGCGCATCGAAATCAAACTCATTCAACGCGAGATTGGCATCAGTACACTCTTCGTGACCCATGATCAGGAAGAAGCTCTCACGATGTCTGATCGAGTGATTGTCATGGAACGAGGGCGGATATCTGAAACGGGCACGCCCATTGAGATCTATCAGAACCCGGCCAACGAATTCGTTGCAGACTTCATTGGCCATTCGAACCTGATGCTGGGGACTGTGGTCGAGATTCAAGGTGATGAAGCAGTAGTGGCGGTGGAAGATGGTCCTAAAGTAATCGCGGCACAAAGACCGGGAATATGCGTCGGCACGGACGTTATTGTCCTCATCCGCCAGGAACGCATCCAGTTGGAACAACGCGGTGATGTCACTCCAACGAGCAAGAATCTGGTCGAAGCCAAGCTCTCGTTGGTGAATTTCCTAGGACCCACCATTTATTATATTTGTGACACCGGGCAGAAGGAGATCCACATTCGAAGGTCAAATGAAGGTAAAGTCCGACTGATCCAACCGGGAGAGAGCGTTTATGTGTATTGGAATCCTGATGACTGCGTCCTTGTCCCCAGAGGGTAAGCGAAAGGGGGACGCGTTATGCAACAGGCTGACGTAATCCTTAAGGATGGCTGCGTACTCTGCATGGATCCGGAGGGATCCTTTTTTTACCCTGGCAGTATAGCAGTCCAAGACAGGAAGATCGCAGCAATCGGGAGCAGCACCGCCGTTGGATCCGAGTGGACGGCGAGAAAAAGCATCGATGCATCCAGGCACGTAATTATGCCCGGACTCATCAATACTCACGGGCATGCATCGAACAGTTTGATCCGCGGGTTAGGTGGGGATCTACCTCTGCAGACCTGGCTGACACGCATCTGCTGGCCAATGATGTCAAGTGCCGATGAACAAGATTTATTTGCAGCTGTTCAGCTCAGTTTCCTTGAGCTGCTGTGCAACGGAGTTACAACCGTTGCAGATATGTGGCAGGGCGTCGATGTTTCGGCACGGGCTGCAGATGAGCTAGGTATCCGCGCCTTGCTTGCCCCGAACATTAAGGATTACGGGGATCCCAAGCGCGGTCAGGAAGAGCTTGCTAAAAACATTGAGCTGCATGATCGCTGGAACGGCCATGGCTCTGGACGAATTCTGATTGGTATGGGACCTCACTCCGTCTACACATGCAGTTCGGAAACACTTGAGGCCTGTGCACAACTTTCGGAAGCAAGGAATCTCCACATCCAGGTTCATGCCTCAGAGACGGAGCGAGAAGTCGTCGAGTGTCGGGCACACCACAGTGGAAGAACACCAATCCAGGTGTTATTTGAGAGGGGCTTGATTACACAACGTACACTTCTCGCTCATGCAGTGTGGGTGCAAGACGACGAAGCCGATATCATAGCTGATCGAGGTGCGGCAGTGTCGCATAACATCAGCAGCAACCTCAAACTTGGCTCGGGAATCGCGCCTATAAAGATGTATTTTGAGAAAGGTATTTGTGTAAGTCTAGGTACCGACGGACCTGGATCCAATGACGGCTTGGATTTGTTGAGGGATCTCAGAACTGCGATTTTCACCCAGCGAGGCATTCATCAGGATGCTTCGCTTCTAGGCTCAAGGCACGCGCTTGAGATGGTAACCATACGTGGCGCTCAAGCATTATCTATGGAAGAGGTAACCGGCTCCCTTGAAATTGGGAAACGCGCAGATCTCATCATGATCGATTTGGATGGACCGTATCTGACGCCCAATCATTGCGATGATGCCGATGCAATCCAATCCTTGATTGTGTTTTGTGCTACCGGCAGGGATGTAAGCCACGTCTTTGTGGATGGAGAATTGATCGTAGATCGTGGGATACCTACGAAAATCGATGCTCGAGATGTTCAAGAGCGTGCACAGAAAGCGGCGAGAAAATTAATTACCCAGAGTGAATCGTAGAGTGTGATTATCAGCGAAGGCGGTTTGATCGCACCCATTCCTAGTATGCAGGAATATCTCCTGGAAAAGCCCCCAGTTAACTTCAGCAAGCCATAAGAATTCGCGGGGCTTCCATACAAAATGTACAGCTATGGCTGACGGAGAGAGTAAATATTTCCGTCAGCCATGTACGTTCTCTGAAGTTGATATCTAGAGGATGAGCCTGACCTTGGCAACTTTTTCCAGGATGATGCTCACGAGCATAACCATCACAATGATTAATGCTCCCACTGCCGCGACGACGGGATCTAGCCGCGACTCCATATAGGCAAATACCCGGATGGGAAGCGTGGCCGAGCCCGGGGTCGTGAGGAAGAGTGAGAGAGGTACATTGATAAACGAGATCACAAAGGCGAGGATGAAGCCAGCGGTGACACCTGCGCGGATTAGTGGCAACGTGATAAGAAAGAACGTCTTTATTCGATTAGCCCCCATAGTCATCGCGGCTTCCTCCAGTGAGGGGTCAACGAATTGTAAACTCGATACGGTTGCACGAATCACAAAGGGCATGACGAAGAGAGTATGAGCAAATGTAAGGGTTACTTCGCTCAGTCGAACATGCGTAAGTGAGAAGAGCTGCAGCAGGGCAATACTGAGGGTTACTTGGGGAATTATGAGCGGTGACATAAAAATAGTATTTACAGCCGCCTTACCACGAAATTCGTTTCGTACGAGCAGAATGGACAGTGGCAGCCCAAGAAGACTAGCCAAACCAGCCGCGCCGACGCCAACTCGAACACTTGTGCCCATAGCCATGATGAACTCACGCTTCTGAAAAAGCGATTCGAACCACTTCAACGTGAATGACTCAAATGGGCTTGGGAATGCGCGAGCAGAATTAAAGGCTGCTATGAATACCACGGCCATCGGCCCGAGAATAAATAGGTAGACAAGTCCCAGGTACAGCAATGGCAGAGTTTGGCTTATCCTTCGGCGGAATTGAATGCGGCTGCTCACGCCCCGGATCCTTTCTGCAAGATGGCGGCTCGACCAAACAAGGCATCGTAGAAAATGATTGCGACGGTCGAGATCAATAGAAGTATGACGGATGTTGTTGAAGCCATCTGCCAATTGTACGAGGCCAGCATGAATTGCGAGATCTGTGTAGTCATCACCGGTCGCGAAGCGTTCCCAAGGTACATGGGGTTAACGAAGGCATTCATTGAGAGAGCTAATGAAATCAGCGTCGCAGAAAACACCCCTGGCAAACTAAGCGGCCAAACCACACGACGAAAAACCTGCCAGCGATTTGCACCAAGTGTCATCGCTGCTTCTTCCAACTCGGGTGGGATGACCAGCATCACGTTCAGCAGGTTCAGGATCACGAATGCCAGGTTGAAGTGCACCAAGCCGATAATTACAGCAGTATCAGTTCCCAATAGGAGTGTGGGTATGTTTTCAAGCTGGAAGGTTTCGCGGATGAAAGCGAGAGTTCGTCCCACGGCTCCGCCGCTGGTAAGCATAATCATCCAGCCCATGATCGTGACGATTGGGCCCGAGAGAATTGGAAAGGCAAGCAAGAGAACTGCTGTGTTGCCCAGTCGTTCAGAGACCTTCCTTAAGACCAATGATGCCGTATAGCCGATGATCATACTGAAGAACGTTGAAATTAATGCAAACCGCAGAGTGCGATAAATGGTTCCTACGTAATAGGGTCGCGAAAAGAAATAAGTGAAATTTGCCAGCGATAAACCCGATACAGTGTCGGCGTTGAGAACGCTTGGCTGCAAACTATAGTAAACAACGACAATTAATGGGACGATCATGAATGCGAGGAAGAAGAGTGCGGCCGGAAGCATGAGCGCGACTATGCTCCATGGCATTGTTGATAAACGCCCCCCAATCTTCTTGGTTTTCTTGTCGCCTTGTGGGTCTGAGGATGTTGTTTCGTTTTCGGGCTCGTTTACTTTCACGGAGTTGTCATTCATTCTGCTTACGACTCCCATAGAAGGATGCCGACGCACATACCTTTTCGTCAATTCTATATGGAAATTGCTCTCGCTGGCCTAATGCCAGCGAGAGCCGTTTTCCACCTGGCATTAATTTACCGGTCTATTTTCCCCACTCGGGTGAGACGAACTCGTTCATGAGCTCCGTCCACTCCGCCCGGTGAGCTGCTGCAAATTCGGGATCCAGCCAGTTGATTTGATTCAGGCTTTCCCCATAACAAGCCAGGCTGTCAGCGAGCTCTGGTGAGAGCACGGTATCGGTTCGAGCTGGTGCGTTGAGCAAGCTTTCACCCACGGCCTGCTGGACATCCGGTTCAAGCAGTATGTTGATGAATATTTCTACAGCCTCCTGGTTCGCGGTACCCTTGACAACCGCAGCATGCTGCAAGGATCCGAATCCACCCTCCTTGGGAGTTACATAGACGATATTCGATCCGGTGTCAGCCATCGAGTTGATATAGTAATCGAAGTCGGTGGCCAGGACGACATCGCCAGCATTGAACAGCGCATTCCAATCCGTGTAGAAGAAAGTTTGAGCGACAGGATCGAGCTGCGCCAGGGCATCAAATCCGGGTTGGGGATTATCCATGCTACCACCGTTCAGCTCGGCTGCGGCGATGATGAAGTCGATCATCATGCTGTGACCTACGGCAGGTACGGCGATTTTCCCCTGGACTTCCGGTCGCCAAAGATCATCCCAGGAATCAGGTGGGTTGTCGCCGAAGAAATCGGGATTGTAGCCAAGGCCGTATGCGATTGCCGCGTATGCCGCACCATATTCCGATGCCGGGAGAGCCCAGTCATAAAGATTCTCCATGTTCGGAATGTTGTCCTTATTGATAGGCACTACCAGGCCTTCGTTTATGGCCGAGATCAGCGCTTCTGAGGTGGAGATAAAGATATCCACTTCAGGGCTTTCCTTCTGTGCCAGCAATTTATTGTAGCGAGCGCTCATGCCACCGACATCATAGATTACGTTGACATTGGGATAGATCTCTTTGAATTTGGGTTCCGCAAATTCACGAATGAATTCCTCAGTCGTGCCCCCCCATACGGAGATCACGAGATCACCAGAGTAATCGCTAACAGTAGGCCCAGTGGGCGGTTCGGTCGCCTCAGGAGCAGCCACTTCAGCGGTAGGCTCTTGGGGCGCTACAACTTCAGATGTGGGTTCTTCAGTTGCTTTAGCACACGCACCGATAGCAAACGCCAGAATAAGTAGTACGCTTGCCACCATCAAGAAAGTACGGTTTCTCTTCATTATATAGTTCCTCCTATACGGCTATGTTCCAAGAAATCCAAGTTTTCATCGTTTGTGATATCTTATCTGTGCACCTCCCGGATTGGTGTCCCAAGAGAGGGAGAAACGGCAGCAATCGGATTTCAACTGTACAAAAAAACGATTTCGTGATTTCACAACATCACCGATGAGGTGGATATGAAACGAGTAATGTTGATGATCCATGCTTGTCTTAAGCTTGCATATCATATATGATCTATTTGAAGTTGACAAGCGAATATATAATAACTTTTACATGTCGTTTATAAGTTAAACGTTTTTCTTAAATTGCATCCCTCTAAGATATTCCGAGAATTAAACCATTGACGAAAAGAGTTGACCTGGAAGATGCACTTGGATGTGCTCAGCTGCGTTGCTTGGTTGTGTTGGGGAAGCTAGCTAAATGTGATGAAGTAGCCAAGTCGGCGGTAAATGCTGAGAAGATTCCACATTAATTCCATTTCTGCTCATGCTTGCTCAAACTACAAGCAGTTCTCCGTGGTACGGACTTTGATATTAGCTGATTTTGACACACCAGTGCTTGAGCACCATGATTTCGATTTTCCGGATGGTGAAGTAATTCGAGTGAAAGCTTCAATGCTGTATTTGATCTTTCTCACGAAAGGTAGGCAAACTGCATAGCCTATCCACCACCCGTTCGAGGTCACAAGTGTGAGGAGTGATGCTCTTGGATAGCAAATATTCATCCAGGATCGCTGATGTTTCGAGGCATCTGGTGGATGTGACTATGGGGCGAGTTACTGCTGATCTCGTCGTCAAGAATGCGCGATGGGTTTGCGTCCAATCGGGCGAGGTCCTGGATGGAATTGATGTGGCGATCGCAGGAGAGCGAATAGCTTATGTTGGACCGAGCGCAGGGGACACAATCGGATCTGGAACTCAAATTGTGCTAGCTCGATCTCGCTATTTGGTCCCCGGGCTGTTGGATGGCCACATGCATGTCGAGTCCAGCCTGCTGACTCTGACTGAGTTTGTGCGCGCGGTCGTACCGCATGGCACTACGGGCATCTTCCCCGACCCTCATGAGATAGCGAATGTCCTTGGTCTGGCGGGTGTTCGCATGATGTGGGAAGAAGCTCGCGAGCAACCGATCCACGTATGGCATCAGATGCCCTCTTGTGCTCCCACCATGCCCAGGTTCGAGACTTCGGGCGCGGAGATCGACGCTGAAGATGTCCGAGAAGCTTTTCGCTGGGAGGGTATGGTTGGGCTGGGTGAAGTGATGGATCATCTAAGGGTTATTGAAGGTGACGAACTCATCCACGCCGTGATCGCCGAAGCGAAAACTGTCGGCAAGGTAGTCGGCGGGCATTTCGCCGTAAGAGACTCCGAAAAAGTGTTCTCGGCCTATGCTTCGGCAGGAATTGATGATGATCATGAAGGCACGACTGCACAAGATGCAATTCTGCGTGTCCGTCAAGGCATGAAGGCCATGCTGCGCTGTGGTACAACCACGGATGATATGACACCCCAACTCGTTGCAATTCTCGAACTTGGATTGGATTCCCGGCATTGTCTTCTTGTCACTGATGGTACCGATGCAGCTACAATTATTCGCGAAGGTCATATGGATCGAGTCGTGCGTAGGGCTATCGCCGGAGGGCTAAGCCCGATGATGGCCATTCAGATGGCAACGATCAACACCGCCCAGCATTTTGGTCTGACGCGCGATGTTGGGATGATTGCACCTGGTCGATTCGCAGATATGCTTTTAGTCCCCAACTTGGAGGCTTTTGAATGTGACATGGTGATTGCGAAAGGGAAGGTAGTAGCCGAGGGTGGGGCGGTATTGTTTGAAGCACCGGCATACACCTACCCATCTGAAGCGAGGAATTCCGTCCACGTGTCACGTGAATTTCAACCGGAAGATTTCCATTGCCTTGTCCAACATCCTGATGGTGTTAGGGAGGTGAATCTCATCCAGGTTCAACATAACCGGATCGCTACAGGGCATGCAATTGCCGAACTTCCGATTATTGATGGCCAGATCTCCCCGGACGTTGAGCGGGGTATGGGTTTGCTCGCAATCGTTGATCGGCATCATAGCAATGGTCTAATAAAATATGCATTTGTTCAGGGCTTTAACCTGGGAGCAGACTGTGCTTCAGGTTCTACTATTGCTCATGACTCGCATCATATGATTCTGTTAGGAACAAATCCCGCCAGCATGGCACGAGCTGCAAATGAATTGGTCAAGCTAAATGGAGGGCATATCGTTGTACGCAAAGACGAAGTGCTCGCTTCCTTGGCCTTGCCTATCGCTGGTTTATTGTCTGATAGTTCGGCGATGGATGTGTCGACTCAGATCGAGACCCTGGTTGCGGCATATAAGGAATGTGGCTGCAAATTACGTGATCCGCATATGCATTTGAGCAGGCTATCCCTTGTATGTATCCCCTCGCTTCGCCTATCGGATCGCGGACTTGTTGACGTAGACCATGGAGAAATTATCCCATTAATCGCAGGGTAAGCGCGCAGCTGCCAAACAATGTCGCTCTTCGAGCGGGATCTTGTATTGGAATAAAGCCTGAAATCTTACATGCAATTACATAGAACAATGTTGTTCAATCCCACACAGCGTGCGTGCTTCACTGCCCCAGGACTTCACCCTGATAGTTGCCAACCAGAGACGAATTTCTGGTAGTTCCCCATAAGGATTACTGCTCCGCGACGATGTGAACGATGGAAGTGAAATTGCACCCGCGTATGAGTTTGAGATGAGCATTGTTAACGGGTTCAGGGTATGATAGAGTTCTCGCCCCCGGGGTATGAAATGGTACTGATTTTATCCACTTAAATTTTCGGGTTTGACCAGGCTGGTTAGTTGTGCGAAAAATTAATCAACAGCCAGCGACAAACCAATTTACCGTCTTTTACAGGATGAGTTGATGGCTGGCATCAAAGAAATCGCAAGGCGAGCAAACACATCAATCGCCACGGTCTCACATGTTCTTAATGGCACGAGACTGGTAAGCCCTGAGTTGCGGGAGCGGGTTTTAGAGGAAGTCCAACGGCTCGGCTATCAACCGAATATGCTTGCTCGTAGCTTGCGATCGAAACGAACCGGGATTATTGGTTTGTTGATTTCCGATATTCTTAACCCATTCTTCAGTGAGCTGGTTCAGGCAGTTCAAGTTGAAACTCAGGTATGTGGCTATCAAGTGCTTCTTAGCAACACCTTTGAAGATGCGAGAGCACAAAACGAGAACCTGGAGATGCTAAAGAGTTATCAGGTCGATGGATTGATCATTGCTCCTGCTGCAAGATCTAGTGTGAAATCCATGGACCTGAATTCCTTTCGTACCCCGGTTGTGCTGGTGAACCGGAGGCTCCGCGGTTCGGTCTGGCCCCAAGTTTATGTTGATAATGCAGGGGCTGCACAGCAAGCGGCAGATCATTTCATTAATCATCAACGCACTTGTATTGCTTTGATGCTAACGATTCCAGGTGTTTCGCATAATGACGATCGGATCCTGGGCATGGAGAAGGAATTCGCCGAACACGGACTTCGCTTTGACCCTGAATTGGTTTGCTATGGTGGCTTGACACCTGACGAATGTTCAAGGGCTGCAGCGGATCTCCTTGAGCGGCGTAAAGATGTTCAAGCCTTCTTTTGTGGAAGTGATGCAGGACTGATCGGAGTATTCAGGGCTGCTGATAAATTGAAACTCGCAATCCCGCAAGATATCGCCATCATTGGCTCTGGTAATACTCAATGGGCCAGCGTGTTTCGACCATCACTGTCCCACATCACTCAACCGACGCGCGCGATGGGGAAAAACGCACTCGAGACCTTGTTAGAGCTTATGGAACTCCGATTCTCACTTGACGAATGGCCGCCCTTAGAAAGAGTAATCGAAAACAAAATACTGACCACCGGATTTGTCCATGGTGAATCCTGTGGATGTGAGCAATAACCCCAGGCCAGATATCTCCTGATCAGCCTTGATTAATCTATGGGACGAAAGCTTGATCTCTATGCGCGGCTGTATGCAGTGCCTTCTATTGCCTTTGCTTCGATGGAAACATCAATATTCTCGAGAACAGACCTTCTCTGCAGTTTAGGTCTTTGTGAACAAAAGAATTACCATTCTGACGATGGTGCAATTAGATAATAAATTCCGCTACCTGAAAGAAGACCGTTTTCAGCGGAAAATTGCTTTTCAGGGACCGGCTTTTGCAATCACTGGTCCAATCTTACTTCGTCGAGATCTCATTTTCCTTATAGAGAGGTCTATGTATATATCCACTGTAAAGCTGGTATGTAGAGCGTGGTGCTGAATCCTTGGGAATAATTCAATCCAATAGGAATTTCCTTTTCGGGGGTTGTTCGACATAACGGTTGAGTTTGACTACACTGCGGGCCATGGTCAAGCCCGGACAGGCGCAAAAGAACATCTTCAAACAGATCTTTGAGGATGTGTGGGCCGACTTCAAAGGGAAGTATCCGCGTTATCAAGCGGTAGATGAAGTCGTGCAGAAGATGCCGGGGTGTGGCGACCCGGCCAATGGGCATGCAGTGTACCTGTGCCCCGAGTGTTTGGAGCAACATGTGGTGGCGTTCAGTTGCAAGAGCCTCTTCTGTTTGTCGTGTGCGAAGGTGTATGGGCAAGCGTGGGTGGAGACGGTCAAGAGGATGCTGCATGCGGGGGTGACCTATCGGCATTTGATCTTGACGGTGCCGGAGGGGTTGCGGAGGTTGATCTATCAGCACCCAGCGGAGTTGTTGGGCGGGATGATGCAAGCGGCGCAGGCGGCGATGGATGAGGCCATGGCGGTGGTCAAACGTCAGCCAATCAAGGCGGGATATATTGTGGTGTTGCAGACCGCGGGGCGGGCGGCAAATTACAATCCGCATCTGCATGTGTTGATGACGGATGGGGGGCTGACTGGGGAAGGGGAGTGGCAAAGCCTGGGCTATATTCCCTATGACCTGTTGCACCGGAAGTGG
>SDBU01003929.1_pt1 | contig 18605 bp, 17 predicted proteins | sample 2277071 | NCBI WGS metagenome assembly SDBU01 (sample SAMN10397929, study PRJNA504765) | marine sediment metagenome | isolation source: marine sediment core GS08_GC12, 126 cmbsf | place: Arctic Ocean: Gakkel Ridge, Loki's castle | collected 2008 | reverse complement strand
AATTAACCGATACTGATGTCGATGAACTTTATCCCGATGTGTCTCCTGACGGTTCCGAGATCGCTTATACATCAATAGTTGAAGGATATCAACAGATCATGGCAATTAAAGTCGATGGCACGGGTCTGAGGCAGATCACTGATTCGGGAACAAATAATACCTATCCTTCCTGGTCCAATGATGGAAAGTATATCTTTTTCGAATCAAAATCAGATGAGTATTATGGGATCTACAGGGTCAATGCTGATGGGTCTGACTTACAAAAATTGAGTTTTAACCCTGAATATGACATCTTGCACCCAGCCTCTAGCTTTGACAAGCCCCTGGTCTTTTTCGAATCAGTAAAAGACGATAATGAAAACATATTAAGTATGGATTTTGAAGGATCAAATATCCAATCTGTGATATTAGACGAAGAAAGAAATATAACCCCGGATGCATCAAGTAATGCAGATATTCTGGCTTTTGTCAGTTTCCGGACAGGTAATTCTGAGATATATTTCTCAACCCTGACTGGAGACAATATAACCCAGGTCACTTCCCTGGGTGGAATAAATGCCAATCCTTCATTATCGCCAGATGGTAAATATATTGGTTTTGATTCCAATATAAAAGGCAATTTAAGGATCTATATATATTCTTTTGAAAAGGAAGAATTGATAGATCTAACCGATGATGAAAATAATAATTATATCGATCCCTGCTTTTTATTTTATTAAGATCCCATCAGTTTTATCAAGACCCCATTGCCCTTCTTGTCAAAAAAAGGATACCTGACATATTCCACCAGTTGTAACACTCTGGCAGCAGGTCCACCGGTAATTATTTAAAAAGCATAGTTATACTCTTTTTTGCAAGTTGTACCCAGTCACTGCTTCGTGGATCGATCATTCCCTGCATCAGCATGCCGATGGTCAATGAAAATAGGATCCTTGCTGCATCATCCGGATCTACTTTTTTTAAGGAACCATTGGCTATGCCTCTTTTTATAAGAGGTTTAAAAAAGTTTAAAAATTGCCTGTTTGTGCTTAAGACGACTTTATTAAGTCCAGGATCACTTATTGCCTTGACATACAGGTCCAAAAAAATCGGAAGCTGCCTGTCGACTTCTTCAAAGATAGGGCTAAATTTTTCGGGTATTGAAGAAAGCAGTTCAAGCATATCATCAGATTCAAATCCTGATAGATCCAGTTTGCCCCCGACTTTGCCTGACCAATTATTAAGCATCTCGATAAAAAGATCCTGTTTGGTTGAAAAGTGGTAATAAAAAGCTCCTTTAGTCAGATCAGCTTTTTTACATATATCATCTATATCAGTTGACCAGTACCCGTCCCTGGCAAAACATTCAGATGCTGCATGTAAAATGCTGTCTTTTGTTGCCTTACTTCTCAGTTCCTGCTTCATAAGCCCTCCATATAAGATTTTGGATCAAGGAACAGTCCGGGCAATATATTTTATTATATCGTCCCTGCAAACATTACTGCTGACAAATTCTTTTACAGCGTTTTCCGAATCAGAAATATAATATATTGCAGGTCCGCTTCCAGCCAGATGTAAGGAGCCTGAATCTAACTTTTCAAAATATTCTTTCCACTGTCCAAACTCCTCATTGCCATTATTATACACGATTTCAAATGTATTAAATAAATATTCACTAACAGGATCTGATGGGCACAGGCCACCTTCCAGGCAGTGCCACTGGTCAATTTTTTTAAGTAGTGCAGTCGTAAAATCACCATTGGAATAATGTGATGGTTTTATATAGGAATAAAGTTTTTTTGTCTTCTGGACAATACCCATCGGGATCGGCATCACCAGGAGCCATCTTTCCGGAAATGATTTTAAGGGGGTCACCTGTTCACCCCTGCCCTTGACCAGGCAGGTCCCGCCATAAATAAAAAAAGCAATATCTGAACCTATTTTTGATCCGATCCCTGCCAGTTCTTTCCTGGAAAGCCCAAGGCCCCACAGCTTGTTTAATCCCCTTAGCGTTGCTGCTGCATCACTTGACCCACCGCCCAATCCGGATGAAAAAGGTATGTTTTTCCTTAACTGGATAAATGCACCACCGGGATAACCTGTCTCTTTCTTTAGAAGTTCAGCAGCTTTAAAGACCAGATTATCCTGATAATGGTTTTTGCCGTTAAACACAGATATTGCATCATCATGAGGCAGGTTTCTATACTCTGGTTCAATATGTATCCATCCATTTTTCCAGAATGTCAGAACATCACACAGATCTATCGTCTGCATGATAGAGTTTAATTCATGATAGCCATCTTCTCTTTTGCCTATTATCTCCAGAGTCAGGTTGACCTTGGCGGGTGCGATCTCACAGACAATATTCATAATCTGCTCCTCTGTTAAATAAAAACATAAGCAATTAAAAAATACTAAAAACTTTTATTTTGACTTGAGGCTGACTATTCTTATAGCTTCTTCCTCATCTACTTCTGTATCCACACAACCATCTTTTAGTAATGGCACTACTATGATCACAGGCCCGCCATTACCATCATTATTTCCATTTATTTCTTCTACCGCATCAATGCCTTCAGCCAGCTCTTTCATGCATGCAATAGCGATTATTCCTTCCGGTCGTGTCTTTTTTATAAACTTAAGGGCCATGGACCCCCCGGGAGCAATACAGACACCCCTGTAACCCATTTTTACTGCCAGTTTCCTGAGCCTCCCTAGGATACATTTTGTAGGGCAGTCATCCCTGCACATTAGGCCGTCCTTGCTCATCTTTGCGGTACATTTCTGGCTTGGCCTTATGCAATGAGAGAGGAGGAGTATCCGTTTTCCTGGATCAATACCAAGGATTTTTTCTTCATTTATTTTATTTTCATCTTTGCTGTTTGATCTCATAATTCCTTCCTTATTTTTTTAAATCTCCCAGAAGCAGGGCATTTGTACATAAATATACAAAATAACCCTCAGACAGCAGGGACAGGGATATTTTATTTATCTCCGGATGCAGCAATGGCTCACCGCCGGTTATGGATACGATAGGCGCCCTGGCCTGTTTTGCAGCATCCATGCATTCTTCCAGGGAAAGGGTCTTTTCCAGGACATCTCTGTATTCCCTTATCTTTCCGCAACCAGAGCATGCAGGATTACACCTCAATATTGGCTCCATCATCAATACAAAAGGCATGAAACTGTTTTTCCTTACAGAATTGGAAACAATATGTTTTATCAAATTAAATGATAGGTCAAATGAATATATCATGCCGGTCACACTTTCTTTTTAATAAGATCGGCTTTTTTTAAATCACCGATAGTAGAAGCGCCGATACCAAACATGGCGATCTTTAAGCCTGTTTCTATCTCCTCAATATAATCAAGGCATGCCTCTGCAGAAGTATTGATGCTCCTCAGGATTGGCAGGGCAATTCCTGCCATGTCTGCTCCAAGGGCAATAGCTTTTGCAATATCCATGCCGCTTCTTATGCCTCCGCTGGCGATTATGGGAATGTCTGGCTTTAACTCTGCAATCATTCTAAGACTTTTAGCTGTAGGTATTCCCCAATCATCAAAATCGGCAGCTACTTTTTTAAGTACTTTATTGGTCGATCTTATTTTTTCTATCTCGATCCATGAGGTCCCGCCTGCCCCGCCGACATCGATCCCGCTGACTCCTGCCTTGATCAGCCTGGCTGCTGCAGATCTAGAGATGCCAAATCCGATTTCCCGTGCGATCACAGGGCAGTCAAGCTTTTCACAAAGATCACTGATCCTGGAAAGCAGGCCCCTAAAATCATGGTTTCCCTCTTGCTGGAATGCTTCCTGGATGGGATTTAAATGGAGCATCAACCCATCTGCTTCGATCATATCTACTGCTGCCTTGCATTTGGCTGTATCAAATCCATAATTAAGTTGTACTGCCCCAATATTGGCAAAAAGCAGGATGTCTGGTGCGGTGTCCCTGACTATATAGGTATCTTCAGATCCCATCTGTTCAATGGCAATTCTCTGTGAACCTACTCCCATAGCAATGCCTTTTATCCGTGCTACTTTTGCCAGCTTCCTGTTTAACTCTTTTGTTTTTTCAATTCCTCCGGTAATGGGAGAGATCATCAGCGGCAGGTTTAATTTTTTTCCAAATACCTGTATTGAGAGATCGATGTCTCCTAAATCAATTTCAGGGACAGCATTATGTATAAAATAATAATCTTCAAAACCGGTAGTTATTTTCCTGGTTTCTACTTCACCGTTCAAGGAGATATCAAGATGCTGGATTTTCCTTAAACTATTTATGCTGCCGCCGTCTATTTTTTTTCTTTTGGCCTGGAAGCCCATATATCTCCTAGAAATCTCTATTGATCAAAAACCGTGCAATTTCTTCGAAATTCCCTCTCTTGTCAGGTGAAATCGGAAGTTCTTTTATCTGGTTTAAAGCAAGCCTATAATATTTCCTGGCCATTTCATCACAAAATTCGCGGGCTTTCACCCTATCCAGGTAAGCAAGGATATTATTTACATTACGCTGTGAAATTCTTTTCTTTCTATAAGCATTTGCAAGTCTTTCCCTGATCCTCTCACCTGACTCCTGGAGGCAAAAAATAATTGGCAGTGATTTTTTTCTTTTCCTTATATCATTGCCCTTTGGTTTTCCCGTTTTTGCATCATTTCCCCATATGCCCAGGATGTCATCTTTTATCTGAAAGGCGATTCCAAGAAACATTCCAAATTTTTCAAAAGGTGCCAGCCTGTTATTGTCAATATTGATCACTGCCCCGATCTTTAGTGCACCGCTGATCAGGGCTGAAGTCTTCTTTTTTATCATTTCCATATAATCATCTACATCAATATCTGTCCTGTCCTCAAAATCAATGTCCAAAAACTGCCCCTCTATCATGGCGAGACAGCTATCGTTCAGGATCTTAAAGATCTCTACCTGTTTCTCTGTAGAGATCTTATGAGCTTTAAGATTTAAGACAGAAAGAGTTGACAGGACTTTTAATGCTGAGCCTGCGTTTATGGCCTGGGGTTTTCCCCATATTTTCCAGACAGTGGGCCGGTGCCTCCTAAACTCATCATCGTCCTGGATATCATCATGGACCAGCGAATAATTATGTATTAACTCTATGGCTGCAGCAATTGGAAGAGCTTTTTTGAAATCTCCTCCATTAAGTGATTCACAGGCAAGCAGGCATAAAACAGCGCGCAACATTTTTCCGCTATTATTATTTGCCGCATTTCCCTGGCTGTCGATCCAGCCAAGCTGATACTGCATCATACCATAAAGGTATAGATCCCGGTGTTTAAATAGCGACTTAAGCTCCTCTTCTATATAGGAGTTGTATTTACCGAAAACTTCTGGTAATTTCCCCAAACCTTTCTCCTTTAGATCCCGGCCTGATCCTGTAATTTCCTTAATTTTAAGATGGTTGAATCCTCCATCAGCTCCACATCATCATATTTTATGAGTTTTTCTATATTAATATCATGCTTTAAAATGCACCCTTCGGAAAGTCCAAGAGGAAGGAGATTTTCTTCAGCGGCTATCTGGTGAAGCTCGATAAGCCCATAGGCACAGTAACCTCCGACTCCATCCATCACATCCCCTGCCCTCAGGCTTTTTTTTGCAATAGGAATGACCTCTGATACAAGTCCATTTTTTGGTGCAATTGCAGGCTCATTGTAAAAATATGCCTGTGCAATGGAAATAGGGACCCCTATGGTGGCCAGGTGATAGGGCCTGTAAAGCAGGTAATTTGGGCCATCTCCAAACAGGAGGTATTTTAACTCTTCCCTTATTATCTTCAGGTCGGATGTATAGACCAGGAATACTCCCGGAGCAACATCGCCTATTGCAAAATCTACGATTCCTTTTTTATTTAAGATGGCCCCCTTGCTTTTCAGGTCAAATACCCGCGTGAGGCTGCCGACATCTGTACTTGGCCCACTATAGCTATTTTAATAGATCTGCCTTCAGAATCCAGTTTTCTTAATCTGTCATTTAGACTTGCCATTCCCTCTTCCGTGCAAATAAAATTAATTTTTAAACATACCCGGAAAATATAAATCTTATGCATTCCTTAAGTATGATAAAATAATATTTTAGATTTATAGCAATACAATTTTAAAGTATATATTAATATTTTACAAGTAAATAATTTTTTTTTATAGTTAAGACCATGCTGATCATCTTTGGAGCATTAAAAATTGAAATAGCTGCAGCACTGGATCTCCTGGAGACCGCCAGCATTTCTAAAGCCGGGGGTATTATTCTCCATAAAGGTACCATAAACCACAAAAATGTGATCGTGGTAATAACAGGTATGGGTAAGCTAAATGCGCAAAAAGCAGTAGGCCTGGTCATAGAGAAATACCTGAAGCAGCGGCACCTTCCACGATCTTCCGTGCATGGGGGCAAAGAAGATATTAATATCCTGGCTGCTGGTTTTTGTGGATCCACAAGTAAAAGACTTAAAGCAGGGGATATCGTTTTTTACAATTCTATAAAAAAGATAGGCTACTCTGATGCTTCAGGTTTTAAGAGTAAGGCTGCATTGAGATTAAAAAGCTATAAAATAACTGGCAGTGAAACTTTAAATGGTCCGGCGGCAGTAGTTACCGGAGGGACCGTGCCCCATATAATAACGCTGCCGCAGGAAAAGAAAATAATCGGCAGTGAGCTTGGTGTTGAAGCCATCGATCTTGAAAGCTACTGGATAGGCAAGAAGATCTTAAGCTGCGGCCTCCCTTTTTATTGCGTGAGATCCGTTTCAGACGCTCTTGAAGACAGGCTGCCGGGGTATTTTGGGATTTTTTCAAAACCGGGGATCTTTTTTAGGATTATCAGGTCCTGCTTTTTTTCCATAATAAGCCCCCGGGAATTAAGGTCAAATATCCTGACATTAAAAAATATAAAAAAGGCAAGGAGCAGCCTTGACCTTGCACTGAGGTCCGCTGTATCCAGTCTCACCAGCTTATGAGCATGGGCCTGGCCCCCGGTTAACTCTTACTTATAGATACAGCATGCTCTTATTTAAATGATTAAGCCTTTTTTTACTTTACTTGCTTTATATCTTTATATGCTTGTCTATAGGATTACTTGAATTTTGTTGTAAAGTGTATTATTATAATTATTGTTATTATTATTAATATTATTATATATTATATTATATTAAAAACAATGTTGTCACAAAGATGAAAATTTTTACAGGCAATAAAATAATAAGCAAAATAATAAATATACTTTTGGTCATTGCATTTTCTTCCCTGCTGCTCATTTTCTCAAATGCTGAAGATCTTGATGCCGACAGCGGTCCTGATATCCTGGTCTGCCTTGATCCCGGCCATGGTGGAGGGGATAATGGTGCCGTGGGTACTTCAGGATTATTGGAAAAAAATATAAACCTTGATATTGCCATAAGAGTTAAAAGCAATCTGGAAAATTATGGATATAAAGTCATTTTAACCAGATATGATGATACATATATATCAGGTAAAGAGAGAGTCGAGATAGCCAGCCAGAACCAGGCAAATATCTTTATTTCCATTCACAATAATGAGTCCGACCTTAAAGACACCAGTGGAACTGAGACTTATTTTAGTCCTGATTCTTCAGCTGCCAGCAGAAGCCTTGCCAATTATATCCAGGGTGAATTAATATTCCAGCTTGGTTCAAAAAATCTTGGAATAAAAGAAGCAGGTTTTTATGTCTTAAATAATACCCACATGGTCTCTGCCCTGGTGCAGGGATTATTTATGTCCAATCCTGGTGATGAAGAAAAATTAAGGGACCGTTTTTATAAAGATAAGATCTCAACTGGGATCTCTGGCGGTATAATCAATTTTATCTCTGATTTTGACATATCCGCTTTCAGGGCCAAAATAGATGATCTGGGCAATACACCTGACTTCATTCTTCCGGAAGAAGCAATAATGATTGATTTAAGCATTACTAACAGGTCCAGGTTTTTTACCTGGCCCTCTTCGGGGGAAAATGCAGTCAGCATCTCTTATAATATATATAATTCTTTAAGCGAGACAATTGTTTTTGACGGTACAAGAACAGCAATAAAAAATGATGTCAAGCCAGGCGAAACTATTGCAGTTCCAATGAATATAAAAATCCCGGCATCCGGTGGCAGGTATATTATTGAATATGATATTGTCCAGGAAGGTGTTGCCTGGTTTTCATCAAGGGGAAATCCGACCTTTAGAAAAAACATCACAGTGACAGACAGTGCAGATGAGTGGACCGGTGCAGAAGCTGAAGATACTGCTGAAGTCGAAGATGGTGCGGCAGCCGCTGATCTCGATGGTGGACAAATAGAAGAAGTCCCGGGACCAGGGACCGGCACGGAAGAATCTCCCGTGGGCCAGGACCTGCCAGGTGAAACCGGTGAAGAAGTCTCAAAAAGTACTGAAAAGTATCCCAATAAAAAAATAGTCTTTATCAGCGATAGGGACGGCGGAGATTATGACCTGTTTATTTCTAACCTGGATGGCAGCGGTCTTACAGCACTGACAAATAACAGCGTGGATGATATATATCCATCAGTCTCACCGGATGGGACTAAAATAGCATTTACAAGCACCATAGGTAATCTGTGGCAGATAATGGTCATGAACAGGGACGGCACTGGCCTGCATCAGATCACTTCATCAAGAACTCTTAATGCCTATCCGACCTGGTCTTATGATGGGAATTATATATTTTATGAATCCAAGGTCGATGAAGTATGGGAAATATATAGAATAAATGCTGACGGCACTGGAAATGTAAGACTCACTTATAATCCTTCTGGAGATGACTGGCACCCTGCCAGCCATCCTTCCCAGCCTCTTGTGATCTTTGAATCGGGCACTCCCGGAAAGGAGAATATATTGATCATGGATTATAATGGGCAAAACAAGAGACATGTCACAAATGATAAAGCAAGAAACAGGGTTCCGGACTTATCTGGAGATAACCAGACGATAGTATTTACCAGGTATAATAGCAGTAAGGGCCAGATATTCATTATGGATACCAATGGAAACAATTTAACGCAGATCACATCTATGAGTGGTAAAAATGGACATCCGGCTTTCTCTCCCGATAATAAATATATTTGTTTTGATTCAGATGGAAGCGGAAAGGCACAACTTCATATTTTCTCTTTTGAAGATGGACAGATAAGAAAAGTAATAAATGACGGCAGCCATAAATACAAGGACCCGTCTTTCCTATTTTACTGAGGTCTCTTCCTTCGAATACCTGTATGCCCTCTTTGGAGCATAATAATTTTGAAACTTAATTGAAGATCCAAGGCCAAAACCTATCCATAAGACCCACAGGTATCTTGTCGATATAAGATTATAGAAAAATTCAGCCGGGTTGTCCCTTATTACCGGAAGGTTCATCAAAAGATTGATCAGCGGATCCAGGGAGATCACGAGCAGGGCTATGATGGGAATAATAGAGATTTTTATAAATACTACAATATTCCAGCGGGTTCTTTTATAATTTGTGTCCGTGAAGATCTGGCCCAGGCAGCCTATGCAAAAACCAATTACAATAAGTGCAAAAAATTTTACGACTGTGACTTTTTCCAACCCCGCTTCAAAGTCTGGCATAAATTGAAATATAGGCTCAACAAAAATAAAGATCACTATATATAAAAGCGCTGCTAATATGCTCAGAGCAATAGTAAAACCCCTGATCATTTTTTAATCTCCCGATATATTAAAAAATTATTATATATGTAACCAGTAATTTCAAATTACATTATACCTGAAAATCGTTCAAATTATAATTTTAAAGTTTAAATCCATGACTGCCGCCCAATTGTTTCTACAACATTAATATTTAATATGCTAGAATGAATCATAAATAGAGCGCTTGGGCTGTAATGAAAACTATATCGCTTAAAACAATAATAATTCTTATATCTTTCTTGCTAGTAATTCCGCTGGTCTCTTCCTGCGACCAGACCCTTTTGGATGTCCACACCCAGGTCAATGCAGATTATTCCGGCACAAGGACCATCGATCTTGCAGTAAAAACGGAATATATAGAGAAAGGTGAAGTGGCCCTGAGTTCAAATCAATCCTTTTTTGACGTGATCCTGGAAGCTCTCCCCGATGGTGAGATCAAGACTTTTGAAGAAGGTGATTATACTCATTTCAGCTCTACTGTAACTTTTGAGGATGTGAACTTTTTACGGCATATTTCCATAGATGATTTTTCCGAAACACCGCCTGAGAGGTTTTATGCCAGAATGGAAAAGGAGGATTTCTTCCTTTACAGTGAGTTCTTTTTTGAGGACTATGTAGATATGAAAATTGATGACACTCTCCTCCTGGCTTCCGGCCAGAATTCAGACTTTAGCCGTATCAATGATCTTATTACAGCCGATAATGATATTTTATCCATAACTTATCAGGTAAAATTCCCGGTCGAAATAGTGAATCACAATGCTGACCTCATCGGGGATGGCAATATTGCCATCTGGAACTTAAAGTATGGGGACCAGGAACAAATAATGATTGAGGGTAAAAAAACTAAATTTTTAACTTATTTTTTAATTGTGGTCCTGGGGCTCATAGGCCTGCTGGTATTATTTATAATTGCTGCCCTGATATTCGGTTCGAGAAAAAGAAAGGCTGGGCCCGATATTAAAAAGCCTCTTTATTCATATGATAATTATTTTAAAAAAGACAGGTACTTCGAACCGGAAGATAATGATGACCTCTGATAAATGAAAAACAATACTTATAGATTAAAAACCCCCCTGGCTGCAGACAAGATAAAAATACTGGTTGCCGGAGACCTGGTCTATCTAAGCGGAACTGTCTACAGTGCAAGGGATATGGCACATAATAGGATCGTGGGAGCTATAAAAAATAAGCAGCCCCTCCCCATTGACCTTAAAGATATTACCATCTTTTATGCCGGCCCTTCTCCTACGCCTCCCGGTAAAAAAAGTGGAAGCGTGGGCCCCACTACCAGCATAAGGATGGATGGCCTGACAGAGCCTTTACTTAAAAAGGGCATGAAGGCAGTGATCGGCAAGGGTAAAAGAAGCGACATGTTAAAAGGCCTGCTTAAAAAAAATAAGGCTATCTACCTTGTATCAGTGGGAGGCATATCTGCCTATCTTGCATCCAGGGTAGAAAGCATTGAAGCCATTGCCTATGAGGATCTGGGTGCTGAGGCAATATATAAAATAGAAGTCACCGATTTTCCTTTATTTGTAGCTTATGATATTCACGGTGGGGATATCTTCGAAGAAGCCCTCCTTGTGGAGTGACAACTAAAAAAGACAGCCAGCGGCAGGGTAGCCATGTGGCAGGGAGCAAATTCTATATTGCAGCCGAGGGCCGTGGTCCTTCCCCCCAGTCCCTGCGGCCCTATCCCGGTACTGTTGATTCTGCTTAAGATCTTCTCTTCCAATCCCTGGTATCTTTTATCAGGATTGGGCCGGTCCAGGCCCCTAAAACTGGCATGCCTGGCAAGCCCTGTGACCTCAGAAGACGTGGAGCCGATACCTATCCCTACTACTCCCGGGGGACAGCATTTTGTGATATTCGCTTTTACCGTATCAAGGATGACCTCTATGACCTTATCTTCATTTATGGATGGATTTTCCATGAAGAGATAGGAGCAATTTTCACTTCCCCCGCCTTTTAGATATACATCAATACCCACTCCGGGAGACGGTGAAAAATATGTATTTATAATAGCAGGAGTATTGCTGCCGGTATTTTTCCTTTCGTAGAGGGGATCGCTGACTATTGATTTTCTTAAATAGTTTTTCAGGTAGCCCTGCTCTACTGCCCTGTTGAGTTCCCCTGGCAATCTTCCGCTGTCATCTATGCATATGCCCGGCCCAAGAAACAGATCGATATAGACCGTGCCGCAGTCCTGGCATAATGGAAGCTTTTCTCTTGAGGCTGCTGCACTATTTTCAATTATCAGCTCAAGGATCTTCCTGGCCCTCGGGCTTGTTTCCATATCTTTGGCCAGTTTTAATGCATTGGTGATGTCGGGGGGCAGGTTAAAACTAGCTTTTGCTATTAGTTTTTGGACTTCCCTGCTTATTACCGAAATTTTTATACTTTTCATCTTTTCCGGGACAGTCATGGTTTACACATAGATCCCACGGCCTTCTTCCTTTATTGATTATTTTTACCATGGGGTATTCACAATGCTTGCACTGGTCTTCGGTAGTTACCAACAGTCCTTTTTGGGGAAGTGAGAAGGTCTGTTTGCATTCCGGGTAGGCATTGCACCCGACAAACCTCTTTTTGCTGGCCCTTGCTACCCTGACGATCAGGTCCCCTTTGCAGTTTTCTCTTACACATTTTCCCACTACCTGGTCCTCTTTTATTCCCTTCCTGACCTCAGCGGAAATCTCTTCTTTTTCCTTATTTAAAACAACCATGACTTCCTTGAGCATGCTCCTGGATTTTTCGACCACTTCTTCCCTGGTCTCTTCTCCGCTGACGATCCCATCCATGTACATCTCCAGTTCAGATGTCATATCGGGAGATGATATTTTCTCAGCATGTTTTTTAAGCATCTTTATGACTGCGATCGCCTTTTCGGTTGGCTGCGGAGGATTATTCTTTACATACCCCCGGTTTACAAGGACCTGTATTATTGTATGACGGGTAGCTTTGGTCCCCAGGCCGAGCTCTTCCATCTTTTCAACCAGCTTTCCCTGGGTATATCTTCCAGGCGGCTTGGTCTCCTTGTCCTGCAGTTCTTTTCCTGTAACAGACAATTCCTGCTTTTCCTTAAGATCGGGGATGTAAACATCTTTATGCTTATAATATGGATAAAACTTGGTCCAATTGTCTTCAACCATATTTGAGCCATTAGCCGTGAACAGCTCGCCGTCAACATTTATGGTCGCGGTTATACTTTTCATCTTTGACGACGGAAGCAGGGTGCTTATAAATCTTCTTACGACCAGGTCATATAGTTTCCACTCATCACTTTTCAACCTGCTTTTTTCCACCAGTGATGTAGGATAAATAGGCGGGTGGTCCGTAGTCTTTTTCCTTCCCCTTGTAGGGGTGATCTTTTCCTGAGAGAGGACCTCACCTGCCATCTTGCGGTACTGATCTGATTTTCCCAGCATAGATGTGATCTCTTTCAGGTCTATAGAGGAAGGATATACTGTATTGTCAGTCCTGGGATAACTGATATATCCATTCATGTACAGGTTTTCAGCAATATTTATGGTCCTTGATGCACCAAAACCTAGGACACTTCCACTCATGATCAAAGCTGTTGTATTGAAGGGAGGAGGCGGTTTTACATCTTTTATCCTTTCAACCACACCGGAGACCGTGCCCCTGTCTCCCAGTTTCTTATAGATCCCAGCCGCTTCCTCGTTTTTTAGAAACCGTTTTTTCTTATGGATCGCCTCAAACTCTTCTCCGGATCCTGTCTTAAGGGATAATTTGACCACCCAGTATGGAGTCGGTATAAAGGACTTTATCTCCAGCTCCCTTTCGACGATTATTGCCAGCGTGGGAGTCTGTACCCTGCCGACTGACAGGAATTTATCTCTTAACTGATATGTTGCAAGAGACATGAACCTCGTGAGAGTAGCTCCCCAGATCAAGTCTATATCCTGCCTTGCCCGCCCGGCAAAAGCAAGATTTAAATCAATTTTTCCTATTTTGGAAAATGCTTCATCAATATCCCTGGCTGTGATAGCTGAAAATTTTACACGCTTTGACTCAGCCCGGCTATTTTTTTCACTGGCAAGCTGCAGCGCGTCATATCCAATAAGTTCGCCCTCCCGGTCATAATCAGTTGCAATAATAAACTCATCTGCTTCTTCTGCCACTTTTTTTAAGGCACGGATGATCTTTTTCTGGATAGGGATCTTTTCTATCTTTGCATCGATCAGTTCTGTTGGTTCTACCTTGAACCAATTGGCATATTCTCCAGGATAATCTACTTTGAGGATATGGCCCTTCAGTCCGATGACTTTATAATCACCATCAGCACGTTTAAAAGAATGGACAGGCACTCCATAGACCTTCTCATCCTTTACGCCGTTTCCAGCCAGGATACTGGCGATCCTTTTAGCAGCTATTTCCTTTTCACTTATTATAAGCTTCAAAACACTAACTCCATTAAGGCTATCCTGAAAAAAATATTTACAGCTTCCAATTAAATGGTAATAATAATATCTGAACTTGAAATAATATCACTATTACAAAAATAAATAAATCTTACCTTAAAGTTTGTAAATAAATATATTTTTATGGTTTTTTTTAATTTAAAAGCCATTTATCATATAATTAGATAGAGATGTAAAAATTTTCCTGGTTCTAAGACACATGTTGATATGACTTATCTGTTTAAATTTTACAATCATTGTTTTAAAATAATATAAAACTAATTAGTAGATAGAAACAAATACTGGAGGAAATATATAATGGATTCCACCAATGAGCTTGCCGGCAGGATCACCAGGCTAAAAAAAGATAAAGATGCTGTGATCCTTGCTCATAATTACCAGATCGGCGAAGTACAGGATATTGCTGATTTTGTAGGAGACTCCCTTCAATTGAGCATAGAGGCCTCCGGGGTCAAGAATTCTATCATAGTTTTTTGTGGTGTTCTTTTTATGGCTGAAACTGCAAAAATATTAAATCCCCAAAAAAAAGTCCTGCTGCCTGATGAAAACAGCGGCTGCCCCATGGCGGATATGATAACAGCAGAGGAACTAAAAGACCTGAAGAGCGAGCATCCTGGTGCAGTTGTAGTCTGCTATGTTAATTCCTCTGCAGAAGTAAAGGCTTTAAGTGATATTTGCTGTACCTCCTCTAATGCTGAAAAAGTCGTCTTATCGATTCCAGGGGACACTGAAATTATATTTATTCCCGATAAATACCTGGGAAGCTATATCCAGGGCAAGACCGGAAGAGAGATGATCTTCTGGGACGGCTATTGCCCCACCCATGTCCGCATCAATGCCGGACATATTGCCTTGCTTAAAAAGGATCACCCAAAAGCAGAGGTACTGGTACATCCGGAGAATACTCCGGAAGTAATAGAGATAGCGGACCGGGTCCTGTCTACCGGAGGAATAATAAAACACAGCAAAAATTCTGATAAGGATGAATTTATAATCGGTACCGAAGTGGGAATAATCCACCGCTTAAAGAAAGAAAATCCCGGCAAGACATTTTACCCTGCCTACAGCAGGGCGATCTGTCCCAATATGAAACTTACAGATCTTGAAAAAGTATTGTGGTCTTTGGAGGAAGAAAGATTTGAGATCACTGTTCCGGATGAAATAGCAAAAAAAGCCAAAACAGCAATTGATAAAATGATCGCCATCCGGTGATCGCTTGATATTTTTTAGTTATGATCGGTAGATATTTAATAAATCCATCAGATCACAGCAAGCTATATCCATATAGTGATTGCATCATCATCGGCAGCGGGATCGCTGGCCTTTCTACTGCCATGAGGTTGTCCGGCTACAATATTAAAGTATTGACCAAGAGTTCCCTGTCCCACTCCACCACCTGGTATGCCCAGGGAGGAATAGCGGCAGCTATCAAAAAACCGGACTTCTGGGAAAACCATTATGAGGATACCATAATCGCGGGCCAGGGCCTTTCGGACAGGAAAGCTGTTGAAATACTGGTAAAAAACGCTCCTGACATGATAGAAGACCTGATTGAGATAGGAATTAATTTTGATATTGCCGACGGTCAAATAAGCATGACCCTGGAGGGCGGCCACAGCTACCCCCGGGTACTTCATGCAGGAGGGGATGCTACAGGAGAAGAAATCGAAAAAAAATTAGTCTCCCATTACAAAAGCTTGAAACAGGTCGACTTCCAGCCGGGATATTTTGTAGTTGATATTTTAACTGTAGAAAATAAATGTGTAGGTGTTGTCGGCATGGATATAAGTTCCGGAAGACTTGAGATCCATCCCACATCGAATATAGTGATCGCAAGCGGTGGGATCGGCCAGCTATATGAGTTGTCCACTAATCCTTCCATCTCAACAGGTGATGGCATAGCCATGGCTTACCGGGCCGGGGCGGAGATCATGGACATTGAATTTGTCCAGTTTCACCCCACAGTTTTCAGGACCAATGACAATAAATTATTCCTTATAACTGAAGCCATGCGTGGTGAAGGGGCAATACTCCGGGACCGCAGTGGAAACAGGTTCATGGAGGGAAGGCATCCAAGGGCAGAATTGGCTCCCAGAGACATAGTGGTAAAAGAGATGACCATGGTAATGAAACAGAGTGGCTGTGATTATGTTTATCTGGATGCAACCCACATCCCGGAAAGCCACCTCAAGATCCGTTTTCCTAATATTATTTCAAAACTTGCCGAAAATGGCCTTGACCCAAAAAAAGACCTGATAAAGGTATCTCCGGCGGAACATTATTTAAATGGCGGGATCAGGACCGATTATGGCGGGGGCACAAATATTGAGGGCCTTTATTGCTGCGGGGAGACTGCAGCAACAGGGGCACATGGTGCCAACAGGCTTGCCAGTAATTCACTTATGGAAGGCCTGGTCTATGGGTGGAAGATCTATAAAAATATCATCAGGAGGATTAAATCAAAGGATGTTTCAATCCAGGACAGGGTAAAAAAAGATCTACACAGGCATCTGGAGGAGATAAAGACAGATGGGACCAACGAAAAAAGGCCCGGCCCGGGCAAACAGGATACCGGGGACCTTATTTCGGACCTCAGGCACACCATGAGTATAAAAGCCGGGATCGTGAGAGATGCCGAAGGCTTAAAAGAAGCCCAGGCATTTATAGACCATCATATGGGCAGCGCATTTCTCTATGGCAAAAATGATAAAGATCTGCTGGAATTTTCCAATATGCTGGCTGTTGCTGGACTTATTGTAAAAGCAGCGACTATAAGGGAGGAAAGCAGGGGTACCCACTTGAGAAATGATTATCCCAAAAAAGATGATAAAATCTGGAAAAAACATATAATACTTAAACAGGATGAAGTTTATTTTAAGGATGTAGAGTGATGGTAGGGCATTAGATAATATGAAAAACAGGATTCTAAAAAATGAGGTCACTGGTATTATAAGGGGGGCGATCGCTGAAGACCTGGGAGGTTTTGGCGATATCACCTCTAAATACCTCTTTCCCGACGATCTGGATTCTTCATGCCATATTGTCTGCAAGGAAGCCGGCGGCGCGATTTTGAGCGGGCTTGATATTGCATTATTTGTGTTTGAGGAAATAGATGCCGGCATAAAAATGGAGAGGTTAAAAAATGATGGAGACAGCCTGAGATCCACCGAAAAGATCTGTAATATCAGCGGTGCAGCCTCTTCCATATTAAAAGCTGAAAGAACCTGCCTTAACTTTATTCAGCATATGTCAGGAATAGCGACACTTACCAGCCGGTTTGTAAAAATAGCTTCTCCATATAATATCAAGATCGTAGACACCCGGAAAACAAAACCGCTGCTCAGGAAGATTGAAAAATATGCAGTCTTATGCGGGGGCGGATATAATCACCGGTTTGGCCTTTTTGACGGAATACTTATAAAGGACAACCATATTGCCGCTGCAGGCGGAGTCTCGAGGGCCGTAGAGAGCATCAGGGAGAAAATCCCCCATACCTTAAAAATTGAGGTAGAGGTCAAAAACCCCGAAGAGCTTGATGAAGCCATAAACTCTAAGGCTGATATTATAATGCTTGATAATATGGGCCCTGAAGAGATCAAAGCAGCAGTAAAATCGGTCAGGGAAGAAAGAGGAGCTGCCACCAAAATAGAGGTCTCGGGAAATGTGACCCTTCGGAATCTTGAAGCGATATGCACCACAGGCATCGATCTCATATCGGTAGGGGCCATCACTCATTCTGCTCCGGCTATTGACTTTTCACTGGAATTCGAATAAACGGCCGGGATATCTATTTAGCTGCCGGCAATATGCTCGGCGACCTTATCTCCCACTTCTATTGTGCTGTAACCCATCTTGCCGGCATCCTGGCTTTTCATCTGTGTACACATGAAAGCAACTGCATCTTCTATGGAACTTGCAGCTTCATATTCTCCAAGATGCTTTAGCATCATACTTCCTGCCTCTATTGCTGCAAGCGGGTTTATTACGGCTTTCCCTGTATATTTTGGAGCAGAACCCCCTATTGGCTCAAACATGGATGTTCCTACAGGATTAATATTCCCCCCGGCTGCTATTCCCATGCCGCCCTGGATCATCGCCCCCAGGTCAGTAATTATATCTCCAAACATATTTGTTGTGACAATGACATCATACCATTCGGGATTCTTTATCATCCACATGCATGCAGCATCAATATGATTATAATCAGTCTCGATATCAGGAAATTTTTCTGCCATTTCTATAAATGCCCTGTACCAGAGATCCCCTACATATGCAAGGACATTTGTCTTATTTACCAGAGTAAGTTTCCCGGGTTTTCCTTCTTTTTTACGGTCCACAGCCAGATTAAATGCATACTCCAGGCACCTGTCGACCATCTGCCTGTCATAGATCATCAGTTGGCTTGCAATCTCATGCGGGGTGCCTTTTCTTGTCGCTCCTCCCTGGCCGGTATATACTCCCCCTGTGTTTTCCCTGACTACTACAAAGTCAATATCA
>SDBU01003928.1_pt1 | contig 18610 bp, 17 predicted proteins | sample 2277071 | NCBI WGS metagenome assembly SDBU01 (sample SAMN10397929, study PRJNA504765) | marine sediment metagenome | isolation source: marine sediment core GS08_GC12, 126 cmbsf | place: Arctic Ocean: Gakkel Ridge, Loki's castle | collected 2008 | reverse complement strand
GCTCTATATGCTGCTGAACTCTGGCCATAACGCTCTCCTTGCTGGAGCCCTTGAGCAAATGCAGGGAGATCCTGAGATAAGGGCGATCCTGAAAAAGGCGGGGGTCTCTCAACTCACGAAGAAGCAGTTGGCGGAGGATGGGGCGGCGGATTCTATCCGGCTACGCGGGCAAGAATTCCCAGAGGAGGAACACCGCTTGCTGACCGTGTTGGTCCTTCTGGGTAACGGTGATGCCAAGTTCCACGGAGGCTATTTTTCTAGCGCTGAGGCTGCGTATAGGGAAGCGTACAAGGTGGCGGGGAGTACCCGGGACAAGGCCTTGCAAGCTGTCTGCTTGGTTGTACTTGCCGCAGCCATAGGTATGCAGGACAAGTACGAGCAGGCACTGAAACAGGTTGAAAGTGCGTTGCGCTGCAAGTCTGACCTTGCTGAGGCGTGGTACAACAAGGGAGTGGTTCTACTGATGCTTGCTCGACATAAAGAGGCGCAGCCTTGTTTTGACGAAGCGTTGCGCTATAAGCCTAACTTTACTGAGGCATGGTACAACAAGGGTGTGGCTCTGGGGAATCTCAACCGGCATGAGGAGGCACTGACTTGCTTTGACGAAGCGCTGGACTACAATCCTCACGATGGTGAGGTGTGGCTGGGGAAGGGGGTCACTCTGTTGATGCTTGATCTGCATAAGGAGGCGTTTGCCAGCTTTGAGGAAGCATTGCGCCACAAAGCAGGGCTTGCCGGGGCATGGCTGGGTAAAGGCCTGGCTCTATTGATGCTTGACCGGTATGAGGAGGCGCTGGACGGCTTTGAGGAAGCATTGCGCCGTGAACCGGAGTTTGCCGAGGCGTGGCTGGGCAAAGGGCTGGCTAAAGGGGACCTTGGGCGGCACGAGGAGGCGGCGACCTGCTTTGACAAGGCGTTGGAATACAAACCTGACTTGGCCAGTGCATGGCATAACAGAGGCGTTGCTCTGGAGAGGATTGGGTGGTGGAAACAGGCTCTCTCTGCCTATGAGCGCGCCCAGGCACTGGAGAAGGGGAAACCGTGACCAAACCCATCGTTGCCGTAGTGGGCCGACCTAATGTAGGTAAGTCAACGCTGTTCAACCGGCTGATCGGCGAGCGCCTTGCTATAATCGAGGACATCCCCGGCACCACCCGCGATAGGGTCTACGGTGACATCTCCTGGGGGGAACACGAACTAACCCTGATCGATACCGGCGGGCTTGAGCCCAGGCCTGCCTCTGACCTCTGGCAAAAGGTAAAGTATCAGGCAGAGGTGGCCATTGAGGAAGCGGACGTTGTCATCTTTATGGTGGATGTTCAGGATGGGGTGACTATACCTGATTCTGAGGTGGCTGAGGCGCTCAGGCGCTCGCAGAAACCGATAATTCTGGCAGTGAACAAAGCTGATAACGACCGGCGTCGCGCCCAGGCGTTTCAGTTCCACGAGCTGGGCATTGGCGAGCCAATAGCGATCAGCGCCTATCATGGCACGGGCGTAGTAGACTTGATGGACGAGGTAGTCGCCAAGCTGCCTCCACCCACTCACACGGTGGAGGAGCCTGGCATGTTGAAGATCGCCATCGTGGGCCGCCCTAACGTAGGCAAATCCATGCTGCTCAACACTATCCTCGGCCAGGAGAGGGCAATTGTGAGCGAAACCCCCGGGACAACCCGTGACGCTATTGATACCTTATTCGAGCATGAAGGGGAACGCATGCTGTTTATCGACACCGCCGGGATTCGCCGCCGCGGTCGAATAGAAGGAGGCATCGAGCGCTACAGCGTGATGCGCTCCCTTCGTGCTATCTCAAGGGCGGATGTCGCCATTTTGGTGACCGAGGCCGCCGAGGTGATCACCGCGCAGGATACCCATATCGCAGGCTATGTCCATCAAGCTTTCAAAGGGATGGTTCTGGTGGTGAACAAATGGGACCTTGCTGGCGAGCTGGAGATGGATGCGACTTCGTGCACTACAGAGATCCTGCAGAGGCTCAAGTTCTTTCCCGGTGTGCCCATTCTGTTTGTTTCGGCTCAGTTCGGGGAAGGGGTCGACCAAGTATTGCCCGCCTCTAAAAAGATTTTCCAGGATAGGCAGAAGCGGATCCCGACGGCTCTGCTGAACGAAGAAGTTCAAAAATTCCTGTCTTCTCACTCTCCGCCCTCGCTGCGGGGGAGGCAGCTCAAGATCTCATACGTCACTCAGGCTGAGGTCAACCCGCCGACCTTTGTATTCTTCGTCAATGATCCCAAGCTGCTCCATTTCTCTTATCAGCGCTATTTGGAGAACAGGCTTCGTGAGGCTTTCGGCTTCGGTGGCATTTCGCTGAAGCTCATCTTTAAGCGAAAGAGTAAAGATTGATCGAGTTCGCCGCCGTGGTCATCGGCAGCTACCTGATCGGCTCCATTCCCTGCGGGCTGATACTGGGAAGGCTTCGAGGAGTCGATGTCAGGGAATACGGTAGTGGCAAGACGGGCACCACGAATGTGCTGCGTACTATCGGCAAAAAGGCTGCTGCCGTGGCCCTTGTCTGTGACCTGCTTAAGGGTGTGATCGCCGTAATCATTGCAAGGTACGTCCTGGGGTCTCCTGTGGGGGAGATGGCTGCGGGCTTTGCTGCTGTCGCTGGACATGACTGGTCTATATTCATCAAGTTTAAGGGAGGACGTGGTGTTGCAACTTCTGCTGGAGGGCTTTTTGTAATGGCGCCGCTGGCTGGCGTTGGCGGCATAGCGGTCTTTGTACTCGTTATTGCGCTGGTTCGCTATGTATCCCTGGGCTCCATAGTGGGGGCGCTTGCAGGGGTGGCGATCATGGTGGCTCTTACTGCTCTGGACCGGGCCCCCTGGGAATACCTGGTTTACACCGGGGTCGTAGTTGCCTTGATAGTCTTTCAACATCGGGATAATATAGGCAGGCTGTTGTCGGGCTCAGAGAACAAGCTGGGGCAGAAAGGGGAGAGGAGGTAAACTCAGTGAAGAGCGGAGCGGGAGCGGTCGCCGTTATCGGGACCACGGACTGGGGCACGACACTGGGGATAATGCTCAGCCGCAAGGGGATGGAGGTCAGGCTCTGGGCGCGAACCGAAGAGGAAGCGGAGAGATTGAATCGGGAGAAGGAAAACACCAAGCGACTTCCAGGATTCCCCTTCCCCGAGGGGCTTCGCGCCACTGCTTCGCTGGGGGAGGCGCTCGCTGAAGCGAGCCTCGTTGTCCTCGCCGTGCCCTCACAGGATATGCGGCGCAACGCCAGACAGGCTGGAGAGCACCTCAATAGCGCGATGCTTATTTTGAGCGCTGCCAAGGGACTTGAGCTTGATAGCGCCAAACGAATGTCTCAGGTTATTCCTGAGGAGATCGACAGCCGTTTTCATCACAACATATGTGTTCTTTCCGGCCCCAATCTGTCCAAGGAGATCGCCCGCGGCCTGCCGGCGACAACCGTGGTCGCTGGCCGCGATTCCGCGGTGGCGGCAAGGGTGCAGAAGATAATGGCTTCCCCCTTGCTTCGCGTTTATGTCAATACCGACGTCGTGGGTGTGGAGCTGGGTGGCGTGCTCAAAAATATTATCGCTCTGGCGGCGGGGATGGTCGATGGCCTCGGCTATGGAGATAATACCAAGGCTGGCCTGATAACGCGGGGGCTGGCTGAGATCACCCGCCTCGGGGTAGCAGCAGGAGCTGCCCCTCTGACCTTCGCCGGACTTGCCGGCCTGGGGGATCTGGTAGCTACGTGCTCCAGCCCGCTGAGTCGCAACCGCTTCGTCGGCCAGGAGCTTGCCAAGGGGCGTTCTCTGAAGGAGATAACCGTCTCCATGACGGGCGTAGCCGAGGGCGTTACCACCACAGTTGCCGCCCTCAAGCTGGCGGGCGAGCTCAAAGTGGAGATGCCGATTGCGGAGCAGGTGTACAGGGTGCTCTACGAAGGGCTTGATGTTCGCCAGGGGCTAGCGGAGCTCATGGGGCGGGAGCTGAAGCACGAGTTCACCGATGTCCTTGGTAGTGCCGTTGAGCGTACATAGTGCTATAATATGGCCAAACAGGCCATGTGCTGTATGTAGCGTATCAGCATTCAGGGTTCCCACTCAAAAAGCCAGCACCTTATGGGCTTTTTTGACTGAGCACCGAAAACTGGCGGCTGAACACTTACATAAAAAGACACAAGGAGGTTAAAAGAAAAAATGGCAGACAGATTGAAGGGGAAAGTAGCCGTCGTCACCGGCGGAGGTCGGGGTATCGGCAGGGCTGAGGCTCTCTTGTTCGCCGAGGAGGGCGCCAAGGTGGTGGTTAATGACCTGGGAGGCGAGCCCGATGGTTCAGGAAAGTCAGCCTCGCCCGCGGACGATGTAGTCAAGGAAATCAAGGATAAAGGGGGAGAGGCGGTTGCCAACTACGATGACGTAGCTTCCGTAGAGGGCGGGGAGAATATCATCAAGACTGCGCTGGATGCTTTTGGCAGGTTGGACATCCTGGTCAATAACGCTGGTCTCTACAGAGACCGGATGATCTTCAAGATGAGTCCGGAGGAATGGGACATTGTTATCAAGGTCGACCTGTACGGAGTATACAATTGCACCAGACCCGCATGCATGATATTCCGAGAGCAGAGAAGCGGACGCATAATAAACACCTCATCCGAAGCAGGGCTGGGGAACATGGGGCAGGCCAACTACAGCGCTGCCAAAGAAGGGGTCATCGGCTTTACCCGGACGGTAGCCCGGGACATGGGCAAATACGGGGTAACCTGTAACGCTGTTCGGCCGCGCGCTGCCACGAGGATTACGGATCTTCCAGAGCTTCGGGCAGCCATCGACCGCGCCAAAGCCGAGGGTACCGCAATGCCTCCGGGGGCGGACGTTATTCTCTCCCTGCCGCAGCCGGAGAAAATGGTTCCGTTTATTGTATACCTGGCAACTGATGAGGCCGACGGCATAAACGGACGCACCTTCATGGTTAGTGGAGATAAGATATCACTCTATTCCGAGCCGGAAGAAATCAAGACTATCAGCCCGAAGCAGGGCGATTGGACTCTCGACGAGCTGTCAGCTATCGTGCCCGGCACGCTGGCAGCCGGGCTGGTGAACCCAGCCCCACTCCAGCCACCCAAAGAATAACGCTGTCTCGAACAGAAAGCCAAAGCAAGGAGAGTCCCGCAGAGCAACGCCCTGCGGGACTCCTGATAATTCCAGAGCTTTTGATAGGTTGGCCGACGTCGGCCAACCTACCCCTACGTATATAACGTGCACAATGTAGCGGGCACGGTCACCGTGCCCCTAGGGTTCTATTTCACCCTCACTCGGCGCCTAACAAACCCTCGATCGCCTCGATGACCACCTTCCCCGCCTCGAGGTCGATGGATTTGACCACGTCCTCGATGGCCGGGATGAGTATCTCGCCGCCCTCGCCCTCTACTATGTAGATGTCGTTACCGGCCGTGGACATGATATCGGTTATTCGCCCTACGTGTTTGCCCTCCGTGGTCACTATGTCGAGCCCGATGAGCTGAAAGGCGTAGTATTCGTCCTCGGCAAGTGGGTGTATCTCGGCACGGGGGATGCAGAGGTCGCGTCCTCTCAGCTTCTCTGCATCCTGGCGCGTATTGATAGTTGCAAGTTTGACCAGAAGGTGTTTCTTGTAGAGGTGGCAGGTTTCGATTTCCAGCGGCTGACCGTCAAGGTAGACCAGCTTTCCAGGGGTAAACCGATCGGGGAAGTCGGTTACAACCTGGGCTTTTATCTCCCCCTTTATTCCCCGGGGAGCGAGGATGCGCCCCACGATCAGGAACTCGGGAGGAGCGAATTGCTCATCCATCACCGAAGCCCCAAACCGCCTCAGGGATCGTTTTCAGAGCTGTCAGAGATTATCTCCAGCGTCGCACGAGTGCCTTTCCTGATCGCCGACACGCGCAGCAGGGTCCGCATTGCCTTGGCAATCCTTCCCTCTTTGCCGATGACCTTTCCGGTGTCTTCGGGAGCTACCTGAAGCTTGAGGATAACCCCATCCTCTGCAGGCACCTCGATTACGACAACCTCTTCCGGTTTGTCCACTATGGATTTGGCGATATACTCGATAAGCTCTTTCATTCTCTCCACCCTCTAGCTAGTCAGTTTGTCGCTGATCCCCTGCCTTTTCAGCAGGTTGGCAACGGTTCGGGTTGGCTGTGCTCCCTGGCGGAGCCACTTGAGGGCTTTATCCTCATGGATCACAACGGTTGCTGGATCTGTCAGGGGATCGTAGTGACCGATGATCTCGATGAAGGCGCCATCACGGGGGGCCCGTGACTCGGCTACCACGATCCGGTAAGCGGGTTTCTTTTTCCTTCCCACCCTTTGCAGTCTAATCTTAACCATTTTCCATCTCCCCTGCCTCGTTATTCTCGTTTTCGCCCTTGTCTCTTAGGAATTCTGAAATAGTTCTGATCAACACCTATATTATAATCTAAAACCCTCACTGTCATTGCGAGAGAAGCGAAGCAATCTCATCTCCTTATCCATCACCCTTCCCCTGAGATTGCTCTTTTCGAAACTGGTAATAATCCGCGAGTTTTTTTAGGGTCTTGGCCGCCCGTGCGAAGCTGGAGAAACTGGCTATGCCCCTCTCCATCAGCCTCTCTCTCGCCTCCGATGCCAGAGCTTCGCTGTAGACTTCGGGCACGATGACCACGAAGGGCTTCCTGGTCTTCTCCGTGAAGTCTGAAACAGCCCCCAGCACAGGGTCTTTGGCTTCTGGGTCATGACTTAGCGGCCTGGCTGCCGGGAATAGCTCCAGAGCTATGCAATCTATGTTGGGGTCCTGATCCAGGACATCCAGCATACTGACCAAATTGGAGACACCGTTGGCTGCCATGAAAAAGGTGCTGGATATATCGAGAGGATTCCGGTAGCTCCCTCCGATGATGTCGAAGAAGGAGGCAAGCCTCTGGTAGGAAGCCTTGGTCAGGAGAGGTATCTCGAGCCCTGCTTTGGCAAAGGTATCGGTCACCGCCACCGACTGGCCACCGCTCATGGCGATAAGCCCCAACCTGGTTCCAATGCCGGTTTTGACATAAAGCAATGTCTTTATAGCATCGATCATTTCATCCAGGGTCTCAACCCTGATAGCGCCGCATTGCTTGATGGCTGCCTGCCAGACGACGCCTGACTCCGCGAGCGACCCCGTATGAGAAGCCGTGGCCCTGGCTCCGGCCTCGGTCTCTCCTCCCTTCCAGATAAGCACAGGCTTCCTGCTGGCCACCTCCCTCAGGCAGTTGAGGAACCTCCTGCCATCCTTTACTCCTTCGATGTACATGCCGATTATCCTGGTCTTGTCGTCTGCCCCCAGGTACTCCAGGAAGTCGGTGCTATCGAGGACTACGGCGTTGCCATAGCTCACTGACTTGCTGACCTTGATGCCGTGGTGTTGTCCCATGAGGCTGAATAGCGTGGCCTGGGTGCCGCTCTGGGCGATAAAGCCTACCGAGCCCGCCTCGCCATAGGCCTGTGCCTCCGTATGGCGCAACCCGATTTCGGGGTTATACAGGCCAACGCAGTTGGGCCCGATGAGATTCAGACCTGCTTTGCTGGCCAGATCGGTGATCACCTGCTGCAGCCTTATTCCTTCTTCAGTGCCGGTCTCCGCGAACCCCGAAGTAAAGAAGCATGCCCCCCCGACCTTTTTCTGGATACAGTCCTCGACGATCTTGGGGGACACCGCTCGGGGCACGGAGGCGATAACATAATCTACAGGCCCTGGTATATCCATGAGGTTCAGGTAGTTTTCCACCCCAAGTTCTGCAATCCCTGGGAGTTCGTTGGGATCGATCTGCACCGAATAAACCTTTCCCTTGAAGTGGCTCAAACTTCTCAGCCACATGTAGCCGATTGCCTGTTTGTCGCCGACTACTGCTACTGAGCGGGGGTTGAATACTCTGTCCAGCTTTTTCGCCGTGCTCTCCGCGATATTGTTCATGCTTGGGATTCGAGTATCACCCTGGCGTCCACAGCCACAGCCCCGTCGCTATAGGCCAGGATGGGGTTGAGGTCCAACTCATTGATCTCCGGGGTCTTATCTATAAAATCGGAAAGCTTCAGCAGCAAGTCTTCTAATACGGTGATGTTTGCTGGCTCCTGCCCCCGGTAGCCTTCGAGCAAGGGGTAGCCCTTGATCTCCCTGATCATCTGACTGGCGTCTCTTCTGACCAGGGGGACGATTCTAAAGGCGACGTCCTTGAGCACTTCCACAAATACGCCGCCAAGGCCGAACATCAGCACAGGCCCGAACTGGTCATCCTTGGACATGCCCATGATCACCTCTACCCCGGGCTTAGCCATTTTCTGCACGGATACCCCGTGGATCTTAGCCTTGGGGTTTGCTTGCTTTGCCGCTGCCACGATCTCGCTGTAGGCCCTGCCTACCTGGGCTGCATTTCCGAGTCCTAACTTGACTCCGCCGGAGTCGCTCTTATGGATGATATCGGGAGAGACTATCTTCAACACTAAGGGGAAGCCCATCTCCTTGCTCATGGAAATGGCCTGGGCCTTAGTTTTAGCCAGCCTTGATTCGATAACCGGTATGCCAGCTTCGGACATCAGCTGTTTCGACTCGATCTCAGTGAGAACTGTTCTCTTGTCTTTACGGGCATTGCTAATTATCTTACCTGGCACTTTGTGCCTCCTTAACTGCTCGTAATTTGCTGTAGTGGCGCTTCGGCGCTACTAGCCTCCGCCCGTAGCAAAGATACGTAGGGTATTCTAGCAGGTAAAATTATGAAAGTAAACCAAGCTTGCTCTGCGGTACTACTCGGTTGTGGTTGGTGGCAGTATTTAGATTACTTATGAACGTCAGTAAATGAATAAGGGAATCAGATTAGTTTAATTAGATGGGGTAATGTTAGGTATTATTCAAGTATATCTCTAAGACTACGAGCTGCTTCAAATTTTGGTAATTTTAATTCAACGTACCATTGACCTTGGTGAGGTAAGACATTGTAATTCGACCGTAGTCGTCCTGCATATGAACTAACTTGTCTATTAGTTAACCGCCCACCTGCCCCCTTACCTTCTCGCCCGTCTCTATTTAATACATGGAATAACACCATTGCCAGCGGGGCAAAAGGCAATCCACCTATCGTGACAGTACCACTAATTTCTAAAGCACCGCCCATGATGTCCCCAAGTACTTCACCAACGGCACTAACTATATCTGATAATGACATTTCCTCCGCCTTCCTATTTCATCAGGTAATTACAGAGGCTTCTTTTCAATTCGCCCTTTTAAAGAAATGAAGTAAGCAAATGGACGTGGCTCATCTTCACTGATTTTTTGAAACCAAGACCATTTGTTTAACAACATACGGAGAACTTGGTCAATACGCTCCTCCCCATTATTAAGAAAAACAATACCCACTTTTTTGTTAATGATAGTTTCTCGCTCTTCAGGGACTTTTAACATTTTCTTATTGGCGCTAAATACTAACCACCCTTTTTCACCTGCTATTGTAAGCCACTCAGTATCTTCCCAACTTCGCCATCCCTTTTGAACCAAGGACATTGTTCTATAACGTACTAATCGTAGTGCCTTCGGCACATTTGTCCCTATATCCTCATCACATAAAAGAATCAAACCTTAACCTCTTCGGCATAGCGTATTGCTTCTTCAACATCATCTCGTTTTAGCTTTAAATCAGAAGCAATAAAGGGAATGGAGTATCTCCCATCTTTGAAACGCTTATAAACTGCTTGAACGGTCACACGCCTATTTACGATTGTAGGAAGTCCTGCGCTGATCCTAGGGTCAACTACGATAGGCACATTTTTCCCAATTGGATACCATCGTGCTGCTAATTCTAGTTCATAATCAATTTTCTTGATTTTTTCTACCACAAATCCAGGTAATGTCCATTGTTGTAATTTTGTATCGAATGTAGCAAGACTTGCCCCTGGTTTCTCTTCATCAAATCGATGTAGTATGTGCCCACCAAGAGGTTCTAGTTTCAAGGAAGCGAACGGGTATTCGATTCCCCATTCTTGTTTTGCAAAATCATGAGCCATACGAATACGTTCTGGGGGTATTTTATTTTGGCGAAAGCCACTTGCCACTAGGATTCCAACTAATTCAAGAAATGAAACAAGTGGTTTCTTTTCTTGTTCTCCAAACATAGGTAATACGTCACGAGTATCTGTTTGATATCCATAGAGCCATCGCCTTACAGTGATGGGTGTTACATGAGCAAGGTGTGCAGATTCGGCTATCGTATATATTGGGTCTGTTCGCCAGCCATTATGGCCATTATCTGGGACTTTCATTTTAACTTGACCTCCTTAATAGACATGCTACATTGTCCATGATAGGGAGGTTATTTAAGGTTATTGGCACTAACCTTTACGCCCTTTTGGTAAGTAACAGACCAAACCCAATCCGATAATAGCATAGGCATTTAGTTAAAGCAAAACTAAGTGCCTAATTTTTCATATCACCCTTGATAATCTAGCTATAGCTTTCCTTCCACAGTACTACTCAATCTTGGTATGTTGGCAACTATCGTGGTACAGTTCCTTTCCTCAGCTTTTTGAATAACGGCTCCTCTTTCTTTTTCGCACCCTTCAAAGGATCATTGTAACTACCATGTGCTATCTTCCTACTAGCTTCCCCTATACGTGTCCCTTTCTTTCGTGCCATTTTATTAATCCTCCTTGTCTACTTGCTTGATAGGATTCTCCTATACAGACATATATTTCCTATCGTTGTCAATCCGCCAATCCTACTGGTTGTTGTCGTTCATATGCCCTGGTGTAAAGTACTCCTCCCCGGGGGGCGAGGGTGGCTGCCACTCACCTTTTGCGTCTTCTGAAGGCGTCGGATATCACCTGCCGCAGGGTCCGTCGGAAGTGACTGCTGTCGAACTCCGGCGCCTGGTAGCGTTTCCATTTGGGGAGATTTCCTGAGTACAGACCCAGTCTCCACGCCAGGAGCTGAGGACTTCTTAACAGTAGCATTTTGCCCATCCTCGGCATCGAGAGAAGCGTCCTCATAAGTGCGAGCAGCGTATTCATCATCGTGGGGGGGCATCCGGCGATCCTGACGGCATGCTCCTTATCCCTGTTTTTACTGATGGCGCAGTTGCCGTAGAGGATTGTTCTCTGTCCAGTTCCTGCGTTCGCCTGTTCTCTCCCCCAGTAAATCCGCGTATCGCCGCAGTCGCGGTTGGGATTGGTTTTGGCGAATGCCCCTAAGGCGCAGATAAGATTGCTGTAGCATCCAGAGCAAAGATTATGTCCCGGATCAGAAACTGAGAGGCCGTTTACGCCAAAGCTAAGCAACTCTTCCTCTGCCATGGTTATCCAGGCCAGCTTTTCCTTGAGGGGCTCTATGTCCTCCCCTACGATTTGAATCGCGTTGATATCTATGGCTCTGTTACGGAACTCAGCGTATTCCCTCAAGTAGCCAATCTGCGAAGGCTCGAATCCCATAATCGTGGCTCCCACGCAGTCACAGGCGAATGTGTCGCGACTGGCTATTATCAGGTCCTTACGGTGGGCTGTGCCCATAAGGATATCCGCTCCTCCCTCCAGCATGTAGATGCCATCGATTATCGTCAGATCGCATTTAAGGAGTTGGTTCAGAAGGCATATCAAGTGCTCCAATCCCTTTTGGTGAAAGCGTTTTCTGGAGGGAATGTCGAGGCAGCCTTTCAGATTCTTAAACCCCAGGGAGACCTTCACCTGAGGATGGGTTTTCAGCACCGGCACGTTGATCAGGAAGTCGGCGTCCAGCGCAATCCTGGAAACGCCGACCTTGACACCCTCCAACTGCTTACTTTCGAAGGGCCCCTCATTGAGATCGAACAGCTTGGCGCCGTATCTTTTAGCTACCCTGTCAATACCCGTATACTTGAACCCTCTTCTGGTATTGGATCCAAGCCCCTCGGCGACGGTACCTTCGCCGATGGAGATGTCTTTGCACCCGTGCTCCGCCAGCAGCCGCAGGATGCCCTCCACCATTTTCGAGGTAGTTACCATACCATAGAGCGGCATCGGCATCCACCCGGAGATGGTGATGTTGGGTTTTATGAGTACCCGGTGGTTCCTGTCGAGCTTATCGAAGCCGCCGCACAGTTCAATGGCACGGCCGATGGAGTCGAGAGATCCATCGAATTTTACCACGGATACTGTCACAACTTACTCCTGTCTTCTGTATGAGGCGGGGGCGGTTCGCGAACCACCCCTGCCATAATGTACGTTTCGAAGGACTAAGCCGGAGCAGATCGCAGAAACTCGCTGTACTCGGCGAGCTTGGCCAGGGCGAAAGCCGCTCTCCTCGGTTCGGGATACACGGGAACGTTGCTATGAGCCAGGAACCTGAGTTCTCCCCTGGGCCATCCCTGCGGCGTGGCACCGCAAATGACAGTCGGCTTACCCCCTTTTGCGATTTCACTGAGCAGGATGTCAGCGACCTTCCGGTCTCGGGAGTCGTCGTCGCCCGGGGGGCCGGTAAAAGCCGCGATAAGCATATCGACGTTCGGGTCTGCGGCGACGATTCGGATCGCCTCCTTGACATAATGATCCGGGGCGAGGGCTCCTATTATACCCAGATCGACCGGGTTGTTTACACTTGTTCCCATGCTTTCTACAACGCTGGCGAGTTGCTGGCGTGTTTCGGTTGTTAGCTGGGGTATCTCCAGTCCCAACTGGCTACAGGCATCGGTGGAGATAACAGCGAGGCCCCCGGGGGTGGTGATGATGCCTACCCTTTTTCCCTCCGTGCGGGGAAGCAGATGAAGCGCCAGTAGCGCGTCCATCATTTGCTCGAAACTGTCGACGGAGATTATGCCAGTCTGGCTGCATAGTGTCTTCCAGATGGCGGTGGAGACCGCGAGGGTACCGGTGTGTGAGGCTGATGCTTTTATTCCGGCGTCAGTATGGCCTCCCTTAAGCACGATGATCGGCTTGTTCAGAGATATCTCGCGTCCAACCTTCAGTACCCTGTTGCCATCCCTGATTCCCTCCAGGTAGGCGACGATTATCTTCGTATCAGGGTCCTGCCCCAGATACTCAAGGAAGTCCACGCAGGTAAGGTCGCTATCGCTTCCGCAACTGACACCCTTGCTGGGCAGCAGGCCGGTATCAGTGACGGACATCAGCAGGTAATAGAACAGGAAGCCGCTATGTGAGATCACGCCTACGTTACCGATCTCTTTGGGGAGAATGAAATTAGGGATCAACCTGGCTGATGGATTGTATGGGCCTAGACAATTCGGCCCAATTACTCTAGTGCCTCCTGCTCGGGCGATTCTGACGATCTCCTCCTCTAGTGCTCTTCCCTCTGTCCCCGCCTCGCTGAATCCTGAAGTGTAGAGCACGATGGCCTTAGTTCCCTTCCGGGCACATTCTTTGGCTATCTCGCGTACGGCCTCGCGAGGGACGGTCAGTATGGCTAGATCGACCTCTCCCGGGATATCACTGATGCTGGGATAGACCTTTAAGCCCCCCATCTCTCCTCCCCTGGGATTCACGGGGTAGACGGTGGGGAAGCCTGCGTCAAGGAGGCTCTGCAGAAACATATAGCCCACATTCATCGCCGCGTTGGAGACACCTACCAGCGCCACCGACTTAGGGTAGAATATGGGAGCCAGCTGCTCTGTAATGTTCCGGTTCATACTATGAGGCCTCTAAGCCCCCGCTTCCTGTCTGCGGTTGAGGGAAACCTCGAATTTCGTTATCTTCCAAACGCCGTCACGTTTGCTGAATTCGTAACGGTGCGTCCCTTCAGAAAAGGACCGTTCCTCAGACGCTTTGCCTGTCTCCTGGTCGATGGGGTACCCGTAGTGCATGAAGTAGTCCCGCCCCGTCGCCGTATCGCCTTTTACATCCACCATGATGTTGGTCAGGGCGCTGAATTTCCTCTCCTCCGCGGTGAATATGGCGGCCTCGCCGAACTCTTTCAGCGCTTCCTTGCCGTTGATTTCGATATCGTATTGGGGGACTAAATATCGTATATCGTCGCTCCACACGCTGAGCCAGAGATCTCTGTCCCCTGAGTCCATGGCCCACGCCATAGTTTTCGGCAGGTTCTCGACCTCAATCCGATCAGGAAGCTTCATCAGAGCCTCAACTTTGGCTTCCAGCTGCGTGCTTTTGCTCTCAAGCGATTTCGCCACGCTGTTCAACATCGATTTTAAATCTTCCACTTCGCCTCCATCCTTGGGTGATTATATTGCCCATTATGATAGCCTACGTGCGGTGTAAGTTCAAGCTGGGGTAGTGGCGACCCGCCGGGTCGCCACTACCCCAGCAAATTGCAATGTGCGCTGCTGTCATGTATCATTTTATCGAGGTTGCTTCTTCTTCTGGGCAACTCTGGCAAAAGATTATGAGTGGTATGGATCTTGTCCAACATCTGGAATACCTCTTCAATCCTCGATCGGTAGCTGTTATTGGAGCGTCCAACATCCCCGGCAAGTGGGGCTGTGATATTCTCAATCTCCTGCTAACCAGGGGAGACAGGAAGGTTTACCCCATAAACAAGAACAAACCCGAGGTGCTTGGAGTCAAGGCCTATAGCAGCATAGGCGAGGTGCCCGGCCCTGTGGATTTCGCTGTGATAACAGTGTCCGCCGAGGTTATTCCCGCAGCTATGGAGGAGTGTGTCCGTAAGGGGGTCAAGGCTGCTCTCATAATCTCCGGCGGATTTGCTGAGACCGGCGAGAGTGGGGCGAAAATAGAGCAGAAGATTCTTGAGATCGCCCGGCGAGGCGGGATACGCTTTACAGGGCCCAACTGCGCCGGACATGTCAATACCTTCTCTGAACTCTTCACCGCACCCTACTTGCCGCCTATGGAGAAGGGCCCGGTGGCGTTTATTTCTCAGAGTGGAAATCTGGGGCTGATGGTCTTGGCTATGGCACACGAAGCGGGGTTGGGGTTGAGCAAGTACATAAGCAGCGGCAACGAGGCTGACCTGCACTTCGAGGATTATATTGAGTATCTGGGCCAGAATGAGGAAACGCGGCTCATAATGGGCTATGCAGAGGGGCTAAGGGAGGGCAGACGCTTTCTCGAGCTGGCGAGGGAGGTTACGAGAAAGAAGCCTGTTGTTATCATGAAGGTCGGGGGCACGGATTGCGGAGCCAGAGCCTGTCGTTCACACACCGCTGCTTTGTCGGGCTCGGACGACATCTGCGATGCGGCATTCAAGCAATCCGGGGTGATACGGGTGGAAGAAGTCAGCGATCTGATCGATGTATCCCTGGTGCTTCTCGGCCAGCCACTGCCCAGGGGAAACAGGGTGGCTGTGTTAACGGTGGGTGGCGGCCTTGGGGTTATCGCAGCGGATGCCTTGAAGAGACATGGACTGGAGGTGCCGCCGTTGTCAGCGGCGACAGTGGAGAAATTGAACTCCATTCTGTCGGGAAGGTGGTCGCGTGGAAACCCGGTAGATACTAGCGGCGATATCAGCTACCCCTGCCTTCTGCCGCTTATGGAAGATGAGAATATAGATGCAATAATGATTACGGGCCCCATCTGGACACCTTTCGGCTTCGCCGGTTTAATGAGTACGCCTCCCTGGGAGAGGGATTATTCGGCTGCCCACGATCAAATACTCCAAGGCATCGCAGAGGAGTACATAAGGAATCTGGAAGTAACGATGGGGCTTATGGAGAAATATCAGAAACCCGTTGTTTTTTCTGTCTGGGTAAGCGACGAAGTCAAGAGCGGGGATGTTTATAAGAAGATGGTGCAAAACCATCTTATCCCCTACCCCACCCCAGATAGGGCAGCCAAGGCATTGGCCAGCTTGGTAGAGTACAGCGAGTACCTCGGAGTTGCCGAAAGGAGGCAGGAATGGTGAAGGCCCTGGAGGGAGTCAGAGTTTTGGACCTCAGCCGTATGTACGGTGGCCCTATGTGTACCATGCTTCTGGCGGAACTGGGCGCAGAGGTCATTAAAGTGGAGATACCGCAGGGAGGGGATGGAGTGAGGAATCTCGCCCCTCAGACGCAGGGACTGGAAGGCTACCCCTTCGTGATCTTAAACCGGGGGAAGCAGGGCATCACGCTGAATCTCAGTTCAGAGGCGGGCCGAAACATCTGTAAGGAATTAGCCGGCAAGTGCGACATTCTAGTCGAGAACTTTACTCCGGGGGTGATAGAGGGGCTTGGTCTGGGCTATGAGGCCCTCAAGCAATACAACCCCGGCCTCATTTATGCTTCAATATCGGGATTTGGGCAAACAGGCCCTGCTAGCTCCCAGGTAGCTTTCGATACCATAATTCAGGCCATGGGGGGCTTGATCAGTGTCAACGGCCGGCCCGATTCTCCTCCCACCAAGGTCGGCCCTGCTATCGCCGATTTTCTGGGTGGAATATACGCTGTTGTTGCTATCCTCGCTGCTCTGCAATACAGGTCTAAGACCAACCAGGGCCAGCAAATAGACATATCCATGCAGGACTGTATCTGGGCAATAACCGCAATTCAGCACCTGCCCATCTACCTGATGACAGGGAAAGAACCTGAGAGGTTGGGCAATAGCATGATCGAGGTCACGCCTTTTAACATATATCCAGCGAAGGATGGCTATATAGTTATTGCCATTGTCACTGTGGGCCAGTGGCAGCGCTTGCTTGAGGTTATTGGCCGGGAGGAGCTGAAGGAGGTCCCGGAATACGGAAGTCAGCTGGATCGAATTAAGCATATTGATGAAATAGACTCTCTGGTGGAGGAGTGGACAAGGGAGAGGACGGTGGACGAGATGATAGGGAAACTCAGGGCTGTTGATTTGCCCTGTGCTCCGGTTCCCACGTTTAGTCAAGTAGCCAACGACCCTCAGCTTGCCAGCCGGGATATGCAGGTAGAGGTTGAGCAGATGATAAGCGGTAAACTCAAAGTGCCTGGATCGGTATTCAAGATGAGCAAGACGCCGGGCGATGCCACCCACCCGGCCCCTTTCCTCGGCCAGCACAATGCTGAGGTCTATTCCGGGCTGCTGGGCTATGACAGCGAGACAATAGACAAACTACAGAGGGAAGGGGTGATTTGACTCAGGCGGGGGGGCTGCAGTACCCTTTTTTTGAGTGGGTTGTCTATTGCTGGTGCAGCACGGCGGGAAATGTGGTAAAATGCGGCCAATATTCTAGAGCCAATGGGCTGGCTTCGGTAACCGAAATGGTGAGTGGAAAGGAGAGATATGGCAGTCAAAGTTGTGACTGACAGCACGTCCGACATTCCGTCTGAGCTGGCAGCAGAACTGGGCATCAGGGTGGTGCCAATCTATGTGATATTTGGGCAAGAGACCTATCGCGACAGGGTAGATATGGGCACGGACGAATTCTTCCATAAGCTGGTTCATAATCATGTTCATCCCACCACGTCGGTACCTTCTCCCAAGGACTTCGCTGATGTCTACAACGAGCTTGCCGGGGAAACGGACGAAATCATATCCATACACCTTACCTCCAAGGAAAGCGGCACCTATAACTCAGCCGTGCTGGCGAAGGAGCTTGTTGAAAAGGAGTGCCGCATCGAAGTGATAGACTCCCAATCGTTATCGATGAGCTTGGGGATGCTGGTTGTCGCCGCTGCGCGGCAAGCTGTGGCCGGAGCGAGCTTGGACCATGTAGCCGAGTTTGTACGCCGGAGTGTTCCTCGTCTGCATCTTATGATCCTTGTTGACACCCTTAAATATGTGATCAAGGGAGGGCGCCTCAACAGGGCCAGCGGGCTGGTGGGGACGGTTCTGAGGGTTAGGCCCTTACTTACCCTGCGAGAAGGCGATCTTATGCCCGCCGGAGTCGCTCGTACCAAGGCCAAAGCGGTGGAGCGTCTCTACTCTTTTGCCAAAGGCTTCTCCCGGGTGAAAGAGCTGGCAGTGGCGTACACGACTGAGCCTGAAGAGGCGATAAGCCTTCTCTCCCGCCTGAAAGCGCTTTTCCCCAATGCAACCAGCTACTTGGCGAGAGTCGGCCCTTCACTGGGAACCCACGCTGGGCCCGGCGCTATGGGCGTGGCGATATGGGAGTCGGAGGCCGAAGCGTAACAGGTTCCCGGGACTGAAGTAGCTGCTGTTCCCGACAGTTAAGAATAAGCAACTTCGAGGGAAGAACAGGGTCAGTTCTTGACAAGCAGTTTCTTCATGGCCTGCCCCAGGCCATCGATGCTTAGCTGGTACATGGGGAAGATTCTCCCGATCATTCGAACCGTGCTGTGATTCCAGTAGCGCGGGCTCTCCACATTCAGCCAGACACAGTGCTTGAAATGGTCGGCAATGCGTTTAAGCCAGACTACTCCCGGTGTTTCGTTGAGATCGTAGTAGTTGATTGCCCCGTGCCTCTCTGTTAGCTCGGAGGAAGCCATCGTGGCGTCTCCCACCAGCAGCACCTTGAAGTTGGGGTCCAGGGTACGCAGAAGGTGGTCGGTGCTCGTTGCCTCTCGTCTCGTAATGTCCTCGTAAAGCTTGTCGTAGACGCAATTATGAAAGTAGTAGTAGTGGAATTCCTTGAAATGAGTGCTGCGGTGAGATGCCGAGAACAGTTGACTGCACAGCAAAGCGTAGGGCTCCATGGACCCGCCGACGTCCATCAGCAGGAGCACTTTAGCGGCATTCTTTCGGCTTCGCCGCCATATTAGCTCAATCTCGCCG
>SDBU01003927.1_pt1 | contig 18611 bp, 5 predicted proteins | sample 2277071 | NCBI WGS metagenome assembly SDBU01 (sample SAMN10397929, study PRJNA504765) | marine sediment metagenome | isolation source: marine sediment core GS08_GC12, 126 cmbsf | place: Arctic Ocean: Gakkel Ridge, Loki's castle | collected 2008 | reverse complement strand
GCTAACCTCTACGGCAGTGCAGATTATGCCCAAGGCACTTTAAAACTGGTCAACGGCGGATTAGTTATTGCCAATGGCAAAGGCACCCAGGATATTACGTTTGGCGGTACTAAAGGCACTGCAGATTTTATCACGGATGTAGACGGCAACATGAAGTTCACAAATCTCAGAGGTAAAAATCTTACACTTACCAAACCGATCAGTGTAGCTAACCTCTACGGCAGTGCTAATTATACACAAGGCACATTAAAGCTGGTTGGTAGTGCATTAGTTATTGCTAATGGCAAAGGCACCCAGGATATTACGATTGGCGGTACTAAAGGCACTGCAGATTTTATCACGGATATAAACGGCAACATGAAGTTCACAAATCTCAGAGGTAAAAATCTTACACTTACCAAACCGATCAGTGTAGTTAATCTCTACGGCAGTGCTAATTATGCACAAGGCACTTTAAAACTGGTCAATGGCGGATTAGTTATTGCTAATGGCAAAGGCACTCAGGATATTACGATTGGCGGTACTAAAGGCACTGCAGAGTTTACTACAGATGCAGACGGCAAAATGTACTTATCCAATCTTAGAGGCAACACACTGGTGAGGACAGAAAAGGCAACCAAAGAAGGATTATTAATTCAAACTTACAATTTTAAAATTTCTAAGGATGGACAACTCACCACCACAACTCCTCATTGGGCATGGAAAGCCAATGGCTCATCGCGAGAAATTGAAATTACTAATAGCAATTATAAAGATATCGTTTTTACATTACATGAAAAGATATACAAATTTGAAAAAATTGATGACCAGCTTATTCCCTTGGCTTCGCGGACATATATTCTATCCAAAAAAGCGGATCGTGAATTTTGTGCAAGTAAAATAATAAAAGATATCCATGGAGTAGTTTACTATATAGATTTGAAAAAGAATAAAGAGGTAACCTTTACTTATGACATCAATGGTAATGTGGTAAAACTCGAAGGGAACTTTAAAGCATATGATCGCAAAAGAAATGAATACACAGGAGTATTATTCCGTGGAACTAACGGCCAAGGATTGGAACAGAAGTTATTGTTAAGAAATGGAAATACTCTGACCTCAGTGGGCGATACAATTATTATTAAGCGGGGTGAGGCTTTGTCCCTGACTGAAATTTATATGGAAATAAAAGATGTTCATATATACAAAGCAACCAAATCTGGGGCGGAATCTACTGGAGATAAAGCAGCTTCAACATATAACACTATTGATTTCAAGGTAGCAAGTGATGGAAATATTATTATTGCTAAAGGTCAACTTATCACAATTATAGATAATCAGTGGTTTTTAATGGAAGGTGAATATCTAAATAATACCAGTAATAAATCGGTAAACATTATTACGGCAGACGGAACTCCTGTTTCTGTTAGTGGTGGAACGGTGGGTAGGGTTCTGAATGGAAAATTTCAGACAATAATAGAGTGGAGGGCACAAGGTGCAGTTAAGCAATTAGCTCAACACGTGGGATTAAAGGGTGATTTTACTCCTCAAGATTTAGAAAAAGCAGTAAAGGTATTCGAGCAGAAAAGACAGACGCAACTTAAAGCATTAAAAACAAAAATAGATCGTTTGGATGAACAGATTCAGAAAAATAATGATGCTTGGAGTAAGGAAAAGCGTAGAAATGGTGATGGTGCATCAGCAACATCCTGGGCTTTTTGGAAAGGTGTTTTCTTTGTAGATAGAGATGGTTCAATTCAAGACAAAGGACGTGACTTAGAAAAAGAGGTCAAAAAATTATGGAAACAATATTACAGTTTGTTATCTTTGTCCGAACTGGAGAAAAAAAAGAAAGAAATTGATAGTCACACCTATGCTGGTGCCGGATTGCCAGGCTGGGGTAGAGAAAGGGGGTATTCTTCAGCGTTTTTTGTGCAGCGGCAAGTCTTAGATGAGATGGTTAAGGAGGGACACCATGAAGTCCTTTCGTTACAGTCTCAAAAAACACTAGAAAGGATGTCAAAAAATGCGAGGGATCGAATTGATATAACTGCTGAGGAGGCGATGTTATTTGATATTCCCGGTAGTGCGAGAGGTGCACCAGGAACATTTTTTAGCGGGAGTTGGTGGCGTGGTGATGGTAATTGGGATGAATGCCGTGATCGGGAGATAGTTGCTCGCGATAGGGAAGGCACAATAAAACAGGTTCGCCATGATGAGTTGGGATTAGAAGATGATGACATAGTTGAGGCAAATAAGATTCTATACGATAAACTTAAGCCTTGGCATGACAATTGGAAAAAAGATGATGCCGAATTTGATGAAAAATATCTGAGAGCGTGTCAACAGGCACAGGACGAAGCAGTTAATTTATTAATAAGCAGAATGTCTCGTTCAAATCTAAGAGAAAAAGGATTACTTCCGGTTTTAATTATTGATGATGCCGTAACAACAAAGACAGCAGCTATCTATACGGGAGCGGCAATTGCGACGGTAGGTTCGGTAGTGATTGATGTTGTGGCTACTAAAGGAGCAGCAACATATGGTCTTTGGACAACAGTGGGATTGTTCACGGCAAGTGCGGCTTTAACTTATGTCGGAACAGATTTGTTCAAATATGGAATGACCGGAGAGCATTTGACTTGGGGAGAGGGGGCTACGACAGTTGCCTTATCGGCAATACCATATTTGGGGTTGATCGGAAACCTTGGTTCAAAAACAGCTAAATATGGAAAAATTGCCTTGATGGCCCATAAAGCTCAAAAAGCAGGGATGGCTACCAAGTATATACAAAATGCAGTTAAATTAGGTTATTCAGCGAAGGTTTTCAATGTTCTTTCTAAAGCTAAAATATTAGCGCATGGCGCAAGAATAGTTGGCGGAGCATTAAAGACAGGTGCACCGATCGCGAAAACCAGTTATTTTATGGCTAATGCTGCGAAGATTATTACAAAAGGAGAGACTTTAAGTTTTACTGAAGGATTAACTGCTATAGGTGCAGGGTATGCTGCTGTAGCAACGGGCATGACTGCGGTAATAAAAGTAGGTGCGGTAACCGGAGCATTTTCCTACCTTACTAAAGATTCATATTTTGCGTTAGGAAATAAAGTTGCCGATGCGGTAGATAGCGGCGATAATTCATTTGGTGCATATGTGAATCGCGCTATTTTTGAGACAATGTCTTTTGTTAATATTGTTGCCGGAGTTCTGTTCGTTGGCAGCGAAATGCATGCGGATAGTTATTTTAATAAGGAAATAATAGGAGGAATTACAATAGGACACGGTGCTGCTGCAGCGGTAATGCTATTTGGAATATGGAGGGCTGGTGGATTTGGCTTCGTGAAGGCGTTAAAAACACCGGGGAAGTCATTATTATCTACATTGTTTAGCAAGACTGGTTGGAAGTCTCTGGGCCGTGGATTCAAACAAGTAAGTTTAAATTTATTTTCACGCAAGACCGCGCTAAAGGCATGGGGAAAAGTGGGACAAAGTTGGGGATATATGAAAGTTTTAAATGTTGGTTTATGGACCGGTGCTCATTTAGCTAGTTATCTGCCGGGCAGTAACCCTGCTTCCCAAATTTATCAATTCATTTTTGGTGGATTTAAGGGGGATACTACGTTTGATCTAAACGGGTTATGGACGACAGTAAAAGGTGGTAATACTCCTGGGCAAGTTATAGCAACAAATGCTACTCTCTTAGGGTTTGCATTTATAATGTATTTGGCAACACCGGTTATGTCTGCTTTAAGCCGTACCCCTACCGGCAGAGTTGCCGGGAATATCGGTGAGATTTCCTTTAAAGGCGGAGGCTTTTTGGGTAAAGCAACAAGCCGGTATGTAAATGGAGTAATCGAAGAAGGAATAAAGGAGCGCATAGCAGGTGTTTTTCTTAGAGCGGCGAATTGTCCGGATTGGTTAACGGAATATATAGTAGAATTTCTCTTCCCCGGTGGTGCGTTCGCGATGAACGCTAATGCTAGCACCACCGTTGATGCTGTTAGTGTCCACAATGATGCTTCACAAGTTCAGGTTCTTGCCAATGCAGATGTAAAAACTTTCGGAGATTTACAGAACGTTGTGAATGCGGGGGATAAAAAAGTAGACGTCATAAATTTTATTAGAGAAAATTATAGTCATTTATCCACAGAGATTTTAGATAAGGTAACCCCGGAAATGAGCTTGCAGGAATTTGTTAACTTAGCGGGAATAAATTCTAATGAAGCCGTTGCTGATATGGTAACAAATATAACCAGCACCCCTATAACATTGGGCCAGATTGCAATTGCCCGTACTACGGAAATAAGTGAACTAGCAGAGAAAGTGGGCACCCAGTATGTTGCGCCGCATGCTACCTTTGATTATTCGTTAGAGAAAATCGCACAGCAAACTGGACGGTCCTTGAACGGTGCGGTTTCTAATCTGCAAAATACTTTTAATAGTAAACAGCAAAATAAATTCAATGAAAGTATTGAAGGAAAAAATGGGCAAGATATAGGAAAAATTACACTTTCTCAAATTGCCGTTATCACGGGAAGTTCGATGGAGAATTTAGCCGCAACTTTAGGAGTAAATTTTGTTTATTCTAATATTACAGCTCATTCTGCGATCGAAGATATTGCTAGAGTATCTGGGAGATCAGAAATGCAAGTAGTAGCCTCCCTTCGTAAATTAGGCATAGCTGCAACAAAATTGGAGCAAAAAGGTATTACGCTTGGCAGTTTAGCTCAAAGTTTAAACCAGACACCGCAAAAAATAGCTGAAGAGATAGGAGTAAAATATAATGCACCGGTTATTGCAGGAGCGATGACCCTATCTGCAGTGAGTGCTAAGTTGGGTATAAGTAAAAAAATGATTATAGATATGGTGGGAGCCGAAAATACCAGCTTAAGTGATATTGCCCAAACACAGGGTAAAAATATAGACACATTGATAGAAAATTTAAATGAAAAAGGGTTCAATAATATAAGTGCTGAAACGACTATTTCAGAACTTGCATCAAGGGCGGCGACTTTTAGTGAACTGGTAGATGTTTTAAATCTTAATAATAAAGAGCAAGATCTGACTCCGGAAATAATTGCCGAAAAATTGCATGCTTTATATCAATCTCCGCTTGGAATTATAGTTGTAGTAGATAGAAACGGCGTATTTCGCTATGAACAAGAAGAAAATATAATTGCTGAAGTAACACAGAAGACAATGGGGGATAAGGAGGTTTCTCTATTTCAGCCGGGTTTTGTCAGAAGCGGGTCTCACCGACTTGCAATAATATCTTCCCCTATTGAGACAATCAGGAATGCAAAGAAGTTCAGCAGAACTCCGATAACATTGCAGTATGAAAATGGTAATGTGCTGGCACAATTTAACGGTGTTGACCGATTAGAAGCAACGAAGAATGCTCAGGGAGAAATTATTATCCTGGGTAAGAAGAATAATAAGTTAGTTGATTCTTTAGCGATTACTACGGCTGATACCAAGAAAGGCCTTTCTGTGGAGGGGTATGGGGAGACGGATATCACCCGGCAGGTGGCGCGACGTATGGGTATAGAAAATGATAGTGGCCCGGATATAACCAACCTATTAGACCCGGCTGGGAAGAGCATCGTACCAAAAGGATATAAGCCGGGAGATATAAAATGTATGGTTAATACCGATGGTGATTTTGTAAGAATGGTTGCCCAAAATTCTGAGATGGTTCAATTTGCCGATAAGTTAAATGGAATAGTTGCTGCTTTAGTAGGAGTAAAGAGTAAACAGGCTATTGATATGCTGGTTGGCGATATTAATAGTGAACTTGAGCAAGAAAAGACAATTTATGCATCTAGATTAGCAAAAATACTAGAAAATTCAGATTTGATAAATGAACAAAGTATCACGGAAGGGATGAATGCCTTTACAGAAAAATTAGCGGAACAAATTAATCATGAGTTGGATAAATCAGAAGATAAAAGATTAACTCCGGAAATGTTAAAAAGTGCGATACATAGCAGCGGAACACAGGATTTTGTCCAGTTTATTAACTTAAGGCCCATGCAGGCAGAGAAATTCTTAGACTTCATCAATAATCCAACTAAAGGACATGAAATAGCAACCGGTGAAGGGAAAACAGAATATCTTATTCACTTGAATGCGCTTGCCGGTTTGATAAACGGTAAAAGAAAAGGAGTCATTGTTCTTTCTGATTTAGGCAAGTTACGGGAAGCTTATACTAACAATGCTAGGGCACAAGGGCTCTATAATAGTCTCCTGGGTGCGGGTTCTGTGGTAGAGATAAATTCTAATAATACTGCTGAGCAGGGTGATAAGAAGAAGATCTTGGATAAGGTTAATAGTGGAAAAGTAAAAGTGATTTTTACGCATAGTTCGATGTTTGGATTTTTAACAGATTCCAAACGCGTTAAAGATAGTCTGGAATCAAAACTTTTTAAGGCTTTGACGAATAACGTTCAACTGGTTCAGGATGAAATACATACTATCCACGGTCAAAGTTATATTCGCGGAATAGGCAAAGATAGAAAATTAACGAAAGATCAAATAAGGGCAACTGAGCTTGTGGGTGATTTTGTTAAAGCACAGGGAAGAAGCCTGGGTTCTCCTGTTGATAAAAATACAGGATTCGCTAACCTGAGGTCTTTAGTAATCACAGAAAATGCAGATGGCTACCAGATTGCCCCGATTTTCAACGATGCGTTTTATGGGGAATTGGCTGACTATTTGAATAGGCATGGCTATCTTGAAGGCAAGACCATAACAAAGACAATGTTAACCACCTCTGATTACTTAGCCACTCCGGAACTTGCTCATATCCGTTCGGTAACCAAAGCATTGGCCCGTTTCTATACCGAGGCAGAAGGAACCCATTATGCAGTCTTTGATTTTGATAATGAAGCATCATTGACCAGTGAAAAATTAGCCTTGCCCCAGTCTTTTATTAACAAAGTCAGAAACAGCAAGAAAAAATTAGGCAAGCAGGTTGTCCCGGTCTCGTTTGGTAAAAAAGATGTAACCAGGCAGTTCTCTGATCAATACGATGCTGCGGTTAAGCATTACTTTGGTTTGACACAGAAAGGATATACACCGCATTTGGAAGATGTAACCACTACTCCTGAGGCGACTCAGGCAAATTATATGGAATTTTTAGCGATCGCCAAAAAGAATGGAGCGGATATCAGTTCAATGACCGGTACCTATAACCTTATTATCGGGATGATGAATGCCTTAGGTATAGACGTTGATACAAGCAATAGAGATCGGTTAATCGGTAAATATATCGATACGTCCAACTCTGATCTTATCAGCATAATAAATAAATTCTTAGATGAGGGAAAGCAATTAAAAGCGACCGGTGCAAGCAGTGAGACAGCGGTTAAATCCGTGCTGGGAATCAGTGAGGTTATTGAGGCGTTTAAAGCGAGTTTTACAAGTAATGATACTGCGGAAAAACAGAATTATGTAGTCGTGCCGGGAGCAGAGGGTATTCACCAATCGGAAATTAAACAGACATTAGAGGAATATCTAATAGAACTCAATAGAGATCCAACAACAACGAAAAAATTCAGGTACGTGTATCATGATTCTGAAGACCAATGGACGATGTACAAATGGAACGAGACAACTAAGAGTTTTGAAACACAGTCCTTAGATTTTGAGCGGGATGTAAAGAGACTTCTTCAGCAAACGAAGACTGACCAACGGACCATAATGTTGTGTAATGTCGGAGACGTATTTGGGCTTGATCTCAAGGTTGATGGACGTACCAAGTTTGTAGATATTTTGGATTCAAGCACAATGCTTACTACAGCTTTGCAGGGATTTGGACGTATGCGCGGATTTAATGAACGCGCTGTTTACATGGTCGGTATGCAAAATGATAGTAATGGTACAGTGGCTTTAGAAAAAGTTTTCAGCACCCTTATTGCTAATGAAAATAAACAGGTTAAAAAGATTACCCTACAGGTAATTGATGACGCTATACGTCATGCGGGGGTAAGTTTGTTCAAGGATATGCAAGACCATGCGCAGGGTGCTCCAAAAGCAGGAAAACATAGAGCAGAAAGTATGGGGGCATTTATTCTAGCTACGCGTTTTGGCCACGGTATTCCTTTGGCGGGTATGGTGGCAAGTGCTTATACGAGAGCCGCGGCTGAATATGCAGATCTTCAAAAGTCCGGGAAGAAGACAGAATATGAAATCTTGGAAGAAAAACTGGTGAGTGACTTCTGGAGCACCTTCAGCCAGGACCAGGATAACAGCGGAAGCAATCCGGCAGTAACTCAAGAGTATATTGAACGAAGGTTTTCAGAGATGCATAAGTATTTCGAGAGGCTCTCAGAGAATACCAAGTTCACGAATGAGCTTTCAGATGTTAATAAGATAAAGCTTCAAGAATTTGTTACAAAAGGCAAGGAACTATTTAATGCCTCAGGGGTATGCGAAGTAAAATTTCTGGCGGAAGATGCAGTCAAGAGGATAAGAGCTGATCGCTATCTTTACTCCACGGAAAACAGTTTGAAAGATGTACAGGATATAATTGGCCTGACGGTAAAGAAGAGCGAATTGCCAAAAACAGCCATATTTGGTTATTCTGAAGCTTCTACGGCAACAGCTGAGACAACCATAGAAGAAGTAAAGGAAACAACTTTTGCAAGTGAGACTAGTAGAGAAAAAGAGATGCAAGAAAAATTTATGAAAGAAAATGGATTGGTAAGATCCGATAACACGCTTAATAAGAGCGGACAGGCATATATTAAGCATTTGTATGGTGAAATTAACGATTTGTCTGCGCAAGATATCGAGGTACTTTTGTCGGCAATCCCCGGCATTGTAATTCCGCCGGATGATGAAGAGAAAGTAGCTGGTGCTGGTGAAATTGCAAGGGCTTTAGTTGAAAATGGATTTATCGATTTGAGCAAGGTTGATAAGAATACAATCAGTTCTTTGATGAGCATTGCTCAAGCCGTTGAGTTATTTGGTGGCAGTTTTAAGAAAGGAGCACGGAAGAATTTACAGCAGCCGGAAATAACCCGGGAAATGGTAGCGGATGTGGTTGTGACGAAGTTAAATGTTCCGCATAGTCAGCAAGAAAATGCAAAGAAGATTATTTTAGATAATTTTGATGATATCGCTGCGATAACCATAGAATTGAATTTATTTGCTGATATTGGTGATGTGGAGCAAAGCACAGTGAAGAATGCTGTTGATGGAGCTTTGAAGATAGGTGTAAAAGGAATACTTTCCGATCACAATCCAACACTTGCTCTGCAAGAATATATTTTAGATAATTTCGATGCAGAGTTAAATAAAGAAGTATATAAGCAGTTAAAAGGCATTGTCGCCCAGACAGAAACACAGGATCAAATTGCAAAGATTAGCTTGCAAGTCAAAGTGTTAAACTCGATGTCTGTATCTGACCAAAAAGAGAAGGAACGAAAAGGAAAACTGATTAAAGGGTTAGAAGCTCAAAAGGCAAAATTAGAGAAAAAATTAACCAAACTTCATGCAGATAATCCGATCACTTTTGAGACTATTGAAAAATTAGCTATCATTTTGGCTCCGGATATGGATAAAGAAACTGCAATGTACAAGATAACAAAAGTATTATTAATGCCAAGGTTAAAACCTGAACAGTTTAATGCAATAAAGGATCTGGGTGAGTCACTAAAGACGTTAGCTGGAACAGATGAGCAAGCTGCTATAGTAGAGAATTTAACTATTCTGAACTTGGTTGATTTTAGAACGTTAGCTAAAGAGCAGCAGAAACTAATTCTCAATATGTTTGGTGTAGAAAATAAAGAGATCGGGCAGTTAAACGTATCCTTGCAGCAGCATGGGGCACCGGAATTCCTGCAAATAGCTTTTGAATTTTTAGAAACGGTTATGAAAAAAGTTGAAAAGAAGCAGCCAGCGCTTGAGCTCGGGGAAGAGCTGGCGCTAATCAACTGGCTAGCCGGCTCAAGTTTTACTGAAGATGCATATTATTTATTATCGGCAAATAGCAATCTTGCCGCTTCTAATCAGAAAGGAATAGCCACCGAGTTAAAAACAGGAAAGATAAATACCGCAATCTCAAATTATGATAAAGTCATCGAGAGTGAAACCGCGACCACAGAGCAGAAGATTGTCGCCCACATTCAGTTGGCGGATATTTATCAAAATGAAGAGACGAAGGATCTTGCCAAGGCTGAATCTCATTTAAAGCAGGTACTTCAATTAGCCGGAAAACTTGAAAATAAAGAAGTGGCCAAGAAATACATTGATGAGGCCTATTGTAAGTTAGGTAATATTTATTATGACCAGGGAGAGATTGATAAGGCTGAAGCAAGTTATCAGAGAGCTTTTGATGAGAACTCAAAAGCCCCGGCAGTAGCCCATTATGGGATGGGTTTAGTTCATATGCGCCGAGGCGCTAATGATAAGGCGAAAGAGAGTTTTAATAAGGCCATAGAGATCGGTAAAGACGATTCACGGCTTAAAGGCGTGGTTGCGGACATATATATTAATTTGGGTACAATTTATGGGCAGGAAGGCGAGTTGCAGGCGGCGTATGATGCTTATGCACAAGCCCTAGAGACCTTAGGTGATGCCCCGGCCCAACAGCACGTAGATTTAAAAGGGAAAGCAGAGCGTAATTTAAAATTGCTTGAAGGTTTACCGGGGATTAAGCCGCAGGATAGAGTAAGCGCAGAAATTAAATTCCCCGAAGCAACCGGCATTTCCGTAGAATTTGTAAGGTATGTTGCGAAAGAGAAGAGTCCATATTGTTTCGTTAAAATTACAAGAGGAGAAGGAGATACCGGTAAGATTAAAGGAGAAGTAGCGCTGAGGTTGCTTAATGCCGAAGGTCAGCCGATAACCAAGGCAGAAGACATGCCGGAAAATGCGGTAATTTCGGAGATAATAAGTGTGGCTACTTATAATGAAATGGAAGGGCTTGGTTATCACCGGGAAGGTAATGCTCCGCAGGTAAAGGTTGTAAGTAAGGCGGAATATGAAGTACAGAAGAAAGAAGGAGGTCCGTCAGTCGCCTTAGGCGGGACTGGAGATGAGGCAGAGGCAAACCAGACTATTGCTGAGAAGGGGATTGCAAAAATTGCAAAACGGCAATATAAATTAGGACTTGTTTCTCAGCAAGAATATGATGCTTTCTTAACCAAGACAAGCACGGATGTTTCTGATGATATAGAGCTGAGAGTTGATGGTATTGATGTATTTGAAGTGGAGATCAATGGACAAATGCAAAAAGTGATTACCATCGATGCTGAGTATCTTTCTATAGTTAAAACTGAGCAAGGAGATCAAGAACAATACGCCTCAGCTGGTTTACAACGCGGTGTGGTATATATCACTAAGGCTAAGTATGCGGAATGGAAAAAGCAGGGTGTTTTAGATCAAAACATACAGCACGAGATGGATGAACTTACCTATTTGCATCAGGTAGCAAGCGTGATGTTTACTGATATTGGTGAAAAGAGTGTCAACCAGCAGATGAGCGAATTTTTGAAAAATCCAGATAAAAGGGATGAAGCAGAAAAGATTATCGCCGCAGCTCATAATTATGCCGAATCTGGAAAAGATAAATTTAGAATGCCGGCTGAGACAATAGCTAAGATTCTTGAGCTCAACGGTGTTTTTGCTGAGCAAGGCTATAATGCAATAAATAAGATTCCCACCCTAATGTATAGTATAAAGGAAGCGGGAAGCGCTTTATAATTTTTGTAACATCATCTCTGGATTATTTTCTATCCCTCCTTTTTTATTGACTCCTTTTATCTGAAGGGGTATTATCTATTTGTAGATATCAGGAAGTTGATTTTTATTTTGGAAAGGGAGGATGAGCATGTCTAAACATTACAGATTCTTACCGCTCATTGGAGCTAGCCTGGGGGCGTTTTTAGTTCCAATTTTACTGGCAGCAGGCTCACCGGCAGTTATCTTACAGATTTTGCGCTCAGGATTTATAAATCGGCTTGCACAGCTTGGTTTTGCAGTTTTTATGGGTACGGTTCTGGGGGCCTGTATTTTTGGAATTGTAGCGCTTTTTTTAAAGCGCAAGCTGAAGAAAAAATCAGAGGCTGTTTCTGATAAGGTGACCGAGTTAAACGCTAAGCCGATCGGCGGCTGGCTTATTATTATGGCAGTCTGGTTTTCACTCGCTCCGGTTCTGCATTTATTTGGCATAGTTCAACACGCGGCAATTTTAAAGCATTATTCTCCCAAGTTATTTTTTGGTTATGAGTTATTAATCAGTATCGTCCTTTTTATCCTTGCGGCTATAGTTTGTATTTGTTTTCTTACAAAAAAGAAAATCACTCCTAAATTAGCCGTGATTTATATGCTAACAGCAGTTGGCTTAGAAACGATTAGATTTATTATAGTTGCTCCATTAGTAGGTAAGCCATTAAAAGAGCTATTTATCTTTATTCTCATACCAGCACCGATTACCCTTATTTTCTGGATACTTATGAGTTCTATTTGGAGCTTCTACTTTATTCGCTCTAAGAGAGTAAAAGCAACCTTTTGTTGAAAAAAGGAGTTGATTGTGGAAAATAGACAAAAGGAAGTATTAGGCAAAGGAGCAAAACCTCTAATTGGAATATTATTACTTCTTGTCTATATAGTTTTAGGAGGCTTGCCGATTTGGGGTCTTTTAAGACCTATACCTGCTAATTTATTGCCGGAATTGACTGCTCAATTGCGCAACATGCGTATTCTATGGAAATGTAGCATTATCCCTTATCTACTTATTTTTTCTCCATTATTAATTTTGGGTCTTCGTTCTTTAACCGGGCCGAGTCATAATTTTTGGAGATGGCAAAAAGCCCGATCTAAAAGAAATCCCGTTGTTTCCCATATATTTCTTTTCTTAGGAGCGATGTTAGTTTTGGATATTTTTAAGAGTTTAAGTGTTCCAGCTGGCTCGCGAGGAAATATCGGAGTAACCTTAGTCATCGCTCTTGTGTTTTTGGTGTTTTCCCTAAAATTTTATATTGGAAAAGATAAAAATAAAATAGCCGCAGATAAAAATTATGTTGAGGCAAGCCGGATTTTAGAGAATGGACTTAAAGCCGAAAGAAAAGGCGATTACGAAAAAGCTCTGGCTTTTTATAATGAGGTTCTCAAACTATACCCAGCTGCATCCGTAGCTGAAGATGCTCAATCATGCATAAATGCTTTAAAGAAACAGGGAAAAATTAACTAGTGGCTCAATTGGTTAGGGGTTAACCGTCAATAAAACTTAAGGTGCAGAGAATATGGAAACAAAAGATGCAAGAGAAATCATACATCACATTAGGAAAATAGCGACTATAATTTTATTTTTGCTGTTGAGCATTTGTTGTGTGCGGGTAGTTATTGCTGATGATGCTACGGCTGAACCCGTTCAGGGCGTAGTTTTTTCAATCAGGGATGAAAATGGACAAATAGAAACAGTTGAGACCTCGCTGGGTGAGCTGGAAATGAAATGCTTATTAGATAATAATAATGTTGTTATGGAAGATAATCAAGGTCGTCCTAATATTGTTTTTGGTTCTATTATTATAGGCGCTGAGGATGCGGTGAATATCGGAGAAGATTTGAAAGTGTATACAGAATGGGATGCAACTTCTACATCAAAGATTACTCTTGTTCAGGATAAACAGAATGATAAATGGTTTGGGACCAATGGGCGTTTGTTTATCCGGAATAGTTCAGAGAGAGTTGTCTTGAATGGCCAGACAATTAAGGTTATCGGCGGCGCAGATAACCCGGTCAATATCGCGGGTAAGGCTTTTTCAGATACCACGGTTATTATCAAGGATGGAGAGCCGATCGAAATTATGCCTGATTTTATGGATAATCAGGGTAAATAGCAAATTCCAAAATAGAATTCTTTTCCCGCCAGGCGCGTTATTAAAGAAAGTTTAGTTTTACTCTGCTCATCCTGAATCTATTCACATCCATAACTTGTTTATTTTCAAACAGTTACACAAATAACCTTAGCTAAAAAATATTGACAAAATTTTGATAATATGGTATACTCTATCGGACTTAATCAAGGCATTATAAAATAGTTAAAAAATAGTCAGTATAATCTAAGTTCTACTTAAGTAATTAGATATAACAAAAGATTATGTATAAAGGGGAGGTTTTATGGCAAAAAATGTGTTTAGAGGGGGATGGGGTTTTAATATCGGAATCGCATTTTTTCTAGTTTGTATATTTATCATTTCCACTGTCGTCTATGCCGCAGAAAATGAGCCGACTTCAGAAGCAGAAGCGCAGTCTGATCCTGATCAAACGCAAGAGATCAAGGATATCTTTAACCTGACAATTCCCAAGTCTTGGGGGCATATAAAGGATATATATAAAGGAAGCACAGGAAAAGACACGGTTATTGTCCATATCCAGGATGCGCATTGCAATTATGATGCCCAGACCAATATCAGTAATATTCTGGCTGAGCTTGTAGCAAATTATGGGGTAGAAATAGCTGGAATTGAAGGCGCCGCCGGCAGGTTACAGCCAGAGCTTTTTTCTACTTTTCCGGATGAGGAAATCCGGGCTCAGACCGCGGATTATTTTGTCCGGCAAGGAAAACTGAGCGGGCCGGAAGCCCTGGTGATAAAAGAGGGGTTTGAGTATCCGTTAGAACTTTATGGCATTGAAGACCCGAAACTTTATGCCGATAACTTTAATGCCTACCGCAGTTCTTTGCCGTTTACAAATGAGGCAAGAATATTTTTTCTCAATCTTAAGACATACCTGAGCCAGCTTAAGATGTTCCTATATAATCCCGACCTGCTTGATTTTGATGTTCAGCGGACAGCTTTTGAAAATAAGAAACGGACCCTTAATGATTACTGTGCTTTTTTAACAAGCCAGTTAGAAAAGATGCAGTTAGATAAAAGTGAGTATCCTGGTTTTTCAAAACTGCTTAAAGCGATTAATCTCGAAACCCGCATTAATTTTGATAGAGCAGAAGAGGAACGCGCTAAACTCTTGACGGAACTTACAAACGTATTATCGGAAGAGGATATCCGGGCACTGCTCGATAGAGGCGCTGATTACAAAAACAGATATTTAGATGCTTCCAAGTACCTGGCTTTTGTTAAGGAATTAGCCTTGAAAAATGAAATTGATTTTTCAGAATACAAAAATTTAGACCGGTATATCGCTTATGCGGAAAATTATGACCAGATAAACAGCAGTAATCTTTTTTTTGAAATAGGAGAAATTGAGGATGCGATAAGGGCAAAACTTTATACTACCCCGGAGCAAAAGAAGCTGGATCTTTTAATAAAAGGATTAGAAACAATGCAGCGCCTGGTGAGTATAAAAATGGTTAATCAGGACCTTGTTTTTTATCAACAGTATGCTGATGAGCTTAAGACCGATGCTTACTTTGATTTTATTAATACCCAGGCGGAAAGATTTAATATTAAAGCGAAGATTCCCCAAGATATCGGATATCTGGATGTCTATATACCAGCCTGGGTTAATTTCTATCAGGTTGCCGGCTTGAGGGATGCGGCGATGATTGACAGCACCTTAAGAATAATGGAGGAGAAAAAGCAAAAGATTGCAGTGATGGTGACCGGAGGATTTCATACCCGGGAGTTGAGCCGGATGCTGCAGGCGCGGGGGATTTCTTATCTGGTTATTACGCCACGGATTACGGAAAATATGGGAAATCGCTATTTTGATATTCTGACCGGAAAGAAGACAGATCTGGATAATTTTGTCGAGCAGATGAATAAAGAGGCTGCCGAGGCAAAAGAACCTGCGCAATAATAGAAGAAGCCTAACTGCCAACAGTATGCCCAGATGGCTTAAAAGGGCTGGTTTAAAGCCCTAAGATATAAGCGGTTTTTTGAGAATCAGTGATTATCGCATTTAGCAGTGTTTTGAAGGTGCGCAGATTTAAGGGTAAAAAAAATTTTAAATCACAGTTGCAACTCATTTAAAATCAATGTGTTATAAAAATAAAAAAAAATTTGCTGGCTATTGAAAAATTTAAAAATGTATGGTATACTTTATCAACTTCTTTTAGTCTTTCGTAGGAAAAAGATTGTAAAATTGTTAAATTTTTGGTGAAGATTTAAACCATAAAGGAGGTTTAAAATGAGGATGGGAATTTATAGTAAGTCATTATCTTTAACTATTGTAGTTTTATTTATGTTTTCCAGCGTGTGTTCTGCTGTTCCAGCCGTTACCGTGGCTAATGCAAAACCACAGGTCGAGTCTGTCCAGGCCAAATTAGTAGATAATATGGCCTTACAGAGCACCTTACAGGCGATGGGAGATAATAAGGTAGCAGAGCAGTTTGGAAGAACTATTCAGAATCACAAAGATCAATTTGTTGCCCTGTTAAAATTAGCTACTGGTAAAAAATATGATAAAGACGCAGATGCTGTTGCCGAAATTGAAGCGCTGTGGAAGAAAAATCTTGCTCTGACAGGAGCCGATCAGCCGAGCACTATCGCTACAGTACAAGGTTTTGCGAAAGAATTAGCTGGTGTGACAGTTGCCGGAAATGAAGTTTCTTTAAATGTAGGCGGTGCTAAATTTACTGTTATTGTTGAGAATAACATACTAACTGACAAAAGCAAACAAGCGCTTATAGACAAAGTTACCGGCAAAACAGAAAGCACGGGGGTTGCACGTTGGGCAGATGATACGGAAACTCTTATGCAGGTTATGGCCGAGCAGTTGGCAGTTAGCCGTGAACTTACTCACGCAGAAGCGGCTAAAGTAGAAGCAGCGATAAAAGATTACCAGGCAAAGTTAAACGAAAAATTTCCAGTTGCTGCTGATTCCCCGGAACAAGCCCTCTTAACAGCCGCAAATGAGTACTTTGATGATAATTTCGAGAAGCTTGGGGCTAAAGCTGTTTATGCTCCGACTAATCTAACCGTCGGACAAGCCGAAGGATATAATGAATTAGTAGATCGTCAGCATCGTGCACATGTATTAATCAAGATGCTTCGACAGGGGAGAATTAAATCTATTGAAGATAGAGTTGAAGGCGAACATCAGTATTCGTTTAATGTTACCGGAGAGGATGCTGAAGGTAATTTTATAATTGGTTTAGGAAGAGGCATTCTTGCTCAAGAAAATCAAGAACTTGTTAATCAAAATGTAATTCATGAAGGTGTTTCCATCCAGAATGAAACAAATTTTGCCGATCACTTGAGTGTTATTGAAAAGTATCAAGCTCCTGTTTATGGCCAAGAAGTGATGGATAGGGTTGCAACAGGCATGCATGATTATAAGCAGACAAGACTTGCTACGGTAAAAGCCGCAAATCTTATTGATGGAACGAAACAAGAACTTACCCTTGCCGAAGCCCAAGAGGTTGCTCAAGAAGTAGGTATCGAGCGCGGAGAAATGGCCGAGGCAGATTTTGCGAAATTAATGACCGACGTTTCTCGTACGCGGCAGGTCGAAGAAGTACAAATGCCGATAATTGCCCGAGGCAGATTACATGATAAGCAGTTGTCCCGAGCATTTGCAGCGACAGAAGAAGATGCCGGAACAAGCGTAACCAGTTTAGCGGCAATGACGACTGAGGTCTTAAGGCAGATGATAACAGAAGGGAAAATGATCTCTTTAACGCAAAATGTAAGTACAGCATTAGATGAAAAGGGAGACCTAATGCCTAATACAGTGCTCGGACACCTTGTTACCATCGCTCAGAATGTTGGCGAAGGTGAAGTTGTTCAAGGTAAACCTAAGCCGCTGCAGATTATTAATGTCGCTGATGATACAACGGTACGGCGTTTAGAGAGACTGTTTAATGTTGCCGGTGTTGGTCATCTTTTTAATGTAACTAAAGGTAATGAACAGTCATTATTGAATGCTGAAGCCGGGATTACCCCCCAAAGCTTATCTATTATTCATACTGCGGAAGAAAGAGGCCAGATGCAGAATTTAGCCGGAGCTTTTTATCTTCCTCTGGAAACTGAAGTCTTAAATGCAATGTTAGAAGGAAAGTTAGTAGATAATAAAACGTATAATATTTCAGCTGTCTTGATGGCGGCAATGGCGCAGGATATTACAAGATTAGGTCTTTCTCAGGCCGCCCAACAGGCGTTTGCCCAAGCCAGAGCCAATGGTCAATCATATTTTGCTGATGTCCCGACAGTTACCGTAGCTAGTGAAGAAGCGTATCGGGCAAGTGCAGCTGAATTTAAAATCATGTTAGTTCGCTGGAGCCAGGCATAATGTGCCGGGGCTTATACAGCCCTGTGTTAGAATTGCAGTTGTTCTTTACAACTTAATCAAAAGTACTCTAGTAAAACCAAAAGAGTCAAAAACAGGAATGGGAGGGTGGGCGAAGACAGAATACTCTGTCTTCGCTTCACCCTTTTTGTTTTTAAATCAGAAGCTAATTAAAAAGTCTCGACTTAAGACAATGATGGAGGTATTAATGCTTTCTTTACATAGATGGCCGAAAAGATGGTTGATCGTAAACATTATAATCCCTTCCTTAATATTCATAATATTCACCGGTAAAATTAATCACTGCTTCGCTGATTCTTTTCTCAAGACCAAGGTAGAAAAGCTAAGCCAGCCTAAGTTGAGCGAGTCTAACCGGATAAAACAGCTGCTGCGTAATTTAGACATCCCAAAGGATATCGGATTTGTAAAAGAAG
>SDBU01003926.1_pt1 | contig 18615 bp, 22 predicted proteins | sample 2277071 | NCBI WGS metagenome assembly SDBU01 (sample SAMN10397929, study PRJNA504765) | marine sediment metagenome | isolation source: marine sediment core GS08_GC12, 126 cmbsf | place: Arctic Ocean: Gakkel Ridge, Loki's castle | collected 2008 | reverse complement strand
CTGGCTCCCAGCCCGGCGTGTCCGCAACGCATGAAAGCCAACCACCTGCTGGCTGCGTTTCATCAGGCAAGCTTTGATAACTGCCTCTTGTGAAGGAGACAGTCTTATATCAACCAGTCCTGATAGCGGTTTACGGGTTGTATCATAAGCTATTTTTAGGATATAAATGGCAACCCCAATAGCAATTATAGAGTCAATAACACTGAGGCCGCTGAGGCGTACTATTATCAGTCCGACTAACACTGCTAAGGCGGAGTAGATATCAGCGGCAATATTACGTGCATTAGCCTCCAGTGCTACCGAGCCAGTAGCCCGGGATACATTTAATAGGTGGCGGGATAGTAAGATGCTGACCACTATAGAGACCAGCATCACCCCTATCCCTGCCTCGGCTAATTCAATACTGGTGCCTTCTATTATCCGGCGTATTGAGGAATAGATTATCAGTCCGCCAGCAATAGCGATGAGAATTCCCTGCACCACGCCAGCGATGTCCTCTACCTTGCCATGACCGTATGGGTGTTCTTTGTCGGCTGGCTTAGCCGCAATGCGAATAGCCGAGAAGGTAATTATTCCGGCAAACAGGTCTAACAGACTATCGGCTGCCTGGGCTAAGATACTGATACTCCCAGTCAGCCAGCTAACAGCTAGCTTGAGTAGTATTAACCCGGCGACTACGCCAATTAATAGTCTGGCAGCTCCTGTCTTTGTTGAAAACACTTATATTTTGCCCTCATCTTTCTTGGCACAATATTACTTAGAATTAAAAGTTTACAGTGATACTTCATATAGGACAAACTAGATACTATATAATAATAACGGGCTGCTAATACACCACTGGCTTGCCCCCAGGATATAAACCTTGTTTCCAGTGGAAACCAAGGACGACTCATTCATTAATTAGAGCGTGGCCTTGCACCTAATACCTCGTATGGCCAAGCAGCAATACTGCCGTCCATGAATTCCACGCTCGTAAAGCCAGCACCGTCAAGTATCCGCTGAGCTTGGTAGGCACGCACGCTTGTCTGGCAGAAAGTGACTACCTCCACATTTAGGGGAAGCTCATTGAGCCTAGCCCGAAGCTCCCTTAAAGGCAGGAGCCTAGCTTGTGTCGCTTCTATGCGGCATGTTTCCCACTCCGCTGGCGAGCGTACATCCAAGAGAATGAAATCGTCTCCGCTTTCAAGCTTATTCTCGACCTGCATGGGAGTTAGTGCCTTAGCATACCCCGACTGCTTGTTGCGGATGACATTGGCTGCGTTATGCAAAGGGTCCAAAGCGCTATTATATGGCGGTGCGTAGGCCAGGTCTAAGTTGGCTATATCGTCGACACTAGCACCAAATGTTAGAGCTGTAGCCAGCACATCGATCCGCTTTGCCGTCTCACCCGGCCCTACCACCTGCCCACCCAACAGCCTATTATTAGATCTGTCCGCAACAAGCTTGACCAGAATCTCTTTACCCTTCGGATAATAAGTGGCATGTTCATAACCCGGAACTAGCGACGTTACCACATCGTAGCCAGCCTCACTTGCCTGTAATTCGTTAAGGCCGACCCGTGCCACATTGTAGTCAAAGACTTTGGCAATAGCGGTGCCCAGCACACCAGGAAAGGTTTCACACCCGCCAGTCACATTGGTTCCAATCACCCTACAATGTTTGTTGGCTGTAGACCCTAGAGGAGCAAGCATTTTCTGCCCGGTAATCAGATTGACATTCTCCACACAGTCTCCACCAGCATAGATGTCTGCGTCGCTGGTCTGGAGGTATTGGTTGACAGTGATGCCTCCCGTAGACCCAATGGTCAGTCCAGCATCATGGGCAAGCCTCGTGTTTGGTCTGGTACCAAGAGCTAGCAGCACTAGTCCAGTTTCGAGTTCCGTATCTTCGGTGACCACCTTACGCGCTCGCCCATTCGCATCACCCTCAAACCCAGCGACACGCTGTCCAAGTAGCAAGTTTACACCCTTACCTCGCAAATGTCTTTCAACATAAGCAGCAACCTCAAAATCGAGCAGTGCCGGCAGCACCCAGTCCAGAGCCTCAATCACAGTGACCTCCAGCCCTTGGGAAACGAAGGCCTCAGCCATTTCTAGTCCGATCAGACCAGCACCAATAATAACTGCCTTGTTAGTTTCGTGTAGTGAGATTAAATTCCGAATGGCATTCGCATCCTTGATTTTGGTTAAGGTGAAGATGCCCTTGAGGTCTCTCCCTTCTAAGTCTGGCACCACTGGGATGCTGCCCGTCGCTAATACGAGCTTATCATATCCGATTGTTGAAACACGATTCGTTTCCAAGTTAAGAACCTCAACCTCACCAGCTTTACGGTCGATAGCTAAGGCCTTGGTGCGGGTTAGCACCTTGATATTCATTACATCCCTGAAGAAGTCGTGTCCACGCACCACTAAATCGCTCTCACTGTCAATTATTCCGGAAACGTAATACGGTAGCCCACAAGTTGCAGTTGATAAATCTTCCCCTTGCTCCACTATGGTTAGTCGTGCTTGTGGATCACATCGCCGCGCTCTAGCTCCGGCCTTCGGACCACAGGCCGTACCGCCGATGATAACTATGTTATTCTGTCTCTCCATATCTATACCTCCAAACTGTCAACATTCACCGGAAGTGCTAATACCAAATTTTGTTTTTGGACTTCCAAATTGCATGATACCGCCATTTTCCCGCTTCAAGTACTCTCAAATTTTGATTCTCCAGCCGCGAGAATATATGTTGAACCTTCTTGCACATAGCCCTGCTCAGCCCTGAAAAAGCATGGGTGGTAGTAAGCACTAATCACCCAAGGCTACTACGATGCTCTTAATACCCAACTCTTCTGCCCGAAGCCTAACAATATGAAGTGCTTCATCTGTATTCTGGAGTCAAGGCTGTAAAAAACAAACTGTCTTCCGTTTCATTATTCCCCCGATACCTCGCGGCTATGATTTGTATTCGTCTTACCCTCCCCCAATGATAATTAGTATATCAAGCTCGTCTCCGTCCTTGACCGGCTTACTTAGCTCCTCTGGGTAGGCGCTCTCCTCATTAACATAGATATCAATATAAGAAGGCAATTTACCATTTTTATCAAATAAGTGTTTCTCAAAGATAGGGAACTGTTCCACGAAATGTCTAAGACACTCGCCGACTGTATTCCCGTTGACTTCAGATATCCTCACATCATTGGGAATAAGATACTGTAAAAACCAAGGAATGTTTATTCTTACACCCATTTCTTATTCCTTCGTTACTAAATGACCACAATGCTCACAATTTGGGTCTTTTTTGACCTTGAACTCAGTAAATTTCAAGTTCAGCCCATCATAGACTAGCAATCTATTGGTTAGTAGTTCACCAATTCCCACGATGTACTTTATTACCTCTGTCGCCTGGGTACAGCCGATAACTGCTGGGGTAACCCCAACCACTGGGAATTTCTCCTCAGGGGTAACCCCCCGATATACGCATCTCAGACAGGCTGTTTTGCCTGGGATTACAGTCATAGCCCTTCCTTCAAAGCCATAAACTGCTCCATGAAAGAAGGGTATATTTTTCTGCAAAGCGGCCTTATTTAGTCGGTATCTGGTCGGTAAGTTATCCATGGCATCAACTATCAAATCAAAGCCAGCCACAAGCTGAGACACATTAGCTTCGGTTATCATCTCATCAATAGCTTCTATCTCCACTTCAGGATTCAGTTTCTTGAGCTTCTCTCTGGCCGAATCAACCTTGCTCATGCCTATATCCCCGTCCCAGTGCAAGACCTGCCGGTTCAGATTGCTAAGCTCTACCCTATCGTGGTCAACTACTCGTATCACTCCTACCCCTGCAGCTGCCAAATACATGGATGCAGCAGAGCCAAGCCCCCCAGCACCGGCAATAAAGACTTTTGCCCTCTTAAGTTTTTCCTGCCCTTCCTCTCCAAATCCTCTAATCATTATTTGTCTATCATACTTTTCTAATTCATCTCTAGTGAGCATACCCTCTAATCACCCCCAGCACTTTATTTTACCTCTTTATCTATCCATTCCAGATAATGTTGATTGCCACCGATAATAGGTAAAGCGATTATTTCAGGAATATCATAGCTGTGATGCTCCTTAACCAAACTAACAACTTCATTTAATACCGATGCTTTAGTTTTGACGATTAGAAGATTTTCTTGAGCTGAATCGAGCTTGCCCTGCCACCAGAAGAGTGAGTCAATCCTCGGCACGATATTTACACAGGCTGCCTTTCTCTGGGTAAGCAACACGTTAGCTATTTCTCGTGCTTCCTCATCGGTACCCACTGTAATAAAGATGACTACATTAGTAATCTTTTTCATTCCTCCTTACCACACCTTCGTTTGGACTATCTCTAACATCCCACATCAACGATAAGGTCTTCCCTGAGAATTCTATCGGTGATACCCCCCACAATGTCTGGTGCCTCTTCAGAGCGGCGGAAGATGTTAACCACATCCACTGGCTCAGGGATAGAGCTAAGGTGAGGGTAACAAGCCTCGCCTAATACCTCCTTTGCGCTAGGGTTTACCGGGATTATTCTATAGCCCTTTTTCTTCAAGTAGTTGGCTACCCCGTAGCTCGGTCGATCCGGTCTCGGAGAAAGTCCAACTACGGCAACGACTCGGCTAGAGTTTAGGATTTCTTCCTCTATGCTCATTTCCCGCCTCATGTATTTTCAAATTTTAATCCTCCAACCATGAGAGTATATGTTGAACCTTTTTGAATCAGTAAACCCTATGAGTGTTATCCCATATTCGTCAGCTTCTTTCACAGCTAAGTCTGTGGGGGCAGCGATGCTTATAACTATTGGTATTCTGCAAAGAATTGCCTTTTTTATCGTGGAAGCCGTTTGCCTGCAAGAAGTGACCAAAAAGCTATTCGATAAATCGACCCCGTCTCTAATTGCTAAACCAATGGCTTTGTCTATGGCGCAATGTCTACTTATATCCTCTACAAAAATCTCTCCACTTCCACAAATCCCAATAATATGCGTACATCCGGTTTTCTTATGTAAGAAGTCATTTGCATTAAGCATTTCTACCGAGTTAAAAACTTCTCTGCTGGTTAATTTTCTATTGGATTCACACTTTTGAGCATTCTCTATTAACCCTTTAGCAAATGAAAGATCGACACTATATTCATTATCGGCAATTTTCCTTACCTTGCAGAAGGAAGGATTTATACCGCTTGATTTCAAATTGCCGACTATCATCGCTTCTAAGTCGACCGGGATGCAGTAGAATTTATGAATTTCTCTGTCTATTCTAACTACAACTTCTTGTTCATGGATGACTTCGTCCGTCTTTTCCTGTTCACCATCTCTGGAAACCACAACGATTTCTATTCCCGAACCTCTTTTTTCCATGACTTATGGAAATCCTTTATATCATCAATTATGCACTTGCAGGCAGCGAAAGCTGGCTCTCGGCGAGATGCTGAAATTGCTATCAGTAGAATGTTCTCTGATATGCCGACGAATCCAACCCGATGCATTATTGCCACATCCTCTATATCAAATCTATCGATAGCTCTTTTCCTTATCTCTTCCAGTTTGTGGATGGCATTCTTATCATCCTCAAATTGCAATCCATTACCTGACGGGAATTGGCGTACTGTGCCTAAGTAAGTTAGTATCGCACCTATTTTTGGGCTCTTCATCTTCTTAACTATTTCATCTACGGAGAAATCGTCTCTTCTTATCTCGATCATTTCAATATACCTCTTACGATAACATCAATTGCCTCTTCCTCATTCAATCCTCTTGCCATCAATGTTTGCATCTGCTTCTTATCTATACTGCCTATCGCCGCCTCATGAGTAACCTTTGCCTGTTTATCGTTCACATATACCACCGGTATCGCTCTTGCTATCACTCCTTCTCCATTCACGATTTCCAGGCAGTCAACATGACCTCTGGCAAAAGGGGCATTGCCATATGTTTCACCTCTAACCACTGCTTTGGCATTATCATTTAACACCAGTCGACTCTTGGCTAGACCCCTGGCTTCTTTGCCATCCAGATGGATTTTCTCTGTGATCTTTATGTCATCTTCCTTTTTGCCAGAGACCTTTACCGTAAGCTCGCTTATGCTTTTTTCTTCGCCAAAAATCTCAAAATCGTAGTCCAGCATGCCAACGCACCCCTGGATAAGGGTAAATGTGCTGCTATAAACGCCGCCTTTACCTACCTTGATTTTTGCCTTTGGAATAACCTTAACCCCACCGAATTCCCCATGATAATGGGTTTCATGATAAGTAAATTTAGCATTGTCCCTGATATTTATGTCGGCATCCATCTTGTGTATTACATTAACAGCATTGGGAAAAATGCAATGGGCAATGACATTTACCTCGCTGTCGGCTTGTGCCTCTACTTTCAATATAATCTCTTGCAACCCCTCCTTAGGCAAAACACCAAAGCATAAGTGCACTGGGTATTTAATTTTCGCCCCTTCCTCCACCAAAAAATAGATATTAACACCGATTTCTGTTTCCTCTGTCTCTACTTTTATCCCTTTGACTTCGTTAGCACTGAGGACTTTATTCTTATGAATAACAAGGTTGCCTATTTCTTTGCTTTTCAAAGCATCTAAGTTCCCACCTGCCTTACCATAGGCTTCGAGCATCGTTTCATATTCCTTGACAACAACCATTTCTTAAGTCTCCTTATAATCTGGCTCGCCAATGTGGCCACATGTTTGGCAGTTATCCTTAAACCACTGGTGCATTTCCTCCGGCTCCCCGGTGTTGATTATTTCCCCGGCACACATTATTGACACCTCATCAGCTACACTTACCGCTCCCTCGCTATGTGTGATTAAAAGCACTGCAGAACCTTGTCTACTCATTTCAGTTATCCCATTCATGATATGGGGCAATGAGACTACATCTATACCAGAATCAGGCTCGTCTAAAATGGCTACTCTCGGCTTCATAGCCAGGACAGAGGCAAGCTCTACCCTTTTCCTCTCACCTCCGCTCAGAGTCACATCAACGGCTCGATTTAAATACTCTACCGGGGGAAGCCCAACCATCCGGAGGTAACTCTCAATCTCGCTTAAGCTCAAATTCCTGCCTAAATTCAGATACTCCTGTACACTCAGCCCTTCAAACCTTGCCGGCTCTTGCCAAGCCAAAGTTATCCCCATTCTGGCTCTTTCTGAAATTGTGCACCGGGTAATATCTTGACCTTCAAATATTATGCCCCCTTCATCGGGGCAACTCATCCCCATTATCAAGTTAGCCAGCGTTGTCTTTCCTGTTCCATTAACCCCCAATAAACCATGTATCTTCCCTTGCTTCACTTCCAGATTTAAATTATTAATTACAGGCTTACCATTAAGGGTTAGTTTGAGGCGCTTTATTTCTAACACTTGCTTTATCTCCGCTATCCTTATTTATCCTCAAAAGCTTTTTGGAACACCTCGGGGATTTGAGGGACTTGGGTATCTGCCCACCTTTTAAGGCAAGTAAAAGAGCAAAAATTGTAGTGCTCAACCGCTCCCAAGCCTTTCCATTGAGCAATGGTAAGCCAACCTCTAAGCACCTCGCAAGGTCGCTCTTCAGGAGAAAATTCCACTCTCTTACCACAAGAAGGGCAAATCAAACATCCCTTTTGCATTTAATCTCCCAGCGTAGCTTCCTTAAGCCCTATTCATTTTTCTTTTAATGCCTCTAGCGCTTCAGCAAAGGCTTTCTTCTCTTCATACTGAGCTTTACATTTTGGGCAAGGTTGGTTTCCATTAAAAACTATGAGATGTTCCCTACAGTAATTAAGACCTAATCTTGTAATAAGCTGAATAACTAACTCTAAAGCTTGCTCTCCAGCATGCATGTTAGCCTCCTTCTGCACCCCTACCAAACGTTGATATCGGAACTCTTCCTTTCGGGGATAATAGCCTTTGGGACTTCACCCTATCTTTCTAGGACTCGCCTATTCTAGTTAGACAGCAATCACTTCCTTAACCTCAGGTACTTGCTCTTTAAGCACCTGCTCAATGCCGTGACGCAGGGTCATGCTCGCCATTGGGCAGCCACCACAGGCACCGGTAAGCCTCACGGTGACCACACCTTCATTCACATCCACTAGCTGGACATCACCACCATCGGCCAGCAAAGCAGGTCTTATTTGAGCCAGGGCTGCTTCTATCTTCTCTCGCATGTTCTACCTCCTCTATTCATTTTTAATGCTTTTTTTCTCACGCTATTTTTGGTCTTCAGGCTGTTTCAAGTTCCACTTTTCTCTTTGACGCTCAACTAGATCTTGTAAGGTTCTAGATTCCAAAACTCCGTATGTTGCATTTCTCACCTCAGCCCACATGTCGCGAATGGCACAAAACTCTGAACGAGAATATGCCTCAGGATTATTGACGCATTCCACTGGAGCAATCGGGCCCTCAAGAAGTTCAATCACCTCGCTGAGTTTAATCTCGTCAGGATGCTTGAGTAGCGAGACACCACCCCGAGGCCCACGGGTGCTCTTTACCATCCCTCCCGCTATGAGAGGGGCGATTAGATTCTCTAGATACGGCAACGGAAGCTCCTGCCTTTGAGCAATGTGTTTTAGTCGCACTGGTCCCTCACCCCAGTGAAGGGCTAGATCCAAAAGTAGCCTGATTCCATATCGCCCTTTGGTAGAAAACCTCATCAGTATTGGCCTTATTGTTAACTAGATTAGTGAACAATATAAAGTATATAATACACAAAGGGAATACTCAAATGAACATTAAAGGAGGCTACCTACAATACTGGCTACTTCTTATAGCGGTCCTCGGCTGCACGGCTGTCTCTACTGTCTACTATCTCACCTGACAGGTTGACCAAAGGCAGGGTAGAGGATACCAGCAGAGATTTGCCAACTCTCAAAAATACTCCATTTGTTGAATTTTCAATGAAGGAGCCCTAATGACGAAAGACGCATTAGATATAGTTGGAAATACTCCTGTCGTGGAATTGACTAGAATAAATGACACTCAGTCGAGTATTCTAGCTAAGTTGGAAGCCATAAACCCAAGTGGCAGCATAAAGGATGTGATGGCTCTGTACATGATTGACATGGCTGAGAGGAATGGCGTGTTGAGACCAGGAAGCCAGATAATAGAGGCTACAAGTGGCAATACTGGCATCTCGTTTGCTATGATTGCCCCCTTAAAAGGTTACAAATTCGTGGCGGTTATGCCGGAGCATATGAGCAAAGAGAGAAGACAGATGATGCGGGCTTTCGGGACTGAGATTATCTTGACTCCGGAAAAGGAAGGTTTTGTCGGAGCACTTGAAAGGCTTGAGCAGCTAGCTAAGAAAAAGCAAGATGCGTGGTTACCAAGGCAATTCGATAATCCTGATAACATTGCCGCCCATAGAGAGATTACAGGCAAAAGGATTTTGGAAGAAATAAGCGATGGAATCGATGTTTTTGTGGCTGGAGTTGGTACTGGCGGCACATTAATAGGCGTTGCAGAAGCATTAAGAGGAGTTTATCGTGATGTAAAAATTGTTGCCGTAGAGCCGGCGGAGTCAGCAGTAATGAGTGGAGGAGAATCTGGGTCACACACAATACAGGGAATTGGCCCAGGATTTATCCCGAGTCTGGTGAATATGGACCTTGTCGATGAAGTGATTAAAGTAAGGAGCAACGACGCCTTAGATATGACGAGAAGATTGATAAGAGAAGAAGGTTTGATGGTCGGCATTTCTTCAGGGGCGAATGTCTTTGCCGCATTACAGCTTGCCCAGAAGTTGGGTAAAGGTAAAACTATTGTCACCATCTTACCAGATAGAGGTGAGAGGTACTTGAGTATGAATTTATTTTAAGGAGAAGCCTATCTTAACCAGTGCCTAAGCACGGGAAAAGGTTGAAGAAGCGGTTGGCTAAGGAAGTCATATGAATTATGGAACAAGAGTTAAGAACCGGACGGTAAAGAGCTTTGTAAGCCTAGGGGCAAGCATATTTTTGGGACTGACTTTATTGGCATCTGGCTCGGGCAAAGTACCTGGACAAGTTGAATTCATGGACGCTTTGTTTCAATCTTTTTGGAGCCCCACTCTGGCTTACCTTATCGGGTATTGCCTCCCTTGGGTAGAGATAGCTTTGGGTATCTTTTTGCTCTTGGGGGTGTTTCCGAGGATTGTAGCTGCTCTATGTCTTCCGCTTACCGCTGGGTTTATGGCTAGCAATTCCGTGGCATTGAGCCAAGGTGTAGAACAATTTCCATCGTGCATGTACTGCTTTGGTAGGTGGGAGGAACTACTGGGCACGATATCACCATTGCAAGCTCTATGCTTTGATATTGTGCTATTTTGCTTAGCTTTAGTTATTCTGTTGTTTCATGACGATGAACTTCTACATTTTCGGCCCTGGTTTATTAGGAGGAAAGAGGAAAGTTCGAATGGAATCAACTTTGTTCAAACTAAATAGAATAGTACTATGTATAACGAGCTTAACCGTTTTGGCGCTCATTATTCTATTTATAGCTGCCTGTGTGCCAGCTAACAATCCTCCAATTATCGCTAGCCTACAAGCCGGGCAAGAGATAGTTCCTCCCTCATGTAGTTGCCAGATTGCTTGCGAAGCGTCTGACCCAGACGGTGACAAGCTAGTCTATAATTGGTCAGCTAGCGGCGGCAAGATTGCTGGCAGAGATGCTGTGATTATCTGGACTGCTCCTGAAACACCGGGTATTTATACCATCGCAGTTAAAGTCATAGATGAGACGGGTGGTGAAAGCACAAGCTCACTTAGCATCAAAGTGGTGCCCAACAATCCACCAACCGTTGAGAACGTTGTTATTATAGCCAAAGAACCTGCGTATCTGAAGGAATACTCGGAGGGATATAGAATCTTGAAAGGCAAAAGCTGCGATATTAAGTGTGTTGCTTCGGATCCAGATAATGACGAACTAACCTATGAATGGTTAACTAATGGAGGCAATATCTCTGGAGAAGGCCCTGTGGTTACCTGGATTGCACCCCTTCGAGGAGGTGAAGTCACCGTTACAGTAACAGTGTCTGACAGGAGTGGTGGTATCGCTACTAAAAGTACAGTTTTTAAAGTAGAGACCTGCTCATGTGCGTTTAGGTAGGGAATCCTGAATGAATGCGAACAGAGATGCGGAGCTACCCTACGAAGGTATCAGAGTAGTAGCTCGATTGTCCACAATGTGCAATTGGGGTAACAAAGGCTCGGTTTGTGTCCTCCGCTGGTAAGCTACTTTTCCTCCTCCAGAGTGTGGCCCTCGGGGTATGTCTTTGCTGCCAATTCAGTGCGGCAAGCCAAGTACTAATTGCACTTTATAGTAAGCTATGATAGAATTACACTTGGTGCTTATTGCGATTAGTTGCAATTAACTCTAATTGCATAGCAGTGACCACTGGGTATTGAAGGGGGATGGCATGCATCATAAGCACGTAATATATCCATTCACAGCTATCGTCGGGCAGGAGGACATGAAGCTTGGGCTCATTTTGAATGCTATCGATCCCCGTATTGGCGGAGTTTTGATCAGGGGTGAGAAAGGCACCGCCAAATCCACTGCTGTGCGCGGCCTTTCCGACCTCCTACCCGAGATAGAGATAGTCACCGGGTGCCCGTTCAACTGCGACCCCGATAATCTGCGCGAAATGTGCCGGGCTTGTCAGCAAGCGGTGGAGCAGGGGCAAGCACTACCTCGCCTGCACAAGAAGATGACGGTGGTAGAACTTCCTGTTTCAGCAACCGAGGACCGGGTAGTGGGTAGCCTAGATATACGGAAGGCGTTAAAGGATGGAATAAGAGCACTGCATCCCGGGGTGCTTGCCGAGGCAAATCGGAACATCCTGTATATCGATGAGGTAAACCTGCTCGACGACCACGTAGCAAATGTGCTTCTTGACGCGGCTGCCATGGGCGTCAACATCATTGAGCGGGAGGGGGTGTCGCTGCACCATCCGGCCCGGTTTATCTTGGTGGGCACCATGAATCCAGAGGAAGGCGAGCTGAGACCCCAGCTGCTGGACCGCTTTGGCCTCTGCGTGCAGGTGAAGGGCTTGATGGATAAAGAAGACAGGGCAGAAGTGGTCACCCGGCGCGAGGAGTTTGACAAAGACCCTTGGGCGTTCGCCGCAGAGTATGAAGAGGCACAAGCAGACCTGCGCGACCGCATTGCGGGCTTACCGAGTTTCAAAAAGAAATTAACTGGAACAGTACCAAGCCTAGCATTGGGATGTTCTTTTATGGGCAGATGCACTTCGAAGACTGCGCCCCGGCGGTGAGAGAGTTCGTCGCCAAGGTTGGAGACAAAGCCAATATCATCCCAGTGTTTTCTAAGGTTGAATACAACTTGGAAGCAATTTCAAAATACTTTTTCTCGGGAGATACTCCTGCTATTGACCTGATGATAAACATGCAATACTTCAGGCTGCATGGCGGGCCCTATGGGGGGACACCAGAACCAACCTATAACCTTCTACAAAGGCTAAACGTTCCTGTCATCATAGGCTTTCACCTTTACAGTACAGAGATTGAGGAGTGGAGGAAGTCGACGAAGGTCAATCCTCTGGAAGTGGTGCTTGGCACAGTACTGCCTGAGCTGGACGGTTGCATAGAGCCGCTAATGGTTTCCGGGCTGGTTCCACTGGGCAGAGACGAATCCATTGGTGCAGAGGTAAAGGAGTGTCAAGCAATACCGGAGCGGGTAGCTAAGCTGGCGAGCCGGGCGCTTCGCTGGATTAGCCTTAGAGAAAAAGGTAATGAGGATAAGAAGCTTGCCCTGGTGCTATATGACTATCCGCCTGGTGAAGCCAACATTGGCTCAGCGGGATATCTTGACAGTCTGGCGAGCTTGGAGATATTTCTACAGAAGCTGGCGGCAAGTGGGTATAGGGTGGAGATGCCGCCAGGGAGGCTTTCAGACTTTCTGCTCGCTCACGGTGTAGTCAACTCACCCCGCTTCAGAGACTCGTATCCAGAGATATTTGTAGACGTGGAGAAATACCTGGAGTGGCATTCGGAGCTTCCCCGGGAGGTACGGCAGGAACTACAGCAGCACTGGGGGCCACCCCCAGGCGAAATAATGGTGGAGGGCAACAAGCTGCTCATCCCCGGGATAATCTTGGGAAACATATTCGTGGGGCTCCAGCCATCAAGGGGTGTGCATGAAGACCCACAAAAGGCATACCATGACAAGGATCTCCCTCCCCACCACCAGTATATCTGCTTCTACAAGTGGCTGGAAAAGGAATTTAACGCTGATGCCTTGATCCACTGGGGGATGCACGGCACCCTTGAATTCACCAAGGGTAAGGAGGTAGCCCTTTCTGAGAGCTGCTACCCTGACATCCTGGTAGGCAATGTCCCCCATCTCTACTATTACTGGGTGGGCAACACCTCAGAGTCAACCATCGCCAAGCGGCGGGGATATGCGGTTACCATTTCTCATGCCTCGCCTCCGACCACATTCTCTGACCTCTACGGTGCCTACCTGGAGCTTGAAGACTTGGTCACTGAACATGACAAGGCAGAGGACAGAGACAAGGAGAGGCTTAGGGGACTTATCAATGAAAAGGTCAGCGAGTTAAATCTGGACGCCCCCGACCTTGAAGCATTAAAACTCCTGCTCTATCGCCTGAAGCGGCGCCTCATACCCAAAGGTTTACACGTAATAGACCAAAAGCTGGAGGACGAGTCTATGGTGTCATACCTGACCTCGGTGCTCCGGCTGGGCCGTGAGGTTCCATCTCTTCAAGGGCTACTAGCTGAGCACCACGGATGGAGTCAGGAAGAATTAACCAAAAACCCAAAGCTTGCCGAGGAGATAGAGGAGGAGGCACAGCATCTGGTGGCAAAGTTGCTTGAGGGCAACCAGGTTGATATCCCGGAGGAGATTAAACACTATATTCTTGAACTTGAAAGCCGTATTGACCAATCGGATGAAAGTGGTGCTCTGTTTAAAGCTCTCTCTGGAGAATACCTGCTGCCGAATTTGGGTGGCGACCCTATCCGCACCCCCGGAGTTTTCCCTGTTGGCCGCAACATGTATGAGTTTGACCCCAGGCTTATCCCTACCCACACCGCTTTACGGGTCGGTGAGGAGGCGGCATCAAATGTGCTTAGCAAGTTCTATGAGAAACACGGAAGGTATCCCGAAAGTCTGGGGCTGGTGCTCTGGGGGTTTGAAACGGTAAAGACAGGTGGGGATACCATAGCCCAGATACTCTCCTACCTGGGAGTCAGGCTGGTGAGCAAAGCCAGCCCCTGGTTCAAAGACCTGGGACTCATCCCGCTGGAGGAACTGGGCAGGCCCAGGATTGATGTGGTCATCACCATATGCGGCATCTTCCGCGACCTCTTCGGAACGCACATCGACCTCCTCAATAAAGCTGTTGAGCTGGCTGCTGGGGCTGAAGAACCACCGGAGCGCAACTACGTCCGCAAACACTACCTAGAGTCGAGGGGGAAGTTTGGCGAGCTGGCCAAGGCCCGGATATTTGGCCCCTCGGAGAGCGAGTATGCCACCTCGATGCGGACCTTGGTGGAGAGCAGCAATTGGAAAGAGGAAGGTGAACTGGCAGCAAGCTACGACGACAGCATGAGCCATGCCTATTGGGGCGGAAGGACTGTCAGGACTCCGGAGTTGTTCCAGAGTTTGGTTAGTCAGATTGATGTAATTTCCCAAGAACGGGACAACACGGAGTACGAGTTTACCGACTTAGATCATTACTACGAGTTCTTCGGCGGGCTGGCTCGAAGCGTAAAGGAAAAGCGAGGCGAGTATCCCGAGCAGTGGGTGGTTGACACCACCGAAGAAAATCTGGAAATAGAGGATGTGGAAAAGGTTATCGACCGGGCGACAAGGACAAGGACACTCAACCCCAAATGGATAGACGGGATGCTAGGCCATGATTTCCACGGGGCACAGAAGGTTGCTCAGAGAGTGGAGTACCTCCTTGGCCTGCAGGCGACGACAGGGAGGGTCAAGGAGTGGCTTTTTGACCAGGCCGCCCAGACTTTGCTATTTGACGAGGAAATGAGACGTAGACTTGTGGCAAACAACAAGTACGCAACCTTGGATTTAGCAGAGAGAATGCTTGAGGTACATGACCGGGGATACTGGCAGGCTACCCCTGAGGAGCTTGAAAAGCTGAAGACGATGATTCTGGACATGGAGACATGGCTGGAATAAAAAGATAAAAGATATAGAAGACCTGGGCGAAACCCCAACCACGCACTCGGTGATGCCCCCAGTTATGCTCTAGAAGCTGCACAAAAGGGCGCTTTGCTAGTTCCGCGTCACACATGCGGACTACTTGACCCCCCTTGCGGTTCAATTCACAACCGCGAATCTGTCTTCCACATTTGGTCACATTGACAAAGTGCCAACCGGGGGATTAAATTGAGTCTAGGGCTGACATGTTACACTCTGTTGGCTCGATGGACTTAATTCAAAGAAGGTGTTTAGGATGGCTAGATTCTTGGTGTTGTGGCGCACGAATCCAGCAGCGATTCCACTCATGCCCGCAGACCCGTCTGAGAGGCTCAAAATGCTGGAGATGGAGTATGCAGCCATAGAAGACTTGATGAAGAAAGGTCAGATTGAGGAGTTCGGGTTCTTCGCAGATACCAACGAAGGGGGACCATACGGATACGGGCTTGCCAAAGGGGACATAACTGAAGTTGCCAGAAGCGCATGGATGTTTGCGCCGCATTGTCTAATGGAGATACACGAGATCATACCTTATGACAAAGGCAAAGAAATCAGGATGGAACTTATGAAGGCTATGGCCGAAGCCGCCCGACCCGAAGCTTGTTAGAACTCTGGCAAAGGCAAGCTCAGAACCGGTACCGTGAGGATTACAATCTGATAAACCAAGAGCGAAAGGAGGAGATACCATGCCAACGTACATCGTCCTTGTCAATTGGACAGACCAGGGAATTCGGAATGTCAAAGAGTCGCCCCAGCGTCTTGATGCCTGGAAGAAAGTCATCGAGGCTGCTGGCGGGAAGCTCATCGGTTTCTACCTCACTATGGGTAGGTACGACCAGGTATCCATTATTGAGGCTCCGAGCGATGAGACGGTAGCGGCAGTACTCCTGAGCCGAGGAAGTAGGGGCAACAGCCGCACTGAGACTCTGAAGGCATTCCCTGAAGAACAGTACAGGGACATCATCGCCAAAGTCCAGTAGTTGCCACTGATTCTTCAGCAAAGGAAAGGACGGGAGTATGCCCAGCTTAATATCGGTGATACGCCACCTATTTCATGATGCCTCTAGGCAGGGAAGCCATAAATCAAATACGTGTGAAGGCTGATCGTAGTAACCACATTCCGCGTCGTCCAGAAGGGAGAAGCATAGCAGTGGCAGCCTACTGAGACGACGGGCTAGAACATCGTCAGCGCAGCAAAAGAGCGACGTTTAGCTTCCAGCCTTCAGCCTTGCTGTGAGCTTTGCAAACTCCTCCACGGGAATTGCTGTCCAGGTCTCCATTTGCCCACCTCACCTTGACGATTGTGCCAAGCTCGAACTTGCGGCGGCTTTCTCGTCTGGCGCCTCGTATATGAACATCATGTCGTAAGGCCCTAACAGGCCGTATGCGGCAATGGGCTTAATTCCCATCTGCTCGGACATCTTTCTTCCTTCCTCATACGCCTTATCAAGGTCAGCCATACTTTTTGCCCCTTCCGCTCCTGTTTTGACCAGTGTTACATAAATAGGCAGCGATACACCTCCTTTTAGCTATGCCTCACCATCGAGTTACCATTTGCCGTCACTAGATCATAGATTGTCACTAACTATGGACATAATTCTACCAATCTCTATTCCATAGTGCAAGGGACCGATAACAAACCCGGGGCCAGGATTTCTTCCTTACGCCGGCGATGTAACAATTGTCCGTTTTGTCAAATTATTAGTCTGGAAGGTTCTGCTCTGTTGTAGTTGAGTTGATAGTTAAAGGATAGGTTAATTACTGAGCACAGGCTTCTCCCTCCAGTGCGTCACAAGCATAATGAGGCTATAGATCCCGATGCAAAGCATGATTCCATCCTCGTAAACACCATATTTTGGAATTTGGATGAAGAGCGGCGACATAGACCAGAACAGGAGGATGAAGTAGATGGGTTTGTCCACACGGGGTAGAGCCGTAGTCAACAGAACTAACGCAAGTGCCGTCGTTGGGCACGGGAGAGTACCAGGAAAAATCATCTTGGGGAAATAGTGTCCAGATGCGATACTGAACAGAGGATAGCAAAACACAATTATCATCAGGATTAAGGTGACCCCCCTCTGCCAGTTGGCTTGGGGTAGACAAAATACCATCTTCTGTCTGTAGAGATCCACAGCGAACAGGAGTGCCACAACCACAAACAGTGAACCCCAAAAGTAACTAAGAGACGTTTCGCTGCCGAGGATCACGAAGAAAACTGAGCCAGGAATCGTATGATTCCCGGCTACCCAAAGCCAGGTGCAAAAGCACCTTCTTTCCATTTCCCAAAATACCGTAGGCACACAGCACACCTTCCTTCTCTTTTATCCCCTGACGTAACGGAAGATAGATAGCATCTAAGAAGAGGTAGAGTACCCTGAGCTCTGACAGGTCTCTCTTCCTCCAGGTATCAAAGTCCTTCTGAAGGTAGCGAGTAATCCTACTCGCACTGCTCCTGGAGAGTAGCGGTTGCCCAAGGGTCTGGATGAACATATTCTCTATATCCCTGGTAGACAGCCCCCTTACATACATCTTAGTTACCACCTGTCCTAAGACATCGGAGCCTTCGTAGAACATCTGGACCAGTCTTGAGTGATAGGGTTCTTCTGTGGCTCTTAGCTGCGGCAAGGCCATTTCCAACAGCCCGTTACCTGTGTTTACTTTTCCTGGTTCATAACCGTTGCGCCAGCCGTTCCTTTGTCGAGAACCGCGTTGGTAGTGAGCCCTGCCCAGGAAATCCTGCACCCCCTGTCTCCCACCCAATAAACACTTTTTCAACCTCTTGTCTCAACTTGCTTGATGGTGGTATTCTCTTCGTGGCGTAAGCCCTCCTTTCTGGGTCCTAAGACCCTGTTTACTTCTCCTGGAGGTATCTTATGCCATATCTGCTTTTACAGGAAGTCTGAGACATTACCCGAAAGGCCCACCATTGGTAATATAATTACCCAAGTTAGCTGATTTCTCCACTTATCTGAGGTTCTGTTTTTTCGTTCTTCAACTTGCTAGTTGTATCACCTTGGTCCAAACTTTAAGCAAGGTTTTACTTTACACAACATTTTTCGTCATTTTGATAAATCTGAAGTTAGGCTTTAAAGGAAAGGGTGTTAATTATCTCTGAAACTTGACCCTCCATTATCCCCCAAAATTGACCCGCCTCCGGAGATTAGCAATCCTTGTTGAGATGGCATTATCTCAGCAAGGAGGAAGGAGATGATCTCAGTGGAGGCATAGACAACAATTCGTTATCTTAAAGCACAGGAGTTGGGTACGCGTACGATAGCTAAGGAAGTAGGCGTAGCCAGCAACACGGTAAGGCAGGCTATTCGTTCAGATGGACCGCCCAAGTATGAGAGGTTACCACGTCCCAATCCGAAGCTGGAGCCTCTTAGAGATGTTATACGGCGGATGCTAGCCAATGACTACTTTATTGGCAG
>SDBU01003925.1_pt1 | contig 18627 bp, 17 predicted proteins | sample 2277071 | NCBI WGS metagenome assembly SDBU01 (sample SAMN10397929, study PRJNA504765) | marine sediment metagenome | isolation source: marine sediment core GS08_GC12, 126 cmbsf | place: Arctic Ocean: Gakkel Ridge, Loki's castle | collected 2008 | reverse complement strand
TCATCCTGCCTCCCCCCACCTGGTTTAATACCACCAACCTCCTCTGCTCTTTCCTGTTCAATACCACCATCTCCTTCATGGTGACATTTTCCCAGAACAATTAGATGGTGACAAAATCGTAGAACATCAACAGGTCACTTATCTTCACTTTAATTTACCATTCAGAACAATTTTATAGGGATAAGAACGATCTCTCCTGGGCTATTGCTGCGCCGCCCCACGGCCGTGGTAGAAGTGCACTACACCCTCCCGCCTCCAATTTTCCTTGATACCCGGCTCCACTTTTGCTTGACGAGAGCCTTAAGATAACGTAAGATGTAGCGGGAAGTGGCGAATATAACGATAACAATAAACGGCTCTCAAGTCAGCGGGCGCAACGGAATGACCATCCTTGAAGTCGCCCGAGAGAATGGTATAGATATTCCCACTTTGTGTTACCACGAGAAGTTAACCCCAATCGGAGCCTGCCGCCTGTGTGTGGTCGAGATGGAAGGTTCAAGGACACTGGTCGCCTCGTGCCATACTCCAATAACCGAGGGTATGGTTATCCATACCCATTCCCCCAAGGCGATAGAAACCCGCAAGGCGATAGTGGAACTTTTGCTGGCCAGTCACCCTGACTCTTGCTTGGTATGCGACAAGGCTAATATATGTGAGCTGCGCAAGATTGCTGCCGACCTGGAAATCGGACTCCCCCGATTTAGACTCAGGAAGCACTATTACCCGATAGAGGATGTCAGCCCGTATGTTGTTCGTGACATGTCAAAGTGCATCCTCTGCCGACGGTGCGTAAGGGGCTGTAATGAAATAGCCAAGCAGAATGTCTTCGGCATAGCCTATCGGGGTTTTGATTCTAAAGTTGTCGTCGACCTCGATGAGCCATTAGCTAAAGATGTCTGCCGGGATTGTGACGTCTGTATTTCCCTCTGTCCGACAGGGGCACTCAGTAAGGTAACTGAACGGAGAGAGGAGAAGAAAGGGAAGCCCCTAATTATAAAGGGCTGACCGTATAGTTACTAATCAAGGAGAACATGAGCAAAATTCAACAGGAAATCTCTATCGGGGGTAGGGACAAGGAAGAGCTACTAGAACTGCTGAAAGAAGTGCAAAATAGATTTGGCTATCTTTCGGGGGAACTCTTGGTTGAGATAGCCAAATTGCTTGGTCTACCGGTAAGCGAGGTCTATGGTGTCGCCACCTTTTACTCGTTTCTAGCCACCAAGCCACAGGGCAAGAATGTAATCAGGATTTGCAAAAGTTTGCCCTGTTTTCTTAAGAACTCTCAGACCATAATTGAAGGCGTGGTAAAGGAAATCGGGATAAAACCCGGGGAGACCACACCCGATGGTAGATTCTCCTTTGAATTAACCAATTGCATCGGTGCTTGCGATAAAGCTCCGGCGATGATGATTAATCATGATGTTTATGGTGATTTAACCCCCGGGGAAATATCACAGATTTTGGAAGAATATAAGTAGAACGCCGGTCATGCCTGGCAGGGAGGCGGCTAAGTGCCAGAGAAGCGGATTGTATTAAGAAATTGCGGGGCCATTGACCCTGGGCAGATAACCAGCTACCTAGAGAAGGATGGTTTCAAAGCCCTGGAAAAAGCGCTTAGGGAGCTAACTGAGGAAAAAGTAATCGAGGAAATAAAGGCATCGGGGCTGCGGGGACGGGGAGGGGCTGGGTTTCCCTGCGGATTGAAATGGGAGTTGGCAAGAAAGGCCCAAGGAGACGAGAAATACGTTATCTGCAATGCCGATGAAGGAGAGGTGGGAACATTTAAGGATAGATATATTCTGGAAACAGACCCGTTCACCCTTGTTGAGGCGATGGCCATTGCCGGCTATGCCATCGGGGCGAGGAGGGGTTACATCTATCTACGCGCCGAATACCACTACCTCCTTGACCTACTAGCCAATGCTATCAAGCAAGCCAAAGAGGGTGGCTTTTTGAACCATTTTAATATTGATATTCGTGAAGGGGCAGGTGCCTACGTCTGTGGTGAGGAGTCAGCACTAATGGACTCAATTGAGGGTAAGCGCGGGGAGGTCCGTTACCGACCTCCATTTCCCCCAACTAAAGGCTTATGGGGAAAGCCGACCATTATCAATAATGTAGAAACGTTGATGAATATACCACAGATAATACTTAATGGGGCCCAGTGGTTTAGCCAATTGGGGACAGAAAGAAGCAAGGGCACCAAGGTGTTCTCGGTGAGTGGAGATGTAACAAGACCTGGTGTATATGAACTGGTTCTAGGAAGTCGGCTCCGGGAATTGGTCGAGGACCTAGCGTTAGCCGAAAGGGTTAAGACAATCCAGATAGGCGGAGCCACAGGGAGAATCATACCCTATGACATGATAGACAGCCCGCTTTCTTTTGAGACCATTCTCGGTGCCGGAGCCGTCACTGTATTTGATAAAAGTAGAGATATAATAGACATTGTTTATCGGACTGTGGAGTTTCTTGCCGAGGAGAGTTGCGGCAAGTGTGTACCCTGCCGGCAGGGCACTGAAGCCATGGTTGAAATCCTGAGGAGATTCTCTCAAGGAGAGGGGCAGGAGCGGGACATTAGGCTATTAGAGGAGTTAGCTAGCGCTATGATGCTCACGTCAATGTGCGGTCTGGGGCAAGCGGCTCCCATCCCAGTAGTTGATAGCTTACAATACTTTAGGAGCGAGTATGAGAATCGGATTAGCAAAAATTAGGGCGGGGGTGAGGCTATGAAAACAATAACCAAGCAAAAGCCGTGGGAAGAAATTGTGGAAATCCTTAGCGGGGTAGAAAAGGTGTATCTCATCGGCTGTGGTACCTGTGCTACCATGTGCCAGACCGGTGGCAAATCTCAGGTTCTGGAGATGAAAGACAAGCTTGAGGGCGCCGGCAAGCAGGTTACCGGGTGGATGGTCATTCCCACCACCTGTGATGAGCTTACAAAGTTTGCCCTAGAGGAGAATGCCATGGATGTTGAGGCGGCTGATGGCATTCTGGCACTCACCTGTGCCTTTGGGGTTCAAACGCTTAGCCTCTATGCTGACAAGCAGGTTTACCCGGCATTGAATACCTTATTCATTGGAATAGAAGAGGCGCCGGGGCAGTTTGTTGAAGTTTGCATGCAATGTGGGGATTGTGTTCTGGGAAAGTCGGCAGGACTATGTCCCCTGGTCAGGTGCGCCAAGAGCCTGCTGAACGGACCCTGCGGCGGGTCAGTAGAGGGCAAGTGTGGGGTCTCGCCAGATATCCCTTGTGTCTGGCAAATGATATTTGACCGTCTCCAAGCTCTTGGTCGGCTGGAGATATTAGAGGAAATAGTACCGCCGCACGACTGGGGCAGTAGTAATGCTGGGGGTTCCCGCAGGCTTGCCTTAGAGACTACCTGTGTCGCCCAGAGCAAGCCCTCAAGGCTTATAATCAGTTCTTAAACAAGTAACAAAGAAAGCAGCCGGCTATCATGGCTACCTTAAATGACAGGCCCAGCCCAATAGAGACGGAGCCTGAGCGCAATCCTCAGGAAGCCGCCCTGATGATATGGCTCAAGGTGCTCATTGCCACGAGGTGGATCGCCATCCCCGTGGTTATCATCGCCACCCTAGTCGCCACCAGGATATTCCACATCGGCTTCGTTACCCTTCCGGTATATATCATCTGTGCTTTTATAGCAGCGTATAACCTAGTGCTGCTGCGTCAGGCTCGAAGACTAGAAACTAGAAGAGTTGGTTCTCTAGTCTATACGATAAGGGTCTATGGTAGCATTCACATCGTTCTCGACCTGGTAACCCTCACCGTTCTGCTCCACTTCACCGGCGGGGTAGAAAACCCATTCATCTTCTACTTTGTGCTTCACATCATTGGGGCTAGCATCGCCTTTCGCCGCAATGCAGTCTATTCCTTAGCCACCATGGCACTGTTGCTGGTTGCGCTGCTGGTAGGTCTGGAATATACCGGAATAATCCCGCATGTTAACCTTGAGGGGTTTGCCTCACCTATACTGTATCAGGAAGTAAGCTACATTCTGGCTGTCCTCGCCGTTTTAGCCACTGCCCTCTACATCAGTGCCTATATGGCTACTTCTATGTCAAGGGAGCTGAGAAGAAGACAGCGCCAGGTCGTTGAGTTGCGGGAGCGCCTCCTAGAGGAGAGAACAGGGCAACTGGAGCAGGCATCTATTGAGATAGCCAAGCTGGAAGAGGAAAAGAGCCGTTTTCTGCGCTTTCTCGGTATTGCGGCTCATGACCTGAAAGCCCCGCTTACGGCTATTCAAGGTTTCTTATGGGTTATGTTAGGTGGATATTCTGGAGAGATTACTGATAAGCAAAGAAATATGCTGGAACGGAGCACCCGGCGGATTAATGAGCTCATGAATTTGATTAGTGACCTCTTGGACATCCCCCGCATTGAAACCGGTCAAATTGTCCAAGAAATGAAGGAGATTTCCTTGCGTGAAGTAGTCAAACGCTCCCTTGACGACCTGAGTGGCTCGGCAAAGGAAAAGGGGATAAAGTTAAAGGTAGAATTACCGCAAAGTTTACCTAAGATTCACGGCTCAAGCCCCAGGCTCCAGCAGGTGATGACCAATCTGGTGAATAATGCTATCAACTACACACATGAAGGTATGATAACCATCAGGGTAACCGATAGTGATGATAATCTACAGGTTGAAGTGATAGATACCGGAATCGGTATCCCGCCTGAGGACTTGTCCCGGGTGTTTGATGATTTCTTCCGCGCCAGCAACGTGGAAGCAAAGGGGAGCGGACTGGGGCTGTCTATCTCCAAAAGAATAGTCGAGGCTCATGGGGGTAGAATTTGGGTGGAAAGCCCATGCCCCGAAAGCAACCAGGGAAGCAGAGTTACCTTTACCTTGCCTAAGAAGATTAAACGGAGGCAAAAGTGATGAAAGCAGGAACTAATCTGGAGAAGGTTTTACGGACTGGATTATTGCCCAGACCTGTATTATAATTCCACAAGAGGGATATATGGAGAAGAAGATATTGGTTGTTGATGATGACCCAGATATTTTAGACGTATTAACCATGATTCTTGAATCTCAAGGCTACCTGGTGGTTACTGCCCGGGATGGGATAGAGGCTTTGGCTAACCTTAAGGCAGAAAAACCAGACTTAATGATTCTCGACCTGTTAATGCCCAAGATGGATGGGTTTGCCGTTTGTAAAGAACTCCAAGACCCAAGATGGTCGCAGTACCGGGATATACCTATCTTGATTCTAACCTCGGTCAGGGAGGAAGCCAGCCGCCGTCGCTACGAGCTGGAAACCGGTCTGGAGCTTGATGTGGATGATTATGTAGAGAAGCCTATGTCCCCGGACGTCTTGCTGGAGCGGGTGGGGAAGTTTATCAAAAAGAAGGAAAAGGTCTGAATTTGAATTAAACACGCCTAAGGAGGGCTTGAGATGGAAAAGATAGCCAAAATCCTGCTTGTTGATGATGATATTGATTTTGTTGAGTCAACCAAGACCGTCTTGTAGAGCAAGCCCTATGAAGTAGTCGTTGCCTATGGGCGGGAGGAGGGATTGCGCAAGGCAAGAGAGGAAAAGCCATATTTAATCCTCCTGGACATAATAATGCCGGTAAAAGACGGATTTACGGTGGCTGAGCAACTTAAGAAAGCCCCTGAGCTTAGCAAAATCCCAACCCTGATGTTAACCAGCTTTTCGGCGAGGCGCGGGGAAACCGCAATCCCGGTCAGTCGCGGGTTCACCCTTGAAGTCGAGGATTACATTGATAAGCCGATCAGCCCTCAGGAACTACTGGCTACAGTGGAGAAATATCTAAAAAGGTAGCAGGGAGTCGGTTAATACTCGCTAGAGATGAAGCTCTGAATCTGGGCGTAGGTAAATACCGGTCCGTCACGGCAGACATAGAGATTGCCAATATTGCATCGTCCACACTTACCGATGCCGCACTTCATCCTCTTTTCCAGGGTAGTTAGTATTCGCTCCGGGGTAAAACCCAGTTTTCCCAGTACGGGAAAGGTAAATCTAATCATAATTGGTGGCCCACAAACAACAGCTACCGTATCTTGAGCTGAGGGAGCCACTTCCTCCAGTACTTTGGGGACTAAGCCCACCCGTCCTGTCCAGCTTTCATCACCCCTGTCAACCGTGGTTACCATATTTATGGTTTTATCCGCCTCCCAGGCATCCAGGTCATAGCAGAAACACAGGTCAGCCGGGCTGCGAGCGCCGTAGACGATGTCTATCCTTCCATACTTACCCCGATTGTCAATGACATTCCAGATTAACGACCTCAGTGGCGCCAGACCGATACCACCACCAACAAAGACCAGGTTCTTGCCCTGTAGCAGGTCAAGGGGGAAGCTATTGCCATAGGGTCCCCGGAAACCTATCTCAGCCCCAACACCGAGCCGGTGCAGAGCATTGGTCACCTTGCCTACCCGCTGTACAGCAAACTCCAGGCGGTCATGTCTGGTCGGGCTGGATGAAATACAGAAGGGGGCTTCACCAACACCGAAGACCGAGTACTCACCGAATTGCCCTGACTCAAAGGTGAACTCTGCCCGTAGCTTCTCGTCCTTAAAGTTGAAATGGAAGGTTGTGACACCAGGGGTTTCGTCAATTATCTTCTCAATTACCACTATGTGCGGCAGATATACATTACCCTGTGCTAAGAATCGATGGCTAATATCGGTAATTGCCATTTTTTACCTCAGTTTTAGCTAGGTCTGGGCCGGCAAACTAGCCAGTGTCTGGGTAATATCCCAGTTCACCGGGCAAAGGCGAATGCACCGCCCGCAGCCGGTGCAGGCAATGACGCCAAAGTTCATCGGATAGAACTCGTATTTATGACATACCTTTTGCCTTACCCGGCGCCACTTCTCTTCCCTCGGGTTTTCCATCGGCATCTTGGTATAGATTGGGAAAGCGCAGCTATCCCAGCTTCTCAATCTCGCCCCCTGCTGTTTAACCAGCTCATCATTAATATCAAAGCAATAGCAGGTGGGACAAAGTAGGGTGCAGATGCCACAGCTAATACACTTGGCGGCTACCCTCTCCCAATAGGCTTCGTTGTCAAAGCAGGAGAGCAGTTTCTTATCCATATCCCCGGTGTCTATCCTTCTGGTTACCTTATGGTAGGATGCCTCTTTTACCTCTCTGGCTCTGGCTTCATCAGCCTCAGTTGCCTCTCCCAGTCCACTGGTCTTGGCAATCAGCTCTTTGCCCGTCTCGGTAACCACCTCAATGAGGAACTCATCACCAATGTCGATAAGCATCAGGTCAACATTAGCTGAGTCGGTGGGAGTGCTCCCCAGGGAGGTGCAAAAGCAGCTATCGTAGGGGTTAGTGCAGCCGAGCCCGACTAACACTGTGTTTTTCCTTCGTGAAAAGTAGTAGGGGTCTTCGTAGGCATCCTTAAAGACAAAATCCAATATAGCCAGGGCATTAGCATCGCAAGGGCGAATGCCAAAAATGAGCTGCTTGTGCTCATCTAACGCTGGCAGCTCTATTTGGTAGCCTTCCTTGTCTTTTTGAAAACGGAACATTTCCTCCATAGGTGGGAAGAGATTAGCCTTGGCGGGTATGACTGTATTTCGATACCAATCCAGGAAGCCGGTATCCTCAGCATCCCACCTAGCCATCGTGCTCACGCCGCTTTCCTTTGAGGGAACGAGCACCGTAAAATCCTCACTCCACTGACCAAGAATTCTGGCTATAGCCTTTTTGTTTATTTTCTTAGTAGCCATTGCCTCTACCGGAAGAATTCCTCAGCCTCGCTGACCTCATAAGCGGTAAGTAGCGGCGCCGCATCCTTATCCATTCCTGATGTAAAGTGGAACAGCTCACCAACTATGTCATACATCTCTTTAGTCAGGCTTCTTAACGGGATGTTCACCGGGCAAGCACGTTCGCACTCGCCGCAGTCGGTGCACCTTCCAGCGACATGAATATTTCTGGCTACCTGGAAGAGGAGATTGTCCTGCCAGTTTGGCACTGGTGATACCCACTGTGGCTCTGATTCCTCGACAAAGCACCGCTGGCAAAAGCAAGCCGGGCAGACATTGCGGCAGGCATAGCATCGGATACAGCGGCTGAATTCTTTTTCCCAGAACTCCCACCTCTGTTGCGGGGACATTCCTCTTAGCTGGTCTATCTTCGTCTGACTTGCTACCTTATCGGCAACCGGGGAGGTCGGCTCACCAAGAAGGAAATCATATTCTTGCGGGGTGGGGAGTTCACAACCAAGACAGTTATCAAAGAGGACTTCGGTAATGGGGAATTCGCTTCTCTTGCCGTCAGTGATTATTACTACTTTATCGCCTTCTCGGATGATGTCGTCCAGTTCATCTCGCTCCCTGCCAACCAGCCTTTCTACCTTGCTTAGGTCAATAATTCCTGAGCAGGGGACACCCAGAATTACCACATCTTCTCTGACTGCCTTATTGTCCTGTATCAGGCTGACAATGGAGCGGCTATCGCATCCCTTGGCGACGATGCCAACCCGACTCTTGCCTTCCGTTAGAAAGTTCGCCAGATTATTGACGATAAACGAGTTAATTACGAGGCGGTCAACGTCTTCCTTATCCCTGGTTATTAGTGGCGTAGTAGTAAATTTCAGGCTTCCCGGGGCAAAGCCTATAATATAGTCAACCCTCTCTTGCTCTAGTAAGGCTTTAGCCTCACTGCGTAATCTCTGTTCCATATTCCCGTCTTTTTAATCAAACAATCGGTTGGGACCGACTTCCTTTAACCCCTTCGTCACCTCAGTCACCACCTCAGCGAACTTGCCTCCTTCTGAAGCGGAGACCCAGCTTGCCTGAACCCGCTCTGGCTCAACCCCCATCCATTCCAAGACCTTCTTGGTTATAGCCATTCTTCGTCGGGCACGGTAGTTCCCCGTTTGATAATGGCAATCGCCGGGGTGGCAGCCAGAAACCAGCACACCGTCACTACCTAAGCGCAAAGCCTTGAGGACGAATAATGGGTCAACTCTCCCCGAGCAGGGAACCTTTATTGTCCTTATGTTGGCTGGATATTTGGTACGGCTGGTGCCAGCCAGGTCAGCACCAGCATAGCTACACCATTTGCATAGGAAGCCAACCAACTTCGGTTCCCACTCTGAGCCTTGTGTCAACCGGTCCTCCAAGAAGTAATATCTAACTACGATTCTATCATGGATAGTAAGCCAAATCAAACTTGGGGCGATGCTTCACTTTGCTTTCCAAGCTACTGCATTGTATACTCTACTAGCCCAAACAATTAATGTTACCTCTCAGTTCATAGGTAGATAGTCTTTATCAGATGTGAGCACCAGTGAGAATTAGCGATTTTGACTATTCCCTCCCCCAGGAGCTTATTGCCCAAACCCCAATTGAGCCAAGAGACCAGGCACAGCTTATGGTCTTGAACCGTAGTGATGGCTCACTAAAGCACCACCGGTTTTTTGAGATAGTTAATTATCTGCGGGCGGGAGATGTTCTTGTATTTAATGACAGCCGGGTTATCCCCGCCCGTCTCAGGGGAAGGAAAGAAGAGGGTGGAGAAAAGCTAGAGATTTTGCTATTGTGCCGGCTTGGTCCCAACATCTGGGAAACATTGGTCAGACCTAGCAAGCGGGTCAACATTGGCACCAGGGTTGGGATAACGAAGGATTCGACTGGTGACAGGCAAGATTTCAAGGTGCTGGCTGAAGTAATCGCATTGAGGGAGGGTGGCATAAGGGTGATAAGCTTCTCAGACGAAACACTACTGCCAGAACTGGGCGAGATTCCATTACCACCATACATCCATGTTCCCTTGACTGACCCCGAACGTTATCAGACAGTTTACGCTAGCGCGGCGGGCAGTGTCGCCGCGCCGACTGCTGGACTGCACTTTACACCGAGGCTAATTGATGAAATAAAGAGTAGGGGGATACACTGCCTGTTTGTTACCCTGCACGTAGGGCTTGATACCTTCCGACCGGTTCGGGAGGATGACCCGCTCAAGCATACTATATATCAGGAATATGGTGTGCTAAGTCAGGAAGTAGCCAGCCACTTATCTCAAGCCAAGGTGGAGGGGCGACGAATTGTTTGTGTTGGTACCACCGCAGTCAGGCTGGTCGAGGCAGTGGCTCAAGTCAGTAACCGGCTTCACCTGGGGCCGTTTGCCGGCTGGGTAAGCCTGTTTATTTTACCGGGGTACCAGTTTCGGGCAGTTGACGCCCTTATTACCAATTTTCACCTGCCCAGGTCAACACTGCTGATGCTGGTTACTGCGTTTGCGGGTAGAGATTTTATCAATCAAGCCTACCGGGAAGCCATAGCCCAGAAATATCGCTTCTACAGCTTCGGCGATGCTATGCTGATACTGTGAAGAGGCACTAATTAACGAATAGCAAAGGTCGACTGCTGCCGCGGTGACAGCAAAGCCTATAGCCCAGCGGCAGCGAGGATATCGGGAACCACTTCCTCCCTGCCAATCGCCATGATATGGACACCATCACAAATGGCATCTCTCTTCAAGGCGGCAATCATCTGCCCCGCAATCTCAATCCCTCTGGCTAGTGCCTCACCCTTAGGTGCCGCTGCCAGTTCATCAATCAGGTTTTGCGGCACAAAGATGCCTGGAACGTTTTCCGTCATGTACTTTGCCATTCTGGCTGATGAGAGCAGGATTATCCCCGCCAGCACTTTGACCGGAAACTGGCGGGCGTACTGCATGAATCTGCCGAAGTTGTCCAGGTCATAAATCCCTTGAGTTTGGAAGAATTGGGCACCGGACTCAACCTTCTTTTCAAACTTCATTAGCTGGGGCTCTATTGGTTGTGCCTCAGGCGTAACTATGGCACCAGCACAAAATTCTACAGCACCATCAAGGGTGTTGCCCCCCATATCCTGCCCCGACTCCATCAAACGGATTGCCCTCAGTAGTTGCACGGAATCAAGGTCAAAGACCCCTTTGGCCTCCTTATGGTCACCTACTGGAATGGCATCACCAGTAAGACAAAGGACATTCCTTATCCCTCTGGTGTATGCCAGAAGAAGCTCTGCCTGGAGTGCCAGGCGGTTACGGTCACGGCAGGTCATCTGTAAAATAGGCTCGCCACCTCGCTCCTTAATTGCCAGGCAGCCGCCAATGGAGGGAAATCGCATTACCGAGCTTTGGTGGTCAGTGACGTTAAGGGCATCCACCTTATCCTTGAGAAGGTCAATGTGGTGAAACATCTTCTCCAGGTTAGTTCCCTTAGGTGGTGCAATCTCACTGGTAACCACAAACTTGCCAGAGTTGAGGACATCTCTAAATGCCATTGTCCCGCCTCCTTGCCCGCTATATTCTGACCGTTCTCGGCCTCGGCACTACCTGAAAGTTCCGGGGAGGGTAATACTTGCGCATTAGGTCAAGCCTGCCCTGCTCTTTCAGGCGCTCATAGATAAGAGTCCAGGCACAGTCCTTCTCTTTATCAACCTCACACTTCCCGTTATTGGTGCCACCACAGGGACCATTTACCAGCCCCTTGTGGCAGAGAGTGATGGGGCAGATGCCAGCGGTTTCACCCAGGATACACTGACCACACTGGGCGCAGACCTCGCGAAAATAGCCCGGGGTATCTTCCACCGCGATGAATAAGGTATCCAGCGCCGGAATGACGGGGCGGTCGATGTACAAGCTCATCCGGTGCACCCCTAGCGCACAGGTCATCGCCAGAATACAACTCGCATTCTGTATCGCTTGACCATTTTCCTTCATAGCTACCTCGGTCATCTCGTCACAGGCAGTGGGAATAACTGTCCAGCCGCTAACCCGCTTACCTAGCTCCTGAAGGCGGTCTTTCATCTCTACGACCTGGTCAATGCCGCCGGTCTTGGTCATAGTAGTGCAGGTACCGCAACCAATAATAAACGGTCGGTCAAAGTCGGCTAACTGCTCCTTGATTTCGTCAAATGGTTTCTGCCTGGTTATTGATTTCATAGTAACCCTCCCACTTAGGCTAGCCTGTTACCCGGCTACCTTTCCAGGTCGCATCTCAGGCATCGCTTCGCCTCTTGCCTGGCTCTCTCCTCAGAGAAACTGAGCTCCACCTCAGCAAAGCTCACCTTTCTTTCCTGAACGGGAAGTACCGGCTCGACTTGTCTTGGCTGCACCTCCCAGGCTTCCTCAATTTCCTGGCTGGGCACCTCGCCAACAACTCCAGTCTTAAGGTCATATATCTCAACCCTGGAGGTGTCGCCCTTAAGGTATTTATCTATGGCAATGGCTGCCCTCCTGCCAGCGGCGATAGCATCTATTACCATACCTGGTCCAGTGACAAAGTCACCACCGGCAAAGACCCCGCTGACATTAGTAGCCAGGGTATTGCTATCAACGACAAGGGTCTCCCAGCGGGTGCGCTCCAGGGCACTGTCAACGGGGAGAAAAGAAAGGTCAGGAGCCTGGCCTACAGCAGCAATCACGGTATCCGTCTCGACAAAGAACTCAGAGCCGGTAATTGGAATCGGCCGCCGCCGACCACTCTGGTCAGGCTCGCCCAGCCTCATCTGGGTACATTGCAGACCGGTCACTTCCCAGTTATCACTGACTATCCTCGTGGGACTCATCAGGAAATTGACCTGGATGCCCTCAGCGATGGCTTGGTCATATTCCACCTCGGTCACCGGCATCTCATCCCGCGACCGTCGGTAGAAGATGTTGGCTTCATCGGCCCCAAGGCGAAGAGCAGTGCGAGCTGCATCCAGAGCTACATTGCCGCCGCCGATGACAGCCACACGGCGGCCAACCCTGACCTGCCTACCGAGCCTTACATCCCTCAGGAATCGTAGCCCGTAATAGAAACCGGCAACATCCTCCAGCTCACCGGGTATACCTATGCGCTGGCTTCTCTGAGCACCAGCAGCGACAAAGACAGCCTCGAAGCCGTCTCTCTGAAGGTCTTCAACGGTGAAATTTACGTTAATCGGGGTGTTATACCTTATATCCACCCCCCGCTTGGCGATATAATCAATCTCTTTTTGAATGACCTCTCGGGGCATCCGAAACTCAGGTATCGCCACCGATAGCATGCCGCCACCTACGGGAAGGGCTTCAAAGACTGTTACTGGGTAGCCAGCTTGAGCCAGAAAGTAGGCACAAGATAGCCCGGTGGGGCCAGCCCCGACTACAGCTACCTGCTGACTGTGAACTTTAGGAAATGGTTCCGGGTCTTCAGTTACATTGTCAAAGTACCAGTCAGCGGCAAAACGCTTGAGCGCCCTGATAGCTACCGGGTCATCCAGTTCTCCACGGCGGCACCTGAACTCGCAGGGATGATGGCAGATGCGACCACAGATAGCTGGGAAGGGATTGCGCTCCCTGATGGTATCAATAGCCTCCCGGTATTCACCAGCGGCAATGTGGGCAACATATTTGGGAATATTGATTCCTACCGGACAGGTGTGCTGACATGGCGATATCATTAGGGCATCACAAACGGCTGCCGGACACTTCTTTTCCTTTATGTGAGCTTCGTACTCGTCCCGGAAATAGTTAATGGTGGAGAGCACCGGGTTAGGGGAGGTCTGGCCAAGACCACATAGCGAGCACTCCTTGACGGTGGCGGCTAAGGTGAGTAGAGTGTCGATGTCATTATCACGCCCTTTGCCCTGGGTGATTCTGGTCAGGATTTCCAGCATCTGCCTGGTTCCCAGGCGACAGGGGGTGCATTTCCCACAAGACTCGTCCTGGGTGAAACTGAGGAAATACCGGGCTATCTCCACCATACAGGTGGTTTCATCTAACACTACCATACCACCGGAGCCCATTATTGAGCCTAGTTTGGCTAATGATTCGTAGTCAACGGGCAGGTCAATGAAGCGAGCCGGAATACAGCCCCCTGAGGGACCACCGGTCTGCACCGCCTTAAGCCGCTTGCCTCGTGGGATACCACCGCCTATATTGTAGATAATCTGGGATAAGGGGGTGCCCATTGGTACCTCCACCAAGCCACTATTGGCAATCTTTCCGGTGAGGGCAAATACCACCGTACCCTTGCTCTTCTCAGTGCCGATGCTGGCAAACCAGTCAGCACCGCGCTCAATTATAATCGGGACAGTTGCCAATGTTTTCACATTGTTGATATTGGATGGTTTTCCATCCAAACCTGATTGGGCCGGGAACGGGGGACGTGGACGGGGCATTCCTCGCCGGCTTTCGATAGATGCTATTAAGGCTGTCTCCTCACCACAGACAAAGGAGCCAGCTCCCTCTTTAATCTGCACTGCGAAGCTGAAGTCCGAGCCTAATATATCATTTCCCAAGAACCCTCTCTCCTGAGCCTGTTTAAGGGCAATACGAAGTCGGCTCACCGCCAATGGGTACTCGGCACGGGCATAGACATAGCCCTCAGTGGAACCGATAGCATAAGCAGCGATGCTCAGCCCCTCAAGAACGGCATGTGGGTCCGCCTCCAGGATAGAGCGGTCCATAAAGGCTCCCGGGTCGCCTTCGTCGGCGTTACAGATAACGTATTTTGGTGAGCCTGTGGCATTACGGCAGAATTCCCACTTGAGCCCGGTAGGGAACCCGGCTCCACCTCTCCCACGGAGGCCTGCTTTCTTAATCTCTTCGATAACCTCTTCTGGTGTCATCTGGAGAAGGACTTTCCGCAGAGCCTCGTATCCACCACTGGCTAGGTAGTCATCGATCTTCTCTGGGTCAATATGCCCACAATTGTGCAGGACAACACGCTCCTGCTCCTGATAAAACTTTATATCTGAGTAGTGTGGTATAGCTTGGCTGGTCAAGGGATCAATGTAAAGCAGCCTGCTCACCAGCTGGTGCTCTCTCAAATGTTTCTGGGTGATTTCAGCAACATCGTCTACCGATACGTGGCAATAAAAGACATCCTCTGGTTCTACTATCACTGTGGGACCAACTTGGCAAAAACCATGGCATCCGGTAAGCTTTACTTTAACGTCTAAGCCGAGCCGCGTGATTTCCTCTTCTAAACGCTTTAGAATCTGGTCTGACCCAGGGCAACCTGACCCACGGCAGACGAGGACTGCACGCTCACCGTTGGTTGAAACTACGGCTTCTTGTTGCCGCATCTCACTGCCCTCCGTAATGACCAAGGATTGACGTTACCTTCTTAGGGTTCATGTGACCGTAGATGTTGTTGTTGATAACGATGTTAGGTGCTAGTGCACAACAACCGATGCAAGCAACGGTCTCCAGACTATACTGAAAATCAGGGGTGGTTTCATCCTCTTCAAGACCAAGATGTTGCTTGACCAATTTTAATATTGTTCTCGCACCCCGCACGTGGCAGGCAGTTCCCCGACATACCCTGACTATATTCTTCCCCCGCGGTGCGGTATAAAACTGGGTATAAAAGGTAATCACCCCCTGTATCTGACTGGGGAACAGGCCCATACCTCTGGCAATGCGGGGTATCGCCTCAGGAGGAATGTAGCCGAAAACCTGTTGAATCTCATGAAGAAGGGGTATTAGCCCCCACCTCTGTCCCCGGTAGTCGGCTATAATACTATCTATCTGCTCCAGGTCAGCTTTCACAGGTGTCCTTGCCTCGTACATCAGCGCTTATCCTTTCCAGCCTTACGGCGCAGGCTTTGAGAGAGGGAGTCTTGGTTCGCTGGTCTAAGGCTACGCCGAATAGCTCATTGACCGGGCTCTCCGGGAATGATATAGGCATGAAAAGCATTCCAAAAGGTAGCATCTCGGTTACCCTGACGGTAGTAGTTACCTCACCTACGGGTGACACTACCTTGACTGCGTCCCCATCACTAAATCCAAGCTGCTCGGCATCAGCCTCGCTGATTTCCACCCAGGCGTGTGGCGAGAATTTCTTCAGCCGTGAAGCCCTCAAGCTCCGGGTGCCGCTGCCAAAATGGTGCAGTATCGACCCGGACAGCAAGGTTAACGGATATCCATCTACCGATGTATTTGTCGGTGTATATTCAACGGGGGAAAACCGCCCGAATCGGCTCGGGAACGAACCCTTGTAAAGGCGCCTTGTCCCCAAACGACCACTATCTGAACCAGCCAAATCCAGGTCATCTGTTTCAAAGTCAGTATGAGCCGGAGGCTGGTATAAGGGAACTAGCTCCTCAATCTCATCCCTAATCTGCTCAGGAGACGAATATGGCATCGGGTAGCCCATCCTGCTGGCTAAGTCAAGGATTATCTCCCAGTCCGGCAAGCTATTGCCAAGAGGTTCAATAGCCTTTCGTAGTTTTTGAACCCTGCCTTCAAAGTTGGTGAACGTACCTTCTTTTTCGGCAAAGCTGGCGGCAGGCAAAACCACTGTTGCCAACTTTGCCGTTTCGGCAAGAAACAGGTCGGTTACGACTAAGAAATCAAGCGAAGCCAGTGCTTTTTTGACAGAGGAAGGGTTGGGAAAGCTTAAAGCCGGGTTTTCTCCCATAATTAGCATTGCCTTTAGTCGTCCCTCATTTGCCTGCTCAATCATTTCTAAAGCCGTCAGCCCGGCATTAGTCGGCAGGCGAACCCCCCAGCGCTCCTCAAAGTTCTGCCTTGCCCGAGCGTCATCAATACCTTGGTAGCCAGGGAAGAAGTCGGGTAGACTTCCCATATCACACGCCCCTTGAGCATTGTTTTCCCGCTGTAGGGCAAAGATGCCCCCTCGCTGGTACCCAATGTTCCCGGTTAGCATGGCGATATTTGCCAGAGCCATTACGCTATCGGTGCCGGCGACATGCTGGGTAATTCCATTACCGTAGACGATTGAAGCCCGCTCCGCTCCAGCGAAGAGACGAGCGGCAAGCTGCACATCCTGACCGGCAACACCGGTTATCTCCTCTACGTAGTCAGGGGTATATTTCCCCAGGCTCTGTGCCAACTCGGTAAAGTTATCTGTCTTGCGGGCAACGAACTCCTCGTCCAATAGCCTTTCATCGATTATTACCTTTGCCAAGCCGTTAATCAGCGCGACATCGGTGCTCAGCTTTGGTCTCAACCAGAGGTGAGCGAATGGAGCCAGCTTCGTTTGCCGGGGGTCAATTAGCAACAGCTTAGCCCCTCTGTACCTAACGGCACGCTTTATGGCATACCCTACCGCCGGGGCAGAGGTAGCGGGGTCAGCCCCAATAACCATTATCACCCCCGCCTGTTCAAGCTCACTGAGCGGGTTTGTTGTTCCCGGAAAACCGATAGACCAGCCCAGACCAACCCGGCTGGCAGAGCTATACAGTCGGCTGCCATTATCAATATTATTGGTACCCAGGACTCCCCGAGCCAGCCTCTGTAGCAGATAGTTCTCCTCATTGGTGCACTTGGAGGAGCCAAGGATAGCCAAGGTATCAGGCCCGTACTCCTCCTTTATTCGTTTGAATTCAGTAGCTACCCGGTCCAAAGCCTGTTCCCAGGATACTGCCTGAAAATCACCGTTCATCTTGACCAGAGGGCTGGTCAACCTTTCTGGACTATGCACGAAATCGTAGCCATAGCATCCCCTGACACAGAGCGTGCCGTGATTCACGGCACTTTCAGCGCTGGGTCTAACCCGTACCAGACGATTGTCTTTAACCTCCAGGCAAATACTGCACCCACAGCCACAAAAGGGGCACAGCGTATTGACCGTGGCTGCCGTCGTCCCGCCGTATATCCTTTCCTTTTCCATAAGGGCACCGGTGGGGCACATCGCCACACAAGTTCCACAGAAGGTGCACTCAGACTTCTCCAGTGGCATATCGCTCAGTGTTGCCGGTTTGGAAGCAAAGCCCCGGCCAAGGTAATCGATTGCGCCCTCAACAACTAGCTCCTGGCATGCCCGAATGCACTTGGCGCACAAGATGCACTTGGATAGGTCTCTTTCAATGAACGGGTTGACCTCCTCAATAGCACTCGATTGAGGGAGCCTTTGAAATTCTACCAGCCCTATGCCCATTTCCGAGGCTATCTCTCGTAGCTGACAGCGGTTACCCTTGTCGCATACCAAACAGGAATCAGGGTGACTGGCAAGCATGAGTTGGATAATTGTCCTGCGGCGCTCCATTACCCGTGGCGACCGGGTACTAATCACCATCCCTGGCGTTATCGGGGTAACACAAGCAGCAAGTAATGCCCCGGAACGCTCATCTTCTACTAAACAGAGCCGACAGGCACCAATTGGGATAAGATAAGGGTCATGACACAGGGTAGGAATATCTACGCCTGACTCTCGGGCTAAGTCCAGGATGGTCATCCCCGAATAGCCGCTTACTTCCACCCCGTCCAGCGTAATCGTAATTGCTTCCAATCACACCTCTCATTATTGTTCTAGCAACAGGCCTGCCTACCTAGTGACAGCCTACACGAATTGCTTTCCCTGGCTTACTGACCTTATGCCAGCTAGAAGCGGCAAAAGCTGGGCCGTTTTATCCAGCGCCTCCCTTCCATCTACTGCTCCTCCCTCTCGCTTTCCGGATTCTGTACCTCTAAACTATCCGACCCAGACAGTTCCGTTTCAAGAGCCTGCTTTGAAACCGCTATCAAGATGCTCTCCATCCATGTAAAACGGGTTACTCTGAATAAGCATATATAAAACTATGGGGCTTGTCAAACTCTAGTAAAGAGTTGTTGATGTTCTACAATTTTGTCACCATCTAACTGTTCTGGGAAAATGTCACCATGAAGGAGATGGTGGTATTGAACAGGAAAGAGCAGAGGAGGT
>SDBU01003924.1_pt1 | contig 18628 bp, 19 predicted proteins | sample 2277071 | NCBI WGS metagenome assembly SDBU01 (sample SAMN10397929, study PRJNA504765) | marine sediment metagenome | isolation source: marine sediment core GS08_GC12, 126 cmbsf | place: Arctic Ocean: Gakkel Ridge, Loki's castle | collected 2008 | reverse complement strand
CCACCGCCGCCTGAGCCTCACGCCGCAGCCCCGATCTCCCCGCCCGACCGCCCAGCCCGTCCTGGCTTCGGCCAGACATGGGTTTCGTCGGAGGTTTACCGAGTAACAGCTCGCGCAAGCTCTGCAAGCTGTTCCGGGGACGGCGTTTCCAGAAACAAGCTGTCGATCGGAACACCGGACTCCCGATGTGTGATCCGTGAGAGTGCGTCTGTGTCAAGGATGGAATCGAGGATAGCAAAATGATCGGTCTCGTATTGCTTCATAGTGAACTTTCTCGGGCGTCACAGAAGGACTGCCAGTGTTGTTGATTGCGGAATTCCAGTAGCAATCGGAACGAGCAAGCTCCACGACCATGGAATTGATTGATAGGCAGCGCGTCACGGCTGAGCGGGCATGTCGGGATTCGGTCATTTGGGAAACCCGCCAGCATGAGCGTGTCTTCGTCGTCTTCCGCCCGGACCAGTTCGGGAACGTTACCCAGCAAATTGCATAATCCGTTGGCATTCGGTTGGATCCTTCGTTGAGCTCCGGCCACTGTGGTTCCAGTTGGGGCCGGACCGTCTGGAGCGAAGTGAGAGGAGATCGCCGGATCAATCAGCTCTTCATCAGTCACAGCCGCCTTCCACTCCGAGACCGTCGGAAGCCGACATGCAAATGGACTGCTGTCATTATCAGCGGGTCGCTCCAGCAGCCGGTCATGCCAGGTTTGGATCCAACGGTCAGACCGTGCAGCCGCCTCGTCCGCCGTCATAAGTCTCCTATTCGGCCAGGGATATCGGGACCGGGGAGGCGAGTGGTCCTGTATCAACGCCGTGAATTGCTCTTCACTCACCGCATCTTCGAGCAGACACATTACACGGCTGTCGTGGATCACCGGGAGACGGCAGAATCTGAACGTAGCGGAAGGTCCGGAGCGAGCATCGGGAAGCCGAACCGTCACTTCCTCTACCGCAGTTCGACTTTCGCCTTCGGGCTCGTGAGGAGCAGGATCCGTGAAAGGCGGTGTGTCTGAGTGCGAATAACCCACGACACAGGCCTGGAGCACTTCAGCGCTCGCATCGTCGTTGAGACGGAGAAAGCCCAACACCTGTTCGACGCTGTCAGCGCCGATAACCAACATCCTGCGAGTCTCGTGCGCATTGGTGTCCACAATGCCGAAACGCCCTTCAAGCCACGCGCCGACTTCACTCCAGTCCAAACCGGCAACCTTTTCCACGTCTACCGGGAGACGTTCTGTCAGCATCAGTTTTTGAATGCAGGTTTCGGCACGTGAGGCTTCCTCAAGGCCGATCGCCGGAACAAACATGAGCCGAACGTGACCCGGCCTAGTTCGAGACGCCCACTCGCCAAGGGTCTGAATACATTCTTCTTGGTGTGTGTCGAAGGCTTCCTTCAGCGGGTCGTGTTCCTCGTGACCGTCCAGCCCAAGTGCCAGGCGAACCTTCATGAGAATCGCCCCGGTCTTGTCGAAGCGAAGGACTCCCGGTTTATCCAACGCGATGGCGCCGGTGAAAGTCACCCATGAGGGAAGTGAGACGCCTGCAGCGGCTGCGCGAAGCCCAACGGCCAAAGCCAGTTCGTAGCTGTTTCCCTCGGGGGGAGTCCGTCGGAACTTCCTTGCCCACGCCGGTGGGTTCCGCTGAGGAACGAACTCGCGAACAACCACGTCGAAGCTCATGTGGCTCAGTTTCAGCCGCTCGCTCAGCTGCCTGTCGCGCCATTCCTCGTCTCGTCTCAATTCGGAATATAGCTGCGCAATGCCGCCCGTCGTCATTACCTGGAAATGGTACAGCCAGTTTCGGGGCTGCTGAATGACGGGGAAGGACACAACGGTCATCTTTATTGCTCCTGGTTACTGGATGCGAGTTGGCTGACCACTACGGAGAGACTACATTCGAGCGCTTGCTCAAGCGCCATGTCGATTTGGCAGTCGCCGTACAGTGAATGTGGGGTCTTCCGCGCAGTTGTGCTGATCGTAGACAGAGACTCGTCGCGTGGCAGACTCAGTGTCATGCGGTCAGGTACTTTCGATATCCTCGCATGCACTGTAGTGCGAGAGGCGTTGTTCAAACGAATCGTCAGCTTCGCACCACGCAAGTCATCGTACCTCAGGTCGTCTGGGTCATCGACCGGGATGCGAACGGCAAGTTGCAGAGGATCGTCGCCAGCATGCCACACCTCAATCCAAAACCCGACCGGCAGATCGCCTCCTTCCGTCACGCTCCCCTTGGTTTTCGGCGGAAACCAGCCTCGATGCAATACCTTTGGGGCTTCGCCGCTGCGCGCTGCTGGGGCGAGCTCGAATCCGGGAGATGGACGCCGCCATCCGCTTGGCTCGCGCCGCTGCCATTGCAGACTAGGGTATTGAAGAACCTGGGTAGCCACTGTTGGAGTCTCCTCGAATTCCAGCGTTTCCGTGGTCTCGTCGGATTCCATCGTAATGATCTCAGCTTCCGCGTCCGGCGTCACGATCGCCGTCATGCTCCTGACAGTGTTATCCGGATGACGTGCAAGGCTCTCGTGCAGATGCGCCAGCGCCTCGGCACTCCACCCCTCCCGAACAAACGTAAAGAGGACAAGCAGTTGCTGGACAAGGTCGTCTGGTCGACGTGATTTGATGCGAACCAGTGGAGTCGAACTTGCCCCTTCATTCCTGGCAGGCAACGTGGAGAACTCCAAGACCAGGTCGTCGCGAACCAGCGACCCCAAAGTGGTTACGATAACCCGGCACGCTTCGTCTACGAAACGCTGTGAGACAATTCCGGCCTCTCGGACCGCGCGTGCGACCAATTGTGCGCGCACGATCCCTTCTGGACCGGCCGGTAGAGTTACGGCCTCCCACAGGCGGCTCTTATCCTGTGCCAGGCCAAAGGCAAGCACCCATACGTTTTGCCACCGTGGGGCAGACAGATCATGGCGAAAAAGGGCCGGCGCACCCCGTGAGCTTTGCACGATGTGCAGGGCCGCAAAGTAGTATTCGATTAGCGTATGCGCAAACGCCCACCGACCCGCGGTCAGTTCGGTCAAAAGCCCTGTGTGTAGGGCTAGCATCCTCACGAGGCGGAGTACGCTATCATCATCATCGAGGTCTTCCCGCAGCCAACGAGAGCAATCAGCCATGCTAAAGGCCTGCTCTCCAACCTTGAGCTTCTCAAACGCCAGCAAGCTAAGGACCGGGCGGGCTCGATCCGCGGCATGTAGGTCGTCGGCCGATCGTTGAACGCCGCGCGATATGTCCCACTTCGCGAGTTGCACATCCACAAATCGCTCAACGAATTTGACGGTGGGTACAGGCGTAGAATGACCGTGCTCGAGAAGCTCCACGGTAGCTGACAAAAGCAACGGGTTGCACACGACGGACGCAAGCTCCGGGCGGGCACGTAGAAGCCGGTCGAATCGACTCCATACAGGGTTACCATGTAAGGCGCGATACGCCCATTCGCGCGACTTCGGCAGGGTGAATGGAAGCAGCCGCACGTGTGTGAAATCTGAAAGATCCCATTCGTATGCAGCGGGCCTTGAAGTCAGAATCATGCGTACGTGAGGCCAAGTTTCCGCCATTTTGCGTATGCTGGAAAATACGCTCTGGCGTTTCTCTGCGATCACCTCGTCAAGGCCATCCAGGAGAAGGAGTACTCTGCCGCCGTCACACAGCGCATCGAAGTTCGCTACCAGGGTTTCGCCGCCGGCGTCCCGCATCAGGCGGAGGATCGCATCACGGTTGGGGGCTACATCCGAATAGTGACGGAGTTGTACGTAGATCGGGATCGCATCCAGTCGACCCTCGGCAGTATCACGTCGAACATCATTAGCGAGCATCCGAAGACAAGTCGTCTTTCCTGCTCCCGGGTCACCGAGAATGACGAGTCTAGCGAGACTCCGAATTGCCTCCCAGGAAACGGGTGAATCGGCGATGTCGAAATGTTCTTGCGCGAGTATGCAAAAGTGCGGTGGAATGAACCCGGCAGGCAATGGCGTTGCCGCATCGCGCGTTAGCGCTTCCGCTCTCGAAATCACAGGTCCGATCGCCGCAAGGTACTTCTCTGCGTCGTCGGGCATGGGCACCTGGCAAGGACCCGCGCCAACGGGTATCCCGGCAGCGTCAATGAGTATGTAGCTGTATCCAGTCTGGTCGATGGGGACATGGACAGTGGCTGTATACCGCTTTCCCTGATAATCCAACGGCGATTGCACCGGACGGTGCAGTTTCTTCAGGCAGTTGTCAAATGTTGGGCTCGACATCTCGTTGACGTCAATAGGTTCGAGGTGCGGCGGTTCGATGAAGTGCGCGCCGAGCTTGACGACCTGCACGTATCGGAGTGGCGGCCTTTCGTCTTGAGAAAAAGTCACTTCAACATCTCTTCACAGTGCGGTGCCAAGAGTTCGGCCCAGACCTCGCCTGCGCCGAAGGAAACGAACTGTTTGCTATACTCCTGCAAGAGTTCTTTGTGCTGACACAAGGGGGCCTTGCTCAGGACCTGTGTTTGGACATATGAGGCGCGAGTCTCGCTGGGAATAACGCAAATGCAGTCAATGAAATCGGCGATTTTCTCCTTACAGGAATCGGTGGCTGTCAGTTCGCGGCTTAGAAACTTGAAGAAGCGGAGTGCGATTTTGCCCCTGTAGAAAGGGCCGTGGTGCGGATCGCATACCAACGACAGCTGCTTCTCTTCGGCTTCGTGGATACCACGCCCACAGGGATCAATTAGCACATCATTAACTGGATCGTAGTAGACGGCGTTGCACGCGAAGTCACGGTATTTCGTGTCGCGTTCGAACTCCGTACTGAACAAGGCCTGGTTGTCACCGACAAAGCTATGCCGGAACACGCAGAAATCGATGAACGGATCACTTGCCCCCAAACGGCCGCCGAGGCGCAAGTGCCCGTTGCGTTCCGCTGCCCGTTCCGGTTTGTTGCCGATGCGATACATCGTGCTTAGCAACGGCATCGCATGGGCGAGGGGCATGGTCGTGGCCATGTCGACATCGTTCGTCTCGATGCCCGCGAGTACATCCCGAACGGTACCGCCAACCAAAAAGACCTCGTGCCCTCGGGCGTGAATCTCCTGAAACAGCTCGATGTACTTGGGCCCCGGTGGCGTTCGTTGATCGAGGATTCTCTGAAACTCACTCCGTTCGGTGTCGATAGGTCGGACGATGCGGGCTTCCTGAGGCAGAGATTGCCAATTCGGGGGCATCCGGCTGGCATGATCAGCTAGGCGTATCGAAAGAAACGAGTCGAGTGTTGTGGGGCCACCAAACTGATTGTCGATCTGGGGCCGCGCACCGGCTTTATGACCCCGCAGCGTGCCTTTGAGAGGGCCTCCATTAGAGAACCAGCAAACAACCTCCCCGGGTCGCGGGATAGCACAGGGCGGGAGCTGGAGATCAGTTGCAAGCACGGTTACCCTTGACATTAGACTTACATATTCTGGATTCCCAACTAGATGTCAATTCGCCAGGATGCTGGCTTAGGCTGCCCTTCCATGGTGTTTCGTAACTCCTTGCCAGTAAGGCACTTCCAGCAATTCCGGCCGTGGCGATCTGGCGCACCCTCGTGGCGACTTGCCAGCTTGGCGGCCTGTGAATTGTACATGCTCTCGATCTTTTTGTCCTGATTCGAGACATCGTGGCTGGTCGCGCCGGATCCGCCGCGGAGGATCTCGCCCTCCAGAAGCGCGACCGGATCTTCTGGAAGGACTTGTCGCGGATTTGACCGAATCTGTGATCCGTCCTCGTCGTCGTACATCCATTGGCACCAACCTTGGAGCCAATCGGTGAAATCGGGGACTTGCTTCCTACGCTGGACCTCATCCGACATCCCCGTACCCACGAACCGGACACGCCCGATACCAGGGATTATGATGCGGTGGTTATGGGCAACTCGTTCTTACACGACTGCGTGGTGTCCCGTCGTTGGCCACGAGGTACCGGTTGGTCAGGCGCCAGCCGTTTGCGCAACAGGTTGACGCACGCGCGCAGTTGATCGAACCAACTTCAGCCCGCGTGTACCTTCGCCTCGGTTTGTCCGCCTAGTATGTACCCGTTCTTCGCATACCACGAGTGCCGGTTTCGAACCATTGCCGCGCCGAAGCGATCTTCCGACTCTTCGAGAATCCGCTCAAGGTACGAAGCCGTGACGTGACGAGGATGCCACCACTGTCCCTCCTCGAACCTGTCGAAAGGGAATCCTCTATTCGGCGGCGTTCTGCTGAACGATCCCGCTTTCGATTTTCCTTCGGGTGTCCCCGGATGAAACGACAAAACGGACTCACTCACCAAACGGACAGTTCCCTCAGCAACCCAATGCTGTACGAAGTCCAGCGTCGAGCGAATAGTGCTCTCGTCTTCGCCAGCCAGTCCGTATAGAAGCGACACTCCAAGCATGAACCCGTATTCGCTCAACAGGCTCATAGATTCTCTTATTGCTCGCGTATCCTGGGCTTTGTTCATCAGCTTCAGTGGCTTGTCATCGAACTGCTCGATTGAGCAGTAGAAATAGACGAAGCCCGCCTCCCTATACGCCTGCAGTTGTCGTTCGTTCTTGAGATGGTTGAAGCGATTCAGACACCCAAAGGCCATACCCGTTGCAGCCAATTCCCTCAGAAGGATATTCAGTCGTGGATACAATCCAAACGTACTATCGTCGAAGAACACAGCCTGATAACCCTGGCTCTTCCGGAGCTCTACTTCTTCGAGGATGCTCTGAATCGAACGAGCGTTCGGATACGTCAAATGCCGGCTCTCCGAGCAAAACTCACATTCGTAGTCGCAGCCGCGCTTGGCAATCATCTGCACCGTGGGAAGGATCGCTCCATCAGTTGCGAACACGTCGAAATTGTTACGATGCCGCCTTGTGTCAGCCAAATCAAGTTGCATGAACGGCAACGCGTCGAGGTCGAGCGGTTTGCCACTCGTCATGGCGCGGCCTCGACGCGTATAGACCCACGCTTTACCGGCCACGCGATCCAGCGATAGATCCCCTAAGCGGTACGTGGAGAGAGCCTGCATTAGCGCGAGCAGCGCGTACTCGCCATCACCTGCAATTCCGTAGTCAACCGCGGAGCAGTTCTTCCAAACGTCGCTCGTGTGAGATCGATCATGAACCTCGTCGAAGTGTGGGCCCCCGAGAATCGTTACTACGTTCGGGCGCAGCTTCTTTGCACGCGCCAGGAGTCGTAGCGTGGGATACAGCGAATCATATGTGGCACTGGCACATACGATATCCACGTCCCCAATAACCTCATCAAAGGCGCAATATACCTCTTTGTCGTTGACGCCCTCAATACACGACACGGGGTCAAACATCGGCGATGTGTATTCCACATCCAACAGGCCCCTCTGCACAGCATCGATAGTTGGCGCAATGGCATAGAGCAACGACGTCGGCCAACCGAAGAATCGATCGCATGCGTCTTGCGACGGGCCGTTTAGAAATAGTACACGCTTACCCATATCGATCCCTCGCGTAGGCGCCGACGCCGCGCACCGAAGGGCATTGCTGTCCCACGAACCCGCTGCCAGCCCCACCGACGTTTGTCGTGCCCGCTCGTGGCCCCATTCCCTCGTCTCCCATGTGGTCGCTTGTATACGCTCCCATCGATGCGTTAGAGGTCGTCGGGCAGGCGCGCAGTCCGAAGTCGGCGCAAATAGTTATCCTGGGCCAAGACTTCCCGTGGAACGCGCCTTGCTTCACACTTGTTGCCGTAGACGGAACAAGCCGCTGATAATGCCACGTCGCTGGCCACGCGCGGCAAGTCCTCGCATGGAAACACCATTGCTGTATGTACCACGCAGCCCTCATGTATTTCCGTCGCGCGAACCACCGTCGCTAGTCGACATCTCTTGCAAGACGCAGCTCCTCGTGTCGCAGCAAATGCCGATAGGTCGACCAGCGATTCGATCGCTCTCGCTTAACTTCCTGGCGCTTCTTCTGTCCTGGAGGAAGCAGCCACGCCTGATCGGGGTTGTCAGTTTCGTTCACCGGCCGGGGATCAGTGTTCCTCTTACTGGCCCATTCTAGGTGGTAGTCGACCGCGACTTCACCGATAAACTCTTCCTTCCAAACCTGAAGGTCCAACCAAAAGAGTGGCACATCAAAGACATCATGAAGTCGGATCAGCGTTTGTCCCGGGGGCCGAGCAAGATCTGCTTTGTCCCACATCAGGATCCGAGACATATCGAACTTCAACTGCTCGTGACTGTCACGCCGCTGGGCCTCTTCCTGACGCACAGCATCATCTTCGCAATACTGAAGGCGTATCCTGGCTTGCTGAACCTCGGGACTATGACGCCAGGTTCCCCCATCCAGCCAACGACCATCCGTCACAGATGTGTTCCGAGCAAGAACAGCTCTGAACAGAATGCTCAGATGTTCTAATAGATCGGGTTGATTCCAGGTGCCGTGTCCCGCGACATCTACAAAGTACATTGCACCTGCCGTCAGAGCCGCTTTCTGTATCCTGGCGATGAAGGGGTGATCGACACCGCGCGTGCCTTCCGTGTATTGTTCCATGACACGCAATGCGTTTTTCAGAAGATCGTCGACCGAAGCCTCGTGTTTCCCCAGCCACCCTTCGTTCTTAGCCGCGACAAAATTCTCCTCAATATTCTTCACGATTCGTCCGAAATCCTTTGCAATCTCCGCCTGCCGGGAAAGATGGCGACTGTCATCCGTCCCCCGGTGAGTCCATCGGATCCGTCCCTCAACGTCGAGCGTGAGCAGGCGTCGTCTCTCACGTGATCCCCATCCCTCACCGCGCCCGCTGTGCGTCACAAGATCAATTGTCGTCCGCGGTTGGTCGGAATCGACATCTAGTCTTATCGAGATCACGCTAAAACCTCGCTCGTCCTCCAGCGCCTCCGTCCTGCCAACAATCAAGTGACCGCCAACAGCGCACGCTATTTCACCCATGTCTTTCTCGCCATCTTCACTAAAATGGTTCTCCCATAAACCGGAGTTCACATGACACCCCAATCGATGCTTGTGGCCATATAAGACTAACTGAAAGCCGAGCGTGCTCAGTTTCGTCGCGACGTTGGCCCCGTTTGCCACCGTGTCGAATGGGCGCAATTCCTGCTCACCAGGCACCGGCAGTAACGGATGATGAACCACAGCGATTTTCACGGCTCGTTGAAATGCCTCATGCAGACTTGCATCTTTTGTGCTCCACTCCGTGATGAGATGTTCCAAGTAAGTGAACTGCGCCATGTCCACATACGGAATATCGCAAGTTAGAACCTTCAGCAGACCGGGCGCGATGCCTTTAGCGAGCTTTGCCTTGTCGGTCACTTTGTCTAGCAGCTCGGACTCAACCGGCGACCCGCCGAGGTCAGCAGACGATAGGGGGAGGATGAAGATGCAAAGGTCATCGCTGAAGCTCGTAAAGTACCATCGCGGATTTGGTTTCTTGCGAAGCGTGTTGATCACATCCTTGTCATGAGGCGTAAGAAGGGGCCGGTAGTACCGTGGATCGCAGCAGTTAATGAAATTATGGAACCGATCTTCGCTGGGCCAGGAACCGAGTTTACTCAGCGACGGCGGCCACGAGACGTCATGATTTCCAGGGGTCACGATTACGCGGGGCATGGTTGCGGTGCCAACACGGGCATGCTGCCGAAAGTCTTTCAGCTGCTTGAAGCCCTTCTTGAGGGCTTGTGCACTACCTTGATGTCCCAAATCTCCAGTTGCGGCAATCAGGTCGATTCGCTTGTCGCGAGCCACAGCAGTGACATGCTGGCAAGAGGCCTGGATAATCATCTGGTCTTCGGGACCGGGTTTGAGTTTTGGATGAAGGTCCGCGATGTGCAGTATGCGAAATGTCTTCATTAGGCTTGCTTCCCAAGTGCAAACGGGGTCTGACCACCGTGGGTCGGCTCGAGCTTCCGATGTATGATTCGCGAGAAGCGAGTGTCAACAAGTCCAGTGTGGTCGGCAGCAATACACGCGGCCCCGGCGGTAAGACAGCGCTGTATCGTGGCAGTAGCCAGTGCCGCAGCGCCTTGGTCTAGGCCAGCGTAAGGCTCGTCCAGCAGTAGAAGGTGTACTGGCGCCACAGTGAGCGACCGGAGCAGCAATAGCTTCGCCTCTCCTCCACTAAAGGTGGCCGCTACGCGCGTGTTGTTGGGATGGGCATGTGGCCGGTCTTGCTGTTCCAGCGAATTGCCGTGCGAGTCGTTATCATCTCGACAGCCAAGGTACCGAGCAGCGAGCCGTGTATGACCGAGTTCACTCAACCGATCAAAGGCGCGCCGACCTTGGGGTAGGAACCGAATACCGGATGCCGCCCGTTTGTGAGGCGCGAGGTGCCGAAGTTCGAGCATACGGTATAGCACCGAGCCAGTAAAGCGTGCTTGGACACCTGCGATCGCCTTTAGTAGACTTGACTTGCCCGAACCGTTCCCGCCATGGAGCACGAGAATGGATCCGGCTGCCACGGACAGTCCTGGCACGTGGAGAATTGTTGTTGGCCCGTAAGTGACGTCACCTGCTGACAGGGTCAGGACGATATCGCAATGTTTGCCCGCTTCGTTCATTCGACTGCAACGACCCCCTCTATCCACTGGGGCGACCAATAATGCCGTTCGGGGCGGTGGACGACCATCAAGACAGCGCCTCCGCCGTCTACAAAACGCTGAAGGGCATTGCCAAGCAGGATGGCATTAGACGGAGACACGCCTGCGAGAGGTTCATCCGCTAGCACGAGCGGTGGTCGAGCCTCGAACGCCAGCAGAGCATCCAATAGACGCTGTTGGCCAAACGACAACTCGCCAATCCGCGATCGCGGGCGGATCTTGATAGTTTGGCAGATCAGGCGCTCAACTTCGCTATCAAAACCGTTACACTTGCCGCCGTTTGCGGCACGGTCAGACCTAGTGGTCGTCCAAGCACGCAGGTATTGGCGAATGGTCAGGAAGTGCGGCAGTAGCGGTGATTGAGGGATGACGCGTACCCGCTTGCATGTAAGCTGCCAGGGGCGACCGAGAGGTGGAGAGACGCCCGAGACGCTCACAAAGCCCGCATAGGACACCTCACCCAGAATCGCCCGCAACACGCTTGTTTTTCCGCTACCGTTTCCGCCCGTAAGAAGACCAAGCTCCCCAGGCCGGAGTTCAAAGGAGATGCTCTTATTCACCGGACGTTGGTCATAATAGGCAATCAAGCATCTTGCGATAAGGACGTGGCTAGCATGAGCTGAGTAGTCTTCAGCGGCCATCGCTGGATCCTCCCAGCCGCACCGCGGCAACGATCAAGACGGTCCCAAGCACGAGATCATGCACAGCGAACCGCATGATTCCACCGACCTCAACGAGTCTGAGTATGTCGCGCAGCCCGAACAAAACGAGAGACAAAGCGCACATGTCGATCAGGAGCCACCGTGGTCTTGCTGATAGGGCAACAGCGAGCGCCGCCAAACCCATGCCGATACCGAGGTCGTCGGGGTGAACGTACCGAAAGCCGAGCACATGCACCGCACCAGCGAAGCCGCCAATCAACCCCATGGCCGCGCCAGAGAGGGCTTCTACCCGGCGTGGGTCAGTACCGAGCATGGCAGCAGCCTCTCGCGCTCCACCGACCATTCGCCAACGAAGGCCCGCTCCCGTCCTGAACCAGCGTTGCACTCCCCAACCCGCGAGAATAGCCAGCACTCCCGGTAGAAAAAAACGAGCATGAGCCTGCCCGGCCCAGGCCGTATCGAGACGCAGGCCATAGGCGCCTCCCGTAGCACTCTCGCAATGGAAAGCTAACCGTCGAACCACTTCCGAGATCGCCAAGGCGGCCAGCAAGAAGTCCTCCGGCGCCAGACGCCTTGAAAAGATTCCAATAGCGAGGCCGGCTGCGACACTTGCAGCCAGACCCGCGCCCAACCCCAGCCAGATTGGTTGACCAGAGTTCGAGACGATCGCTGTGACGTATGCGCTCAGCAACGCTAGTGCACCCACAGCAATCATGAACCGACCGGAACCCTCCCAAAAGACGTACGTACTGAGGCTCAGAAACACCCCGATTGCGATAACGAAGATGATGAAACAAGCGTACGCCACAGGGTCTAGCCCCCTTCGCTCACCACGGTGTTGCCTCGTTCGTAATGGAAGACGCGTGGAACACCGATCACCAGAAGTGCAATCACGAGGAATCCAAGTCCCGTTGCCTCACGCAACTGTCCGCCCCAATAAAAGCCGACGACTTGTTCGAGCAAGACAAGCACTCCGGCCCAGACAAATAGAAGATGAAACCTCCCCCGAGCTGCGATGAGAATACCGAAGGCCTTCAGTGCGATGGCTAGTCCCAAGTCCGGCCTGAGGCCTGTGTCTGCTGCCATGAGCACACCAGCCAAGCCTGCGATGCATCCACCAATCGACTGCAGCAGTACTTGGACTGCCTTTGCTGGCACACCGAATAAGGAAGCGAGCTCGATGTCGTCTCCGATCGCGACGGCAGAAGTTCCCAGTGCCGTTCGATACAGAAGACCCACTTGAAGAGCGGCCCCCACAACCACGACTATCAGTCCCACGAACAGCCATCGTGGCGTTGACAGCAGTACGCCTGGTGGTAAAGGATTGGGCATACGTACCGCCAGAACCTCAACAGCACCACCAGTGCATAACGTTATCACGCTTTGTACGACTTTTAAGTATCCCAAGCTCGCCAGAAGCGCCAACATCGGCGCCTTGCTCTTGAAACATGCATCTATCGCTGCACCCAAGCCGCCTGTAACCATGCCTGCCAAGGCTCCGGATGCCATCGCTACCGCAGCACTCTCGGTGCCGAGTATACTCATCGAAGCTTTGGCCCCGTACGCCCCTCCGGCGATCGCCGCAACGAGCGAGAGGCTAATCACGCGCAATGACAGAAACTGACCCGCGAGTGCCACGCACACCGCGATCAGAAAGAAGTAAGCGGCAAGCCCATTGTTAACAAGCTGAATAGCCATCACAGGAAACTCAGGGTGCTCATGGGAGTTGTGCCAGTTCCCCGTTGCGGACGATCATGAATCGAGGTTGCTGATTCGAATCGCCCTTGCTGTCGATGTCGAACGTGCCACTTGCCCCTGTAAACCCGCGCACCTGTGCAAGCCCATCGCGAATCTGCGCCACTTCAAAACCGTGTTTCTCGATTGTCTGTGCGAGTACGCCGACCGCGTCGTACGCGTTAGCAGCAAAGATGCCCGGATCGCTACCGTACTTCGCGCGGTACTTCTCGATAAACGTCTTCGCCTTGCCCTGTGCGAATGTGTTGTAGAGTGTTGGTGTCGTGAAAACTACGCCTTCGGCCGCCGCGCCCGCGATTTCTCGCACCTTGGGTTCTTCCATAACCTGAAACGACAGGATAGGGACTTGAGTATTCTGTTCGCGAAACTGCTTTAGCATCGAACCTAGTTCGAGGGCATAACCCAGGAGGTACACTGCATCAGGTGTGGCACCAACAAGCTTGGTCATTTGTGTGCGTGCGTCAGTGCTGCCTTGAGGCACTACTTCGAAAGCGAGGATCGCGCCTCCCGCTTTTTCTATGTTCGCTTTGAATACAATGGCTGGACCCCGCGTTCCGGCATTATCCACGAATGCAACGCCAAAGCGCTTGTAGCCCTTATCGAGAGCGTACTTGGCCATGGCGTTCCCCTCCAACGTGTCCGGCGCAATTGTGCGAAACACGTACGGACTGATGCCGCTGATCTCATGGCTAGTTGATGCGGGGCTGATCAGTACAACGGGCGCTTGCTCTGCCACCTTCGATGCCGCAATCGTGCTTGAGCTGGCGACCGGGCCAATGATAACCGGCACATGGTCAACGGAAGCCAGCTTCTGGACTGCCGAGACAGCCGCGCTAGCCTGAAGTTGCGTATCTTCATATCGCGGAACGAGCTTTCGCCCTTTCACGCCGCCGGCCGCGTTTATCTCCTCAACGGCCAGCTCGACGGCGTTACGTATGTTCTCACCGTAGACCGGCGCTCCCTCCTGGCCGGTGAAAGGTGCGGCGACGCCAAATTCAAAGGTGTGCCTATCGGGGTCTTTCCGCTCGCAGCCGGACGTGGCAAGCAATACGACAGTGCATAGCAAGAGCAAACTCGTGATTCGACTTCCAGTCGTGTGGTACATGTCATACCTCCATCGGGCGTTCTACTGGCGGTTACGCGTATTCCGTAGTTCTTCAATGCGCTTCATGGCCAATGGTGACGGATGACCTCGGCTATTCTCCCACCGGTTGACAGTGGAGAAAGAGACCCCGAGCCGAGCCGTGCCGCGAATTGCTCCTGCGTCAGGCCCAGAGCCAAACGTAGCTTCCGAATCATTACGGCGACATCAGCCTTCACCATTGGGCTCACGACCTCATGGGCTCACAAGAGACATGGCGGATGATATAGCAGATGGCATACGCCGCCAACCAGCACCGCATCGTTCTTGACCCACAAGAACCGGCCGAGGACGTTTCGGCCGATCGGCATGCCGAGGGCGCACTTGCTCAGCAAGCTCGTTCCTGGCATCGAGAGTCCGATCGCACTCAATGCCGTCGACGTCCAGCCTCATCGGATACACGGATCGCGCCCCCAGATTCGCGCAACGTTAGTTCCCGCAAGTACTTACGCGATTCTCGTGATCAAGGACAGTGATGGTCACCACGTCTGTTTGTGACGGTCTGCCACGGGGACATGCTGGTCTTTGGCGCCACTAGCCATTGATCATCGCCATCCGAAGCCATCGGACGATGCGTCGTCTCGCCTGTCTCACGGTGGCGCTGCTTCACGCCGCGCGCGCACGTTGGTTTCATGTTGAAGGTCTTTGCGATCTGCTGATTCTTCATCCTCCGGCCGTGTGCACGGATGACCCGATCTCTGAGATCCGGCGAATCCGAGGTTGCCAGCCTTGACTTCGTCCCGCTGACTCACGGGGTTGGAAATCAATCTACGGAGACCACACACAAGGTGCAACCCGCACCAAGTTCGTTATGCGCTACGAGATCACTGAAGGCAATCGAGGTTGGCACTGGTGAAGTCATGAGGCGATCCAGCCAACCGTTGAACTCAGCGCCGCCGCCGGGGACGTACTGAGTCTTCGCGAGGCTCTTGCTTGACGGAGTGCAACGCCGAACCCCGCGGCGCGGGCCAAATCCAGTCGGCAGGGATGATAAGACTGGTTCTGTCGTCATTTCCCGAACTCGTCCAGTACACGGCGAGCGAATAAACCAAGCTTGTCCGATTCCACAAGCGAATCCACCAGGAACAGAGCTGTTGCCAAGTCCATCGGCCCCGAATCCGGGTCTCCCAAGGCCTTGTATGCGCGGTTGCGCCAATGTGCCAAATACTCAGTTGCGTTCGCTCTCTTTACGGCGTCGAGGGGCAACGCTCGCAGCGCGACGCTCGTAGCGGCCGCCATTCTCGCTTCAACACGAAAACGTTGAGTCGGGGCATTGCCGAGTGTATGGCGCTTTGAGCTGGCAACGTGTACGAGTTCGCCCAGCGCATCGCTGAGACACTCGATCCACTTGGCGTGAGCGTGGTCAGCGTTTGGAGCCAAGAGTCGGATTACCCAAGCTGTAGCAATAGCCCAGTCCCATGGCTCATTCTCGAAAACACCACATTCCCAAACCGGCGTGCCCTTTGTGTCTCTGATCAACCACGCCACGCCGTTGTCGTGCGCTTTCTCTATGACCTGGCGTTCGCTGTCGTCTAAGTTGCAGGCGCACGCGTATAGATGGAGGAACTCGACCGCATAAATCGCCGAGAACAACTCAGTGACGGTCGCTCCTTCGCCCGCCGGCCAGCCTCCGTCCTCCTGCTGCCTCTTGAGCACTAATTGACGGTAGTGCTCCATTTGGTGCGGTCTCAGCCTGGATCGTGCCAGTATGATCGCCAGGGCGATTGTGTGGCGGAAGTCCGGCACTCTAGTCACATGACCGGTTATGTTGTCGGGTTTGCGGGTTGTGACCAGATACGGATCGTTTGCTTGCGCCTCTTGTACGGCCCAGAAGTGCACACAGTTCGCGATGTGATTCTCGGCAGCGCCTTCAGGAAATACTTCCGCCAGATGAGTGGAGAGCACAGCAATTCCAGCCCCAGGGTATCTTCGTGCCTCTTCGAGATCGCCTCTCAGAACTGAACTCTCTTTTACCGCCCAAGAACGCCGCACGCCGTCGCCCTTGGGGTATTGCCATACGTAGGACAGGAGTGCCACAGCCGATGCGTCGCCAGGGTTCCCTTCGCTCGGATTGATGAACGGTTGGGGAACCTTAGGGGAGGCGACCGACGAATCGCCGCCACTCTGCTTCGCCCAGGACGCCTTCAATAGCTCCTCCAGATACTCAGCCTTTTCCAGGAGCACCTTGGCGATTTCTCCAGTCTGCCGGCTTTCCCTGGCCGCCTCTCGCGAATGCTCATCGCACCGGCTGAGTTCGCGAAGAACCTCTTGGCATTCTTCGGTGGTGGCACTGGCAAGTACCGTACGCTGCTCATCGGACAGATCGTCGATCTTCGAGGAATACTCCACAACAAAGGTTGACAAGCCCTTAATGAGCCACTGGGTTTCGAACGTCGCGAGCAACGCCTTCAACCCCGCTTCTAGGATCTTCTTGCGTTTCGAACTGGGCATGATCTCCGTTCCTTCTGGCCTGGCGAATACGCCCGACGTTTGACAGGTCACGTGCCGCCGACACCGTCCGTTGTGCCTACCAAGCTTGGGGGCCGAGGGACGTCCGACGTTGGCGATGCCAGTCTCCTTCCAGTTGAGACATCGTACCACGACAATGTAAGCCTAGCGACTTGTTCTCAGAGCCATCCGTAGGCGTCAGCGTTGGCATGATTCGCATGGTACGGCGAGCCGCGCCAGGCGTCTTGTCCAACCAAGCGCGGAGTAGGTTGGCGAGATAGGGACCGTCGTACGCTGGCGTATTGCACACCGAGCCGGGCATCGAAGGCGTAACGTCCGGCAATGGACGTTATGATGCACTCGCCTATCGGACAGGGCGCACCACGAAATCGTAGGTGAGGGCACCGTCCTTCGCGCATCACCTCGACCGGCGACATCGATCAGTTCGTCCACGGCCATCTCGGCCTGCTTGATCAGATCGAGCATCGGGACAAGGGCCTGCCCCTCGCCGCTGAGAAACGCAGCCAACGCCTGGCTGTCCCGGCGATCGATGACCCGGGGCTCGCCCGCGGTCCGTCCGCGGCTTTCCCTGCGATCGGTTGTCCGGTATTCTGCCTTCATGGCGGCTCCTTTTGAAAAAACTCACAATCCTGCCCGGCACCATACCGGTAGGATCGAGCCGCCATGCTTTTCTTCAACCTTCAACTACGGACGGGACAGCCACCGCGATTGGCAAGTACGGGTTGGGCATGAAGAGCGTTTTCCATCTTTGCGAAGGCCTCTTCTACCCGGCTTCGTCGGATCAGCCGGCCGCAGAGGTCCGAGCGTTCGCCGGTCTCACATCATGGCGCTGCTACACCATGCCGTCGAGTCCTCGGATGCGGTGCCTTGATTTGCAGGGTGCATGTGGGCGCGGTGAGGAGGCAACGGAGGCGCTGATACAGGAGATCAGGCCGTCATGGTAATCAAGCAGCGGCAACGAGGGTCGTCCTTGAAAAGCCTTGCCCGCTTAAATAAAGCCGGGCGGGAGCTGGCGCTGCTTACGCGAATAGACGAAATCAAAGAGATACGCGACAAGGCCGAAGCGTTGCGCATGTACTCCAAGCAAGCGGGTGAGTCGCTTGAGATGCAAAACGACTGTGCGGAAATCAAAATCAGGGCGGAGCGGCGGGCGGGCGAGTTGCTGAAGGAAACCGGCCGAAAAAGAGGCGAAACCAACAAGAAGATAATGTTCCACGATGGAATATTATCCCCCACGCTCAAGAAACTGGGCATTGAGCCTAAACAATCCATGCGCTGGCAGATTATTGCTGGTATACCGGAGAGGGTATTCGAGAAACATGTCGAGAGCACGAGGGCGAAAGCAGCTGAGCTGACGACAGCGGGCGTGCTGAAGCTGGCTAAGAGACAGCAAAGGAAGCAGCGGCAGAAAAAGTACGGCTCAAAGCGATACAAGGCTCAGCCGCTCTCCTCGCTACCCGCCAATCATTACGGCGCGGTGTACGTGGATCCGCCCTGGTCCTACTCCAATCAGGGGACCAGGGCGGCTGCGTCCAATCACTATCCAACGATGAGCATTGAACAGATTTGTCGGTTGCCCGTGAAGGACCGGGCTAAACGGAAGTCTCACCTGTGGCTATGGACGACCAATTCATTCTTGCGAGAAGCCTTCGATGTCATCGACGCATGGGGATTTCAATACAAATCTGCAATGGTGTGGGCGAAACCTCAGATGGGGCTTGGCAACTATGTAAGGGTTGCCCACGAGTTCCTGCTAATAGCAAGCACCGGCAATCTTGTAGGTCGCATGACAAATCAAAGAAGCTGGCTTGAGCATGACCGCTTGAAGCATAGCGAGAAGCCGGAGATCTTTCGTCAAGTCATCGAAGAGATTAGCCCAGGGCCGTATTTGGAATTATTTGCCAGAACCAAAATCGACGGGTGGGACTCGTGGGGAAATGGTATCTAGTGGGCGTGAGTCTTCGCAGAGTTGACGACCGAGCCATGTTGAGCCGTAATCTCGCCGGCATCGAGGCCATACAGATGT
>SDBU01003923.1_pt1 | contig 18633 bp, 14 predicted proteins | sample 2277071 | NCBI WGS metagenome assembly SDBU01 (sample SAMN10397929, study PRJNA504765) | marine sediment metagenome | isolation source: marine sediment core GS08_GC12, 126 cmbsf | place: Arctic Ocean: Gakkel Ridge, Loki's castle | collected 2008 | reverse complement strand
CAGCCGGGGCGAATCCCGGGTGCCCAGCACTTCCGAGATCGATGAGGACGATATCCTCCGCGTGCTGGAGCAGGCCAAGGCCATCACCCTGCCCACCGAACGGGAAATCCTCCACGTGCTGCCCCAGGAGTTCAAAATTGACCAGCACGACGGCATTAAGGACCCCCTGGGCCATGTCGGCCACCGGCTGGAGGCTCGGGTCCACCTGGTGACCGTGGTCAGCTCCGCCGCCCAGAACATCGCCCGCTGCGTTGAAGCCGCTGGCCTATGGGTGGAGACCCTGATACTGGCTCCCCTGGCCTCGGCCTACGCCGTCCTGGAGGAAACCGAAAAAGAACAGGGCGTGGTGCTCATCGATATGGGTGGCGGCACGACGGATATCATCGTTTACTTTGATGGCGGTGTGCGGCATACCTCCGTGATCCCCTTCGGCGGCAATCGGGTCTCCAACGATATCGCCCAGATACTGCACACCACTTACCAGAAGGCGGAAGAGCTCAAGCGGGAGCACGGCTACGCCAAATTCCCGGCCACGGTCGAGGATAGCGAGATCACCATCGAGGGGATTGCCGGCCGACAACCCCAGACCACCACCAAACGGGGTTTGTCCTCCATTATCGAGCCCCGGCTGGAGGAGATCCTCATTCTGTGCCGCAACGAGGTGCGCAAAAGCGAGGTAGGCGACAAACTCACCTTCGGGGTGGTGCTCACCGGTGGCGGCGTCCTGCTCAAGGACATCGAGGAAAAGGCCGGCGAAGTTTTCAACGCCGACACCAAGGTCGGCTATCCCCTGCACATCCAGGGTCTGGAAGACGTGATGCACTCGCCCGAGTATGCCACGGCCACCGGATTGCTGCTGTATGGGCGGGAGCATCAGGAAAAATATGGCGCTGCCCGGCGGCCGAGAGGCATTGGCCGCTTTTTCGGCGACCTGGGCGGCGGGGTAAGGGACTTTTTCAGGGAGTTGTTTTAACCGAGTAGAGGAGAAAGACCATGTTTTTTGAATTCGACGACTACGACCAGCTCAAGGCAAAGATCAAGGTAGTCGGCGTGGGCGGCGCCGGCGGCAATGCCATTAACCGCATGATTGAAGACAACCTCATGGGGGTGGAGTTCATCGCGGTGAACACCGACGCCCAAGACCTGGACAACAACCTGGCAGAGGCCAAAATCCAAATCGGCAAGACCCTCACCAAAGGGTTGGGGGCCGGCGCCGATATCGGCATCGGCTGCCAGGCCGTGGAGGAGGACCAGGAGATGATCAAGGAGGCGGTGGCCGGGGCCGACATGGTGTTTATCACCGCCGGGATGGGGGGCGGTACCGGCACCGGGGCTGCGCCCAACATCGCCCGTATCGCCAAAAGCTTGGGCATTCTCACCGTGGGCATCGTCACCCGGCCCTTCGTATTTGAAGGCCGCCAACGGGCCGCCCGGGCCGAAGGGGGTATTGATGAGCTGCGCCGGTTCTGCGACACTACCCTGGTGATCGCCAACGAGACCTTGCTGCGCATCACCGATCCCAATACCGGGTTCGCCGAGTCGCTCAAGCTGGCCGACAGCATCCTGCACCAGGCCACCCGGGGCATCTCCGACCTGATCAATGTCCACGGCCTGATCAATCTCGACTTCGCCGACGTACGCACGATCATGCTGGACATGGGCGAGGCCATTATGGGCACCGGTATCGGCCACGGTGAGGAACGGGCCATCCTGGCCGCCCAGCAGGCCATCTCGTCGCCCCTGCTACAGGATTGCAACATCTCCGGCGCCCGTGGGCTGTTGGTGAACATCACCGGCGACCCCACCATCACCTTGCACGAGGTGAACGACGCCGCCTCCATCATTAACGAGGAAGCCGGTGATGACGTGAACGTGATCTTCGGGGCGGTCATCGATCCCAACCGCACCGACGAGTTCCGGGTGACGGTTATCGCCACCGGCTTCCAACGGCCCGATTGCGCCGACCGGCCCACCGCCGCCCCCGCCCGCATGGTGGCCGCCGCCAGTCTGCCCCATGGACTGGGGAATATACCGGCCCTCAACCGCCAACTCCTGCCCGAAGATGGGGAAATCTCCTTCGAGGACCTGGAGGACGCCGCCGCCACCGCAGCCGATGACATGGAAATCCCCACCGTCCTGCGGGCCAATGCCCCCGCCCCCGCCGGCGGGCCATTGCCTATGTAGTCGAAACTGCTCCTCCCTGGTTAACAAAAGCCCCCTCGTCCAGTGTTGGGATGAGGGGGCTTAAACTATAAAAAAACGCGGTCATCCTGAGGCTCTCGAAGGATGAATCTCTCGAAACATGCGAGGGACCTAAAACTAAAAAGCCGTCATGCTTCGAGAGCCTCAGCACGACGGCGTCGGTCAGTATAACTGTAGTACCTAGACCTTCTCCCCCCTCGCCCGCATCTCCTGTACCACTTTACTGATACCTTTCTTATCGATGATCCGCAGCCCCTTGGCCGACACCCGCAGCTTGATGAAGCGGCCCTCTTCCCGGAACCAGAACTTTTTCTTAAACAGGTTCAGGTCGAACCGCCGCCGGCTCCTGTTGTGGGCGTGGCTGACCTTATTCCCGAAGGACGGCCCCCGCCCCGTGACTTGACAATACTTGCTCATCGCTATCCCTTTTATACTTCTACCGGCCCAAGGCCCCGTTTTCAGCCGCCGAATATACGAACGGGGGGAGGCATCCGTAAAGGGGGAAACGAGGGGAGGTATCTGGGGAGGGTTTGTGGCGGTTGGGAGATTTCGGATAAAGTTCTTCAGCGGAAGGAATAGTTATCTCACCTTCCTCCACTTCTGATCACTTTGCGCCCAAATAGTCTTGTCAGCAATCATAGACGGTGAGCGTATTAGGAATTGTAGGTAACTCACTTTCGGGCAGTGGGCATTCTTCGGACCTTGGGACGTATGTTTAAATGTGCTTATCATCCCAAAGTTCGAAAACAGTTGTAAATTCGGATGTAATATGATAGGAGCGGTTGAGGCACCGTGAGGGATTTTCCTGCTCCACCGCCTTAAAACCGGGCATTGATCGAAGCGATACTCCTTGGAGGTATATTGCGACAGCAGCACATCTTCGACTACCAGGAATGGTTAATACTATGCTGAAGGAAGCATCAAAGAATACTTTCGTTGAAGTTCCTGAAGGATTCCGCCTTAGGTGATGGCTCTCGATGTTCACGGAACAAACGGCCAGCGTGCCATTGATAATACTCTATTTACTAGTTTTACCAAGGCATGTCTTTTGCCACGCGGCGCGAGATCTTCAGATTCTCGCAAAGCACAGATTTTTTCTTTGATCTATCTTCTCCTGCAATTAATAAAGTGACTACATAATGGACTCCGATAAATACTGGCATAAAGTACTTAATGAACATAGAATTAGGGAGTCAAAAAGAATCTCCGGTATTCATACAAAGCGGAATGAATTTGAAAGCGATTATGGCCGGATAGTATTCTCACCAGCGGTTAGAAGGATGCACGATAAAACGCAGATATTTCCTTTGACGACGGACGACAACGTTCACACTCGGCTTACTCATTCAATCGAGGTCCAATCAGTTGCACGCTACATGGCCACAATTATTTGTTTAGATTCAAGATTTACTAATCGTTTTAAATGGGGTGAAACTGATCTCGTAAGGACGGTTCGCTCAATTCTTTCCTCAACTTCACTCAGCCATGACATTGGCAATCCGCCCTTTGGCCATTATGGTGAGGTAGCAATCCAAAATTATTTTGTTGCTTTTTTTAAAAATAATTCAACATTGCAATTGTCTAGTAAAGAGAAGGATGATTTTTTAAAGTTCGATGGCAACGCACAGGGTTTTCGAATATTAACGAAATTGCAGACATTATATGATACGAATGGATTAAATTTAACTTGTGGAACACTTGCATCATTCTTGAAATATCCCGTTATGTCTGACGAGTTATTGAGCAAAACTGATGATGTATTCTACTTAAAGAAATTGGGTGTATTTCAATCTGAATCCGGTGTTCTTGATTGGATCAGAAGTGAATCGGAATTAGACAAAATGAGACACCCCTTTGCGTTCCTAATGGAAGCCGCTGATACAATATGTTATTTGACTATGGATGCGGAAGACGGTATCAATAAGGGTTATTACAATATTGAATATCTACTAAAATGGCTTCGAGAAGAGAGCGGATATGATATAAGTGATATTTTAGACGAATTTGAAAAAGAATATTTGGATTTGAAAAATGAAGCAAATATTCCCGATGACTTCCTTGAAGTTTCTAAAACTGTTCAATTAAGAATATTCGTCATTAGGAAATTAGTTGATCATGCTGCACAGGTATTCCTTGATAATATTGAAAAGATTGAAAATGGGACTTATGTTGAGGAACTTATTTTGAATATGGACTGTCCACTAGCACTGTCTTTATTCAAATTTTGTAAAAAGGTTATTTTTCCAGAAAGGGATATTGTTACTTTGGAGATAACAGGAGAAAGTGCTCTGTGTGGCTTACTAGATCATTTTGTAAATACATTTTTAGAATACAAGAAGGTTAGTGAAGGTTCAAAAGCAGATAAGTTATATTCAATCATTAGTCCAAGCATTCGACGGGTTTCCGCTCTTGAAAATACTGGAATTGACTTCCCTGAATACAGCGATTACTCAAAGTTAAGGTTGATTGTTGATTATATTTCTGGTATGACCGATTTTTATGCAATTAATGTTTATCAACGACTAGGGGGGATAAAGATTGCGTAGAATAACTTGGGAAAAAGTAGATATTGAAATTAAGAAGTATATCGATGCTCTCATTGCTGAGGATCGATCATTAAGGGATCTAATTAGGGAGTTAATTATTGATCACGAAGTATTTGTTGTGGGCGGCCTAATTCGGGACTATTTAATTGGATCAAAAGAAAACATATCCCATCGGGATATTGATTTTGTTGTTAACGAAATTGATGATAATGCGAAGCATATTTTAGCAGAGTTCTCTTTTAAAGCAAACTCATTTGGTGGTTATAAGATTAAGACAGAAAAGCATCTCATAGACTTGTGGGAAATCGGTATGACATGGGCGATAATAAGTAGTGGATACTTTAATAACTTATTACTGAAAGAAACGTTTCCTAGTTCTACTTTCTTTAACGTAACCGCAGCAATATACTCAATAAATAATGCCAAGCTAACTTATAGTGAAGAATTTCGCAAGGGCATTCAAGAACGCCGAGTTAATATAATTTATGAACCAAATCCGATACCCGAGATGTGTATATTAAAAACGCTCGAATATTTTCATGAAAAGAACTTTAGGATTGGCAATGAACTATATAATTTTATTCGAAATAAGAGGCAAATATTATCGAGAAGGAAATTTGAAGAAATACAATATACACGATATGGAGAGGTGAAGTATGAGGTTCAAAGTATCGATGAATTAATTGAGATATTGGAGATGAAGAAGCAATATAAGAAAGCATTGAAAGCATCGCTTTATAACAAAGAAAATGTTAAGCAAGAATCTTGGATAATGTAGTTGCAAAAGAAAAGAAGAAATTTTGGCTTGCATTTAATATTTGCTAATAATTTCACTCGATTTCTACCTAAACCAACGTGTTCTGACGAAGTAACAATTAGTAATAGGTCTATCTGGGATATAGTTTAAAAGGTGATCAAAGTAGTTGGACTCTTAGGTTTGTTGCGCACAAAAACAATTGTCAGCAAAGCAATGCAGGTCTATAACGGATATCGACGCCCCCCCGCATAAAGCCTACCACCACCTAATTCCGAATCTCAATCCCCCCAAACATAGCCGAGCAATGGATCCGGACTACCGGGCCGGCAATAGAAACCCTCCCTTCTCGCTCCGCGAGTTCCCTCCCTTATAAAGGGAGGGGAACCCCGCCTACGGCGGGAGGGGTGGGTTCTCCGGCTCACCGCTCACCGCTCAGGGCTGACCGCTGATCCGCCAGCTGGCGAACCAGCGCCCTATTCCCTTGCCCCCACTCCTCATCCGCTTTACCTTCGGCAATCAAAATCACATAATTATTGGAGCTGCTATGCGCCCGCCTACCAAACCGATTATCGCTTTTCTGATTCCCTTGATCGTACTCTCCGGCCTGCAACTGATTCTGGCCGCCACCCAGGGAACAACAATGAATGCCATCAATGTCCTGACCACCATCGCCGGTGTGGGGGTCATGGTTTTGCTCCTGGCGGCCCTGTCCAGCCTGTGGCCCTGGCCCCTGAGCGACCGCATTATTGCCCTGTTTCTGTTGTACTATTTTGTCCTGACCGTGCCCAGCCTCATAGAATACTATTTCTTCTCCGAGGGGACACTGGATTTCGTCATCAAGCACCTGGGAATAGGTCTGGTTAACGCAGGGCTGGCTGCCGCTCTGATCGCCTGGATATTCCGGCCGGAAACGGAATCCTCGCGGTTTGGATCAGCCCTGTCAGACTGGCTACGGCAACGAAAGGTGATCTCCTGGCTGTGGCGCCTGATCGCCGCCATGTTGGCCTATCTGCTGCTATACCTCGTCGTCGGGGGGATCGCCTTTCAGTTCACGGGACCCTATTACACCGATCCGGCCTACGGTCTGGAGCTCACCATCCCCGAAGGCGGCCTGGCCCTGATCGCCAAAATCCAACCGGTTCGTACCGTCATCTTTCTAATAGGTCTATCCGGCCTGCTGGTGGGCCTGGGAGGAAATACCCGGCGAGTGGGTCTGTGGGCCGGGGCGGCCCTGTTCATCCTGGGTGGCTTGTCACCCCTGCTGGCCGGGGCCTATCACTGGCCGGCGGCCCTGCGGATCTACCATGTAATAGAGGTCTTCTTTCAGAACGTTCCCGCCGGCTATATTTTTGCCCGTCTGCTCGCCCCTGCTCCCTGGGACGCATCTTAGGCGCCGCGCACCCCGAGAACGATAAGGCGTCCCATGAAACTCACCCCCCGGCCCGGCTCGCCGTAGGCTACGCCGAGGCCCTCTCTTTCAAGAGAGGCCTGCCCGTAGCCGGGCACGGCGAGGCGGGGAGTCGTGAAACGACCGAGGTGAGTTCGCTCGCTGATCGTTTCTCTCGCCGGCCTCAAGCCCCAAGTCTCCCGGTCTCCGGTTGTGCTACCCCGCCGGCGCTCCGTTGATGTATGTCAGCCAGTGGCGGTATTCCGGCCGGCGGCCCTGGATGATATCGAAGTACAGGGCCCGCAGCCGGGTGGTGACCGGTCCCGGTTTGCCCATTCCGATAGTATGGTCGTCCACTTCCCGGATAGGGGTCACCTCGGTAGCGGTGCCAGTGAAGAAGGCTTCATCCGCCTCCAGCAGCATCTCCTTGGTCAGGACACCGATCTCCACTGGGATACCCAGGTCCCCGCAGATCTGAATGACCGTCTCCCGAGTGATGCCCAGCAGGATGGAGGACTTCTCGTCGTTGGTATAGGCGGTACCGTCTTTTACCAGGAACAGGTTTTGCCCGGAGCCTTCAGCGATGTTGCCCTCCATGTTCAGCAGCAACGCCTCGTCAAAACCCCGGTTCCTGGCGTCCTGAACCGCCAACATTGAATTCAAGTATTGGCCGTTGGCTTTGGCGGTGGTGGGAAAACTGGACCAGTGTGATTTTATCCAGGACGAGAAGGTGATCTTGACGCCGTTCACCAAACCGTCCTCCCCCAGGTAAGCGCCCCAGTCGAAGCAGGCTATGGATACCTGTACCGGGCAGCTATTGGGGTACACCCCCAGAGTATCATAGCCGTAGAAGGCTACGGGGCGGATATAGCAACTCTGCAACTTGTTAGCCTGAATTACTGCGATGGCGGCCTGGACCAACTCCTCAACGGTATAGGGTAGCTGCATTTCGAATGACTGAGCGGAACTCTGCAACCGGATCATATGATCCTCCAAACGGAAGACAGCCGGTCCGTCGGGGGTTTCATAGCATTTGATCCCCTCGAAACAACCACTCCCGTAATGCAGGGTATGGGACATGATATGGGTGGTGCCTTCCGCCCAGGGCTTGAGCCCTCCGTCCAGCCAGATAGTGGGGGTGTGGGTCTGGGCCATATTAAAATCCTTCCCTACTGATTCACGCCGGCGTTTGCGCTGATTGAGCGGCGCGGGCGGTTTTGAAAAGTTTGTAATTCAGACTGTCCCGCAAGGCCTGCCAGCTGGCTTCGATGATATTCTCCGATACGCCCACCGTAGACCATGACTCCTGGCTGTCACTGCTCTCCACCAGCACGCGTACTCTGGCGCTGGTGCCCTGTTTCTCGTCCAGCACGCGTACCTTGTAGTCCACCAACTTGACCTGCGCCAGTTCGGGATAGAAGCGGGTCAGGGCCTTGCGCAGGGCCCGGTCAAGGGCATTTACCGGCCCGGCTCCCTCGGCGGCGGTATGCTCCTCTTCGCCCTTCACCCGCACTTTCATGACCGCCTCGGTCTCGGTGTTACCGTCACTGTCGTAGCGCACGTGAATTCGACTGTGGAGCACCTCAAAGAAAGGGGTGAACTCGCCCAGCTCCCGCCGCAGCAGCAACTCGAACGAAGCCTCGGCGCCGTCGAACTGGTAGCCTTCATACTCCAGGGCCTTGATCTCCTTCACCAGGTTAGCCAGATGGTCCTCGCCATCGCGGTCCAGATCGATGCCCAGTTCCTTGGCCTTATAGCGAATATTGCTCTTGCCCGACAGATCGGAGATCAGCACCCGCCGGCGCGCCCCTACCGTATCCGGTGCCACGTGCTCGTACAGAGTGGCATCCTTAAGCACGGCGCTGACGTGAATCCCCCCCTTGTGGGCAAAAGCCGATTGGCCGACAAACGGCGCCCGCGGGTTGGGCGCTAGGTTGGCAATTTCCGCCACCGTGCGCGATAGCTCCGACAAGCGCTGCAAGTCCAGGTCGTTTCCGGCCTGGTAACCCATTTTCAGCAGGAGCGTAGGAATGACACTGCATAGGCTGGCGTTGCCGCACCGCTCCCCGATCCCGTTGATGGTCCCCTGCACATGCAGCGCTCCGGCGGCCACGGCGGTCACTGTATTAGCTACTGCCAGCTCGCCGTCGTTGTGGGCGTGGATGCCCAGGGCCACATGTAGCTGCTTTTTCACCTTGGTCAGGATGGTCTTGATTTCCGCCGGCAATGAGCCGCCGTTGGTGTCACACAGCACGATGGTATCGGCTCCGGCTTCCTCGGCAGCCTTGACCATGGCCAGGGCGAAGGCCGGATCGTCCTTGTAACCATCGAAGAAATGCTCGGCATCGAAAATCACCCGGCGGCCGTGGTCTTTCAGGAAGCGTACCGACTCGTGAATCAACGTTTCGTTGGCCTGATCCTCCAGGCCCAGCCCGATCCTGGAATGGGCCCGCCAGGTCTTGCCGAAAATGGTGACTATTTCGGTCTCCGCCTGCAGCAGGGTGTTGAGATTTGGGTCGGAGGCCGCTTCACCGGGGCGGCGGGCAGTGGAGCCGAAACAACAGACTTGCGCTTGCCGCAGCTGCAAGTCCCGCACTTGACGGAAAAACTGCTCGTCGCGGGGATTGCTGCCCGGCCAACCGCCTTCAATAATGTCGATGCCGAACTCGTCCAGCAGCCGGGCGATGCGCAGTTTGTCGGTTACCGACAGGTTGATCCCTTCACCCTGGGTGCCGTCACGCAGGGTGGTGTCGAATAGTTCCACCTTCATTTCTTACCCTTCTGCCGGTCGGCATTCGCGGCTATGTTATTAAGCAACCCGCCGGCGGCATAGATTCCCTTAAGAAACGGAGCATGGGGCGGGAATGAATAGGTCTCGTTCTGTGAGCGGTTAGTAACCAGACCCCTTTCGATGTCAATTTCCAGTTCATCACCGTCCCGAACCTGGGCGCTGATGCCGGGAATTTCCACGACCTGGAAGGCACAGTTGACAGCGTTGCGGTAGAAAATCCGGGCAAAGGAATCGGCCAGCACAGCCTGCACCCCAGCTCCTCGCAGGGCCCAGACGGCGTGCTCCCTGCTGGAGCCGCAGCCAAAATTCTCCCCGGTAACTATCAGGTCGCCCGCCTGCACCCGGGTTGCGAATTCCCGGTCGATCACTTCCATGGCGTGCACTGCTAGGGCGGCTTCGTCGTGAATGTTCAGATAGCGAGCGGGAATGATTTCGTCCGTGTTGATATGATCGCGCTTGAAGAGGTATACTCGCCCCTGCATCGGTTCAGTCCCTTATAAAAAGTCTCTGGGGTCGGCGATTATCCCGGCCACGGCGCTGGCTGCCGCGGTGGCGGGACTGGCCAGGTATACCCGGGAATCCGGGTGGCCCATGCGGCCCACAAAGTTGCGATTGGTGGTAGACACGCACACTTCTCCCGCCGCCAGCACTCCCATATGCCCCCCCAGGCAGGCGCCACAGGTGGGCGTGGATACCACGCAGCCCGCCTCGTAAAAGATTTCGAATAGCCCCTCGTCGTGGGCCTGCTTCCAGACGCTGCTGGTGGCCGGCACCACGATGGCCCGCACACCGGCGGCCACCCGGCGCCCTTTCAGGACCGCCGCCGCCACCCGCAAATCCTCGATCCGGCCGTTGGTGCACGAGCCGATGTAGACCTGGTCAACCGGCACCCGCTCATCGCCATTCAGGGAGGCCACCGATTGCCCGTTGGAGGGCAGGCCGGGCAAAGCCACCAGCGGTTCCAATCGCGATACGTCAATGGTGACCTCCTGGGCATAGCGGGCATCATCGTCGGCGAAGTACTCTTCCCAATCGTTTTCGCGGGCTCGGCCCTGCAGGTAGTCGCGGGTTACCTGGTCCACCGGCATTACCGCGCACTTGGCCCCGGCCTCAATGGCCATATTGGTGATGGTCATGCGCGCTTCCATCGACAGTTGGGCCAAAGTTTCGCCGTAGTATTCCAGGGCCTGGTACCGGGCGCCGTCAACCCCCAGGCGGCGGATCTGCTCCAGGACTATATCCTTGCTATACACCCCTGCCGGCAGCCGGCCCTGTAGGTTCACCTTAATCGAGGCAGGCACCTTGAACCACAGCTCGCCGCTGTATAGCACCGCCGCCAGATCGGTGGAGCCCACCCCGGCCGAGAAAACACCGAAGGCCCCATAGGTACAGGTATGGGAATCGCCACCCACAACCGTCTGGCCCGGGACGATATGCCCTTGCTCGGGAAGCAGGGCGTGGCAAATGCCATGGCGTCCCAGTTCGTAATAATTCTCGATGCCGTTCTCCCGGACCCATTGCCGCAGGCTGCGGGCCAGCTCGGCACTCTGGATATCCTTGTTGGGGACGAAATGGTCGGGTGTGACCACGATGCGCTCAGGATCGAAGACCCCGCGCAACCCATGGTCGGCCAGCATCCGGATAGCCGGCGGAGTGGTCACCTCGTGGCACATGACCAGGTCGATCCGGGCCTGGATCAGGTTACCGGCCCGCGCCTCACCGGCCACGGTATGCGCCGCCAACAGCTTCTCTGTTATTGTCAGTCCCATCCGTGGCCTTCCTAGCGGTCCGATTCCTGAGGTTCCGGCTCCTGCTGCCCGGTATCCGTCAGGGCTGCCCGCTGCTCATTCAGGGCTTGCAGGTAAGCCTTGACGCTGGCCTCGATGATATCGGTGGATACGCCCCGGCCGGTAAAGGTCTGGCCGTCTCCCCTGATCCGGACGATCACCTCGCCCTGGGCTTCCCGTCCGGCAGTCACCGAACGCACCTGGTACGACTCAATTTTGGTATGGACACCCAGTGCCCGATTGATGGCCTGGAAGCAAGCGTCCACGGGGCCGTCGCCAATGGCCGATTCCTGGTGGAGCTGGTCCTCGACCTTGATGAGGACAGTGGCCGTGGCAGGGGTGGTGGTGCCGGCGCTGACATGGAAGGACTGCAGCTGGTAATACTCCTGGCGGCGGTAAATCTCATCCCCCATCAACACCCGCAGGTCCTCGTCGAACACCTCCTTCTTCTTATCCGCCAGTTCTACGAATGTGCGGTAAATCTGGTCCAGCTCCTCATCGCTGACATGGTAGCCCAGCTCTTTTAAGCGCACGGAAAGGCCGTGCCGGCCGGAATGCCGCCCCAGCACGATATTGGTCTTGGGTACTCCCACCGATTCGGCGGTCATGATCTCGTACGTGCGGCGATTCTTCAAAACGCCGTCCTGGTGGATGCCCGCCTCGTGGGAAAAAGCATTGTCGCCCACGATGGCTTTGTTGGGCTGCACCACGATGCCCGTAAAGGCCGAGACCATCCGGCTGGTATTATAGATTTCCTGATGGTTAATGCCGGTGGTGAATTTCCAGAGGTCCTCCCGCACTTTAAGGGCCATGACGATCTCTTCCAAGGCGGCGTTTCCGGCCCGTTCGCCGATGCCGTTGATGGTACCCTCCACCTGCCGGGCTCCACCCTGGATGGCGCTGAGGGTATTGGCTACTGCCAGGCCCAGGTCGTTGTGGCAATGGACGCTGATCACCGCCTGGCCGATATTGCTCACCCGTTGCCGCAGCTCGCTGATCTTGCCCCCGAACTCCACCGGCATGGTATAGCCGGTCGTGTCAGGGATGTTGACGGTGGTGGCTCCGGCTTCGATGGCCGCCTCGATCACTTCGGCCAGGTAACCGATGTCGGTGCGACCGGCGTCCTCCGCGGAAAACTCCACGTCCTCGGTGAAGGTCTTGGCATAGGCCACTGCCTCCGCGGCCATGCGTAGGATCGAGGCTCGCTTCTCCTTCAACGAGACGCCGTAACGGTTGTCACGAAACTTTTCACTGATGTGAATATCGGAGGTACCAATGAAGGTATGGATCCGATAGCGCTCACCGTTTTTCAGGGCGCCCTGCGCTGCGTCGATATCACCCTTGACTGCCCGGGCCAGACCGGCCACTACCGCGTCAACGCAATCGACGATCCGTTCCACCGCCTCGAACTGTATCGGGGACGAGACCGGAAACCCGGCCTCGATGACATCCACCCCCAGGTGATCCAGTTGCCGGGCGATCTCCACTTTTTCCGATACATTCAGCGATGCTCCGGGAGATTGTTCGCCGTCCCGTAAAGTGGTATCGAAAATAAAAATGCGCTTTTCCTGTCCACCCATTTCAATACTCCTAGTTAGCTTCTTGCTGGGACTGGGTATCGGCGTTGATCCGGTTATAGGTTTCCAGCACCTGGCGGGTCATTTCGGCAGTGCCGATCACCTGCGCCCCGGAGGTCGCAATATCCGCCGTTCGGTACCCGGCCGCCAGGGTCTGTTCAATGGCCTGCTCCAGGCGTGCCCCCAGCTCGGGTCGCTCCAGGCTGATGGTGAGCATCATGGCCACCGAAGCGATCATCGCCAGCGGGTTGGCCAGCCCCTGCCCGGCAATATCGGGGGCGCTGCCATGCACCGGCTCGTATAAAGCATGCTTATCCCCCAGCGATGCCGAGGGCAGCATGCCCAGGCTCCCGGTGATCATGGCGGCCACGTCACTGAGGATATCGCCGAACATGTTCTGGGTGAGGATCACGTCGAACTGGCCGGGCTGCCGCACCAGCTGCATGGCGGCGTTATCCACATACATGTCCTCCAGCGTCACATCGGGATATCCCTCTGATACCTGATGAACCACGTCCCGCCAGAACTGGGAGCTCTCCAGCACATTGGCTTTATGGACCGAGGTCACCTTACCTCTGCGTTTCAGGGCCAGCTCCATAGCCACGCGGGCAATGCGCTCCACCTCATCCCGGGTATAGACCAGTGTGTTCCAGCCCCGTTGATCATCATACCCCCGGGGCTGGCCGAAATAGATGCCGCCGGTCAGCTCCCGGACCACCACCAGGTCCGTGTCGGCGACGACTTCCTCTTTCAACGAGGAAGCCTGGACCAGCGCAGCGTATACCTTGGCCGGACGCAAGTTAGTGAACAAGCCCAGGGCTTTCCGCAATCGCAGTAGTGCCCGCTCCGGTCTTTGGTCAGTGGGCAGGCTATCCCATTGGGGGCCACCCACCGCCCCGAGCAGAACTGCGTCGGCCCGGCGGCAATCCTCCAGAGTGGCCTTATCGATGGGCTGGCCATGGGCTTTTATCGCTGCCCCGCCAATGAGGCCCGTGGTCACCTCAAACGCCAGTTTCGCCGAGGCGCCTACATGTTCCAGGACCGCCAGGGCCGCTTCCATCACTTCGGCGCCAATGCCGTCGCCCGGCAGAGCGGTGATCTTAAATGCTTTCGGCATCGTCAGCTCCTCTATGGCGCTTAGAGCCAGCTCATCATTTTACGTAACCGCCGTCCAATCTTTTCGACCGGGTGGTCTTTTTCGGCCTGGCGCAAACGGGTCATGTTTGGCTGGCCTTGTTCGTTCTCGGCGATCCACTCCCGGGCAAAATCACCATTCTGCACCGCTTTGAGGATTTCTTTCATCGCTGCCCGCGACTGGGCCGTAATTACCTGTTTGCCACGGGTCAGGCCACCGTACTCGGCGGTGTCGCTCACCGAATAGTTCATGCGGGCCAGGCCGCCCTCGTAATAGAGGTCCACGATCAGTTTCATTTCGTGCAGGCACTCGAAGTAGGCCAGCTCGGGAGGGTAGCCGGCTTCCACCAGGGTCTCGAAGCCCGCTTTGATCAGCTCGGCGGAGCCTCCGCACAGCACCGCCTGTTCGCCAAACAGGTCGGTCTCGGTCTCATCCTTGAAATTGGTCTCGATCACTCCGGCCCGGGTACCGCCGATCCCCTTGGCCCAGGCCAGGGCGGTGCGCCGGGCTTGTCCGGTGGCGTCTTGGTGCACCGCCATAAGGCAGGGTACACCGGTGCCGCCCTCGAAGGTGCGCCGGACCAGGTGTCCCGGACCCTTGGGCGCAATCATGATCACGTCCACCTCCGGCGACGGAGTTATCTGGCCATAGTGGATATTGAATCCGTGGGCAAAGGCTAAGGACTTGCCAGCTTCCAGATGCGGCGCAATTTCCGCCTCGTAAACTTTTTTCTGGTGCTGGTCGGGAATCAGTACCATCACAATGTCGCCCCAGGCGGCGGCCTCGGCCACGGTTTTTACACTCAAGCCCGCGGACTCAGCCTCAGACCGGGAGGAACTGCCCTCCCGCAAACCAACACACACCTGCTGGCCGCTGTCCTTTAAGTTCAAGGCATGGGCATGCCCCTGGCTGCCGTAGCCCAGCACTGCCAGACGGCGGCCCTTCAAAGCGGCCAGATCGGCGTCTTGATCGTAATACATGGTAATCATTCCAGCACTCCTATTTTTTTGCCTGTTTAGGGCTCTCGCCGTTGCCGTTTTTCCAGCGGATTACCTCATCCTGATCGGAAAAGCTTCCCGCTCCCCGAGTCATGGCCACCTTGCCGGTGCGCATGACCTCCATAACCCCAAAGGGAGTCAGCGCCTCGATCAAGGAATCGATCTTGTCCGGTTCGCCGGTCACCTCCACAATCAGCGACTCGGTGCCCACGTCCACGATCCGGGCCCGGTAAATCTTGACCAAGTCCCCCACCTCTCCCCGCGTGCTGCGGCCAGCTCGCACTTTAACCAGGGCCTGCTCGCGAATCACACAGGGTGTGTCGGTCACATCCACCACTTCGATGACATTGATCAGCTTGAGCAGGTTTCGGCGGATAATGGTACGCCGCAGGTGCTCTTCCTCGTCAGTAGCGATTGTGAGGCGGCTGGTGCCCGGCGTTTCGCTGTGCCCCACCACAATGCTTTCTATATTGAAATTACGGCGCCGAAACAGGCTGGCAATCCGGTTCAACACGCCCGGCTTATCCTCAACTAAGGCTACGAGTACTTGTTTCATGACTTTTTACTCCGTCTCGCGTCAGGTGGTTGCTCTTCCGGGTGGGGCCGGCGGATCATGTTTTGCAGGTCCTCACCGGCCGGTACCATGGGAAAGACCATCCCGTGCTGTTCCACCACAAATTCTATCAGGACCGGTCCTTTGTGCCGCCGGGCCTCCTTAAGGGTCGACTGGATATCTTCCCGCCGCTGAACCCGGTAGCCGGGCACCCCATAGGCCTCGGCCAGTTTCACGTAATCCGGGCTGGAGATGGGGGTCTCGGCGTAGCGCGCGTTGTAGAACATCTGCTGCCATTGGCGGACCATCCCCAGGTAGCCGTTATTGATAATGGCTATTTTCACGTTAGCCTGCTCCTGGACCGCCGTACCCAGTTCCTGAAGGGTCATTTGGAAGCCGCCGTCCCCCACGATGGCCCATACCTCCCGGTCTTTCTTGTGCAAGCTGGCCCCAATGGCCGCCGGCAATCCGAAGCCCATGGTACCCAGACCACCGGAAGTGATCAGGGTGTGGGGCTGCTCATGAGAGTAATACTGGGCTTCCAACATCTGGTGCTGACCCACATCGCTGACGATCAAGGAGTCCTCGGGTACGGCTTCACAGATCGATCGAATCACCTGGGCGCCTAATAGTGTCTCGGACTCAAGTTGGAGTACATCCCGCTGAGCGGCATCCTCCCGCCAGGCCTGGATGGTTTTCAGCCACTTGCTCCGCTTGCGCTTCTTGACGCCGGGCTTGATCTGTCCCAGTACAGTAGCCAGGTCGGCGTTTATGGCCACGTCCACCCGCACATTCTTGTTGAGCTCCGAGGCATCAATGTCGATGTGGATCTTCCGCGAGTCCGGAGAATAGGTTTTTAGCTTGCCGGTGACCCGGTCGTCGAAACGCATGCCGCAGGCTATAATCAAGTCCGCCTGCTGGATGGCGTGGTTGGCGCTGGCGTTCCCATGCATACCCATCATCCCCAGGTTGAGAGGGTGGCTGTGCGGCAGGGAATCATTCCCCAGGAGCGTAGTGGTGACCGGGATGTCGGCTCTCTCCACTATAGCTATTAAGTCATCGCGAGCCCCGGACATGAGCACTCCGTGCCCCGACAGCACTAGAGGACGGTCGGCACTGTTGATCAGCTCCAAAGCGGCGGCCACTTCCTCGTCCGTGGCCTGCTCCGGAGGGTGGTATCCCGGCAAGTCGATTGGATCGCTGGGATATTCGAACTCGGCGACGGCGTTCTGCACATCCTTGGGGATGTCGACGAGCACCGGTCCCGGCCTGCCGGTTCGGGCAATGTAGAACGCCTCCTGTATAACGCTCGCCAGTGAATCCACTTCCATCACCAGGTAACTGTGCTTGGTGACAGGCAGGGTAGCACCGGTAATATCGGTTTCCTGGAAAGCGTCCGAGCCGAGAACGTTGGTAGGCACCTGGCCGGTGATGCAAACCATGGGGATAGAGTCCATCATGGCTGTTGCTATTCCGGTGATCAGGTTTACCGCCCCCGGACCGGAGGTAGCCATGGCAACTCCCACCTCTCCGCTGGCTCGAGCATAACCATCGGCCATATGGGCCGCCCCCTGTTCATGCCTTACCAGGACGTGGTGTATCCGGTCGCGATAATCGGAGAGGGCGTCGTACACCGGCAGAATGGTGCCGCCGGGATAGCCGAAAACGGTCCTGACCCCTTCGTGCACAAGGCATTCCCAGACAATTTCTGCCCCTGTTAGCTCTCGCTTGGCTTTAGCCATTTCGATTCCTCATTTATCCCGTTTACGGGTCTCCCAGCACCGCTCCGGTATTGGCCGATGTGACCATCCGGGCGTACCGTCCTAGATAACCGTGCTTGATTTTCAGTTCAAACTTTGGCAGCTTTTTGAGGCGCTGTTGCAACTCGGCTGTGCTCAATTCCACCCGCAGTTCGCGCTGTGGGATGTCGACGTGAATGATATCCCCATTCACCAGCGCCGCAATGGGACCCCGATCAGCCGCTTCGGGTGAAATGTGTCCCACGCATGCGCCACGGGTGCCGCCGGAAAACCGCCCATCGGTGATCAGGGCCACCGAATCGCCCAGGCCCAGGCCCATCAGGGCGCTGGTGGGTGCCAGCATCTCGGGCATACCCGGCCCGCCCCGTGGACCTTCGTAGCGGATTACCACCACCTCGCCGGGTTGCACCTGGCCGTCCAGGATGCCGGCCAGAGCTTCCTCCTGCGATTCGTAGATCCGGGCGGGACCGGAGTGGGTCAGCATATCCGCCTGAACGGCAACCGTCTTAACTACCGCTCCATCCGGGGCCAGGTTGCCAAATAGCACCGCCAGGCCGCCCTCAGGTGAGTGGGGGTCTTCCACCGAGCGGATCACCGACCGGTTCTGGACCTGAGCCCCGGCGATATTGGCGCCCAGCGTCTGCCCGGTGACAGTGATACACTCAGTCCGGAGCACGCCTTCCAAGCGGGCCAGCTCAGCCAGCACTGCCGAAACCCCGCCGGCAGCATCCAGGTCCTCCAGGTGCACATCCGGTGAAGCGGGGCTGATTTTGCATAGATTAGGAACTCGATCGGATAGCTTGTTTAGTTGGGCCAGGTCGAACTCCACACCGGCCTCATGGGCTACAGCCATGGTATGCAGCACGGTGTTGGTACTGCCTCCCAAGGCCATATCGAGGGCGAAGGCGTTTTGAATACTCTCTGCCGTGATGATATCCCGTGGCCGCAGGTCTCGCTCAACCAGATCCAGGATGCGTAGGCCGGCCCGCTGAGCCAGGTCGGTGCGCCGGGGGTCCACTGCCAGGATTGTGCCGTTGCCGGGGAGGGCAATCCCCAGGGCTTCCAACAGGCAGTTCATGGAGTTGGCGGTAAACAAACCGGCACAGGAGCCGCAACCCGGACAGGCCGTGGATTCCAGGT
>SDBU01003922.1_pt1 | contig 18641 bp, 17 predicted proteins | sample 2277071 | NCBI WGS metagenome assembly SDBU01 (sample SAMN10397929, study PRJNA504765) | marine sediment metagenome | isolation source: marine sediment core GS08_GC12, 126 cmbsf | place: Arctic Ocean: Gakkel Ridge, Loki's castle | collected 2008 | reverse complement strand
ACGCTGCTGAGGTGACGAGACAGGTTGTCAAGGTGTTGCTGGCGCTGGCGAATCAGGTCAAACGGCCGGGCAAAAACCGGTCGGTCCAGCAGGCCGTCAAGTTCCTGCCGCGCCGCCGATACCATGGAATCCAGCAGGACGGTCTGGCGGCTGACAACGGACCTGACCGTGTCGAGATACTCCTGCTTCGACCAGATAACCAGTTCGGCCGCCGCCGATGGTGTCGGTGCTCGCAGGTCGGCCACCAGGTCGGACAGGGTGACATCGATTTCGTGCCCTACGGCCGAGACGACGGGTATCTTCGAGGCGGCAATAGCCCTGACCACCATTTCGGTGTTGAACGGCCAGAGGTCTTCCAGCGAGCCGCCGCCACGGCCGGTGATTATCACGTCAACGTCGCCGCGACTGTTGAAGAACTCGATTCCGGCTGCAATCGTATTCTCTGCCCCGTCGCCCTGGACCTGGGCGGGGTAGATGATCAATTCGACAGTGTTGTTGCGTCGCCGGGCGATCTGGATAATATCGCGCACCGCCGCCCCGGTCGGTGAGGTTACAATGCCCACTCGGGTGACATAAGGTGGTATCGTTGTTTTGCGCTCGACATCGAACAATCCTTCGGCGGCCAGTTTGTCATGCAGTTGCCGGAAAGCCAACTCCAGTTCGCCGATGCCTATCGGAGTCAAGCGGCGACAGTTGAGCTGGTAGTTGCCGCCTTTTTCATAGACCGAGATATCGCCCTGGACCAGCACCTGCTGGCCGTCTTCCGGTTCAAAGCGCAGGTACGCCCCCAGCGACCGCCACAGCGTCACCTTGATAACGGCCCGTTCGTCCTTCAGGTTGAAATAGCGATGCCCGGAGGAGTGGTGGTGGTAATTGGATATCTCGCCCTCGACCAGGATGTCCTTATACGACTGCTCCAGGGTGGTTTTGATCAACCGCGTGATCTGACTGACGGAGTATGTCTTTGGCGTCGTCGGCATGTAGGAGTATAGTGAAACGGGGGAGGTCTTGACAACAATGAAAACCGGGTGGTGGGATCATAAGGACCGGCCGCCTGTTTTTTGTGGGTGGCAGATGTCCACATCTGCCCAAGTGCCGTCATGGTGAGCGGAGTCGAACCATGATTCCTCTCGGCCGGGTAGCCCCTTCAAACTTGTTTGGAGTCTTGTAGGGTAGGTCTCCTTGAAACCTGCCAGCCACAAGTGGCATTTTTTCTTGTAGGGCAGGTATCCTGGCAATTGTGGGCGGCAGATGTCCCCATCTGCCCCGTTCTTTGAACGGATGTATCCCACCCAACGGGTGGGTTAATCACGAAGAGGAAACTGTCATACCGAATCAAGACCCACCTGATAGGTGGGGTACAAGTCATTCGAAAAGTATGCTGAGGCAATTAGGATCAGTCCTGACTTTGTTGGGGCACTAAACGATTGGGGCATCGCGCTCTGGGCTTATGCATGTACACTTGAGCGGGAGGAGGCGGATCGGTACTTCAGGGAGTCGTTTGAGAAGTTTGCTGAGGCAGTCACGATCAAACCCGATTTCCACCCCGCACTCTATAATTGGGGGGTCGTAGCACTGATATACCTATCAGAGGACAGGGACGAAGTGGACAGCAGCTTTAGCGTGGAGCTCGCTGGACTTGAAAGAGCTAATGAAGCTAAAGATGCGCGGGCATGCCGCTTGGAATTGACAAGAATCATGGAGAGAGTAGCCAAATCTGACACCAGATTGAACGATCTATACAGGGGCCTCAAAAAGAAAACACAGGATCCTAGACAGACTGACAACACCGTCGAGTAAACGACTCTACGTCGACAGTTTGCCACTCATGATAAGAACCTAGAAAAGTTTCAAGTCTGTCAGTAGCAGCCCGCCATATTTGTGTAAATCGTTTTATTACAACAGAATGGGCCAAGCTAAATGTCCTGTCATTTCGTTGCCGTCGATATCGGCACCCAGTTCCGCAAGAAAACCATAAACGCGCTCGGGCCGATGGACATCCCGTTCAAGTGCGCCCACCACGAGGTCGCCCCCAGTCAGCACGGGATCGACCTGAAGTACCAGGAAGCCCTCCTGATGGCCGATTTCGCGCAAGCCTATAGATTCGTGGTCAAGGAAATCGCCTCGGAAAACGATGTCTACGCCAGCTTCATACCAAAACCGATCTTCGGCGAGAACGATCCCGGCATGCACTGCCATGTGTCCCTCTTCTAGGCCGGCAGAAAGAGCTTGTACCAATTGAAGGACCGACTTATGATGGAAACATTAAGAGAAAAAATATATATAGACGGAGGTTCTCAATGAAGCGTTCAACTTGCCTGTTTACACTCGTGGTCTCAGTGGCCATTCTGTTGGGGGGATGTGGTTCAAAGGAAGTCAATCAAGCTGAAAAGCTCATCGATGCTGGCATGTATGCCGAAGCGGCTTCGTTGTTACGCAAACACGTGAATGACAACCCTACAGACGCAAATGCGCACTATCTTCTTGGAACTGTGTTTCTAGCTACGGGCGACGCCACCGAGGCGGGGGAATCGTTTCTAAGGGCCTTAAAACTAGACGACCGATACAAGGCAAAAGCAGTACAGTCTTACTTCGATGCTGGCAAGGAGCTGCTCAAAGAAACTAGCCCAGTGGCTTTGGAACGGGCTCTGGGCTATATTAGCAGCGCCGTGGCTGTGGACAACACTCGGGCGATAGAGGCTGCCGGGCTGTGCCGAGATCGTGGAATTGCTCTCAGTTCGTCCGATCCCCGCTTGAGTCGTATCGTACTCGTTGAAGCACTGCGATACAATCCTGACTTGGCGAAGGACGAGGAGGTTTTCTTCGCATACCGCATCGTCAATGCTCAGACAACCAATCTAAACAACCAAGGCTGTGAGGAATTTGTCGCTCTCTTTCCAAATAGCTCACGTGTCTCCGAAGTCTACTACAATCTTGGTGACTATCAGTACAATGCCTCGGAATTCGGGAAAGCAAAAGAATATTTCAAGCTGGCTGTGGCAAAGGCTGGCGTGACTGAGTTCGCGGCGAAGGCACAATCCCGTCTTCACGATATCACCGAAATAGAATCGAACCAGTCGCTAGCTGAGCAGAATCGTATACGTGCTATTAAGGAGGCAGAAATTGTGCGTCAGAATCAGATGGCTCAAATAGAAGCACAAGCTGCAGCGAACAAGGCGCAACTCCAAGTTGAATCAAAGAGACGAGAAGAACAACTCGCGTTGGAAGCCGCTAGGCAACAAGAGGAGGCAAAGCGCCGGGCAGCAGAAGCTGAAGCAAGGCAACGGGCGCGCTTATCTACTGGTTTCTTAGATGGAACCTACAATGTGTCATTCGTCGGACGGAGCAATAATCGCGGGACAATGATAATCAAACAAGTTGACCGCGAAATCACAGCTGACATTAGATGCGTTACCGGAGGCAAGGAACGCGGCAAGTTCAAAGGCAATTTCGACGGGACCACATTAACATTCTCAGGCCCTTTCTCGAACTACCCCGACTTAAGTTGGAACGTAGTTGTTACTGTTAGGGAAGATTTTCACATGGTAGGAACATTTACCACTTCAAAAGGGAAAACGGGTCCATTCAAAGCGTCCAAGATGTGACAATAGTACTATTGCCCACCAACACAGTACACTTCCCCTACAAACTCTCCCTAAACCACCACACCTCCCCCTATACTGAAAAAACGATCGCCCCTATGGCACCAGAGATAAGCGAAAAACAATTGGCGGCCAACCGCCGCAACGCCCGGCGTTCCACCGGCCCCCGAACGCCCGAAGGCAAGGAACTTGTACCCCACCTATCAGGTGGGTCTTGATTCGGTATGACAGTTTCCTTTTCGTGATTAACCCACCCGTTGGGTGGGGTACATCCGTTCAAAGAACGGGGCAGATGTAGACATCTGCCGCCCACATATTCACCGGTTCATTCAGGAAAGGTGTTTCAGGATCGTCTCCGCCAGCTTCTTGTTGATGCCTTTGATGACCGTTAGATCATCGGCCGACAGTTTGCGGATGGCAGAGACGGAACCAAACGTTTGCAGCAACAACTGTCGTTTGGCCGGGCCGATACCGGGGATGTCATCCAGCGCCGATTTGATCGTCCGCTTGCTGCGCACCTTGCGGCCGTATGTGATCGCGAAGCGATGGGCTTCATCGCGCAGTTGCTTCAGTAGTAACAGAGCCGGTGAACTGCGGTTGATGATGATCGAGTCGCCTACTCCCGGCACGAAGACTTCTTCGAGACGTTTGGCCAGCGCCAGCACCGGCTGCTTTTCAAAGCCGAGTGATTTCAGTTCCGCCGTTGCCGCCGAGAGTTGTCCCTTGCCGCCGTCGAGGACCACCAGGTCGGGCGGCTCGGTTTTTTCCTCACGAAGACGATGGAAATACCGTCCGACCACCTGGCGCATCATGGTGAAATCATCCTGTCCGACAACGCCCTTGATCCTGAAATGCCGGTAGCCGTTTTTTTTCGGTTTGGCGTTTTCGAAGTAGACGCACGACCCGACGGCGTCGGTTGCGCCGGTGTTGGAGATGTCAAAGCAGACAATGCGCCGGGGGGAGTGGGGGAGTCTCAGTTCGTCCTTGAGAGCGGTGACCATTTTGCTGGTGCGTTCGGACTGTTGGCGTTTTTGGATGAGCAGTTCATCGAGAAGCAGCCGGGCGTTGCGGGCGGCCAGTTCGACCAGCCTGACTTTGCGCCCCTTGCGGGGTGTTACGACGGTGATCCGGCTACCTTTCACCTGGCGGAGCCACTCCTGCAGCAGTTTGACCTCGGTCAGTTCCAGCGGCAGGTAGATTCGCTCGGGAAGGTTGGGTTGGTGATTGTAGTACTGGGTGAGGAATGTTTCCAGCACGACTTCGTCGCTGTCCTCGATGTCGGCCGTAAGTTGGAAATCCTGCCGTCCGATAAGCACCCCCTCGCGTATCTGCATGACGACGGCGACGGCGTGGCGACCCTCGCGGGCAATTGAGACGATGTCGTGGTCGACCACCTCGCCCAGGTCCACGTTTTGCTTGAGCCGGATAGCCCGGATGGCTTCAATCCGGTCCCGGCAGGCGGCAGCCTGTTCATATTCCATACGCTGGGAGGCTCGTTGCATCTTCTCGGTCAGGCGATTGATCAACGACTGCGACTTGCCCGACAGCGCCATCAGTACCGACTGCACCAACTCGCCGTATTCCTCCTCGCTCAGCAGATCGACGCACGGCCCGCCGCAGCGGTTGAGTTGGTAGTCCAGGCAGAGTTCGTGCTTCTTACCTTTGGGGTGTGGAATGATCAGGTCGCAGGTACGGATGCGAAAGAGCCGGGTCAAAAACGCCACCGTCCGGCGCATCGCTTTGGCGGCAGTGTAGGGACCGAAATAGGTGGCGCCGTCTTTTTCAAGGCGGCGGACAATCAGCACGCGGGGGAAGGGCTCGTTGGTGGTGACCTTTATATAAGGAAAGTGCTTGTCGTCCTTGAGGGAGACGTTGTACCGGGGTTTGTGCTCATGGACGAGGTTGGCCTCAAGGATCAGCGCTTCGATTTCGTTGTCCGTTTCCATCAACTCGAAATCAGCGATCCGTGACACCAGGCGGTTAGTTTTGGCATCGTGACGACCGGGCGACTGGAAATAGGTGCGCACCCGGTTGCGAAGGTTCTTGGCTTTGCCGATGTAGATAATCCTGCCGGCGGCGTCCTTAAACAGATAGACGCCGGACGTGGCAGGCAGGTTCTTCAGTTTCAACTCAAGTTCAGGTGATATAATCGGCATTGTTCAGTTCCGATTCATCGGCAGTGCCGTTGCCGCCGGGGTTAAGGCAGAACCCGACGAGCGCCGGCATATTTCGGAGCCCAATACTTATCGCTCATGTCACTGATTATGACCCCACGTGAGGTGGAGGCATGTATAAAACGGCCGTGGCCGACGAAGATGCCGACGTGCGACACCCGGTTGCGTTCCGTTTTGAAAAAGACCAGGTCGCCGAACCTCAAACGCTGATAAGCCACACTCCGGCCGGTCTGGTATTGCTTGCTGACAGTGCGCGGCAGTTGGGTATCGTTGAACTTCTTGATTGCTTCGCGGGCGAACAGTGAGCAGTCAACACCGCGAATGAACAGGGACGCGCCGGAGTAAGGCTTGCCGAGGTAACTCTGGAGAATCAACCCCAGGCGGAGACAGTCGTTGGTCGTCAGGAAGTTGTCGGCGGTAACCACTTGCAGCGGCTTTTCCGCTCCGCCGGTACGATAACGCGGGTAGCTGGTGCATCCGATCAGAGGGATCAGCAACACCATCAGACCTGAAATAAAACACTGCCTCATGTCAGTTTCGGGTAAACCATATTAAATCGTTTCTGGTAATATATCCGGCAGGAAACCAGTAACACAACGATAAACAGCAGGTAACCGGGATAAGCGTATCCGGCCAGCAGAGTCAGCAGCAGAATAGGGAGTTTGGCAGCCAGCAGTTCCAGTCGGATTGACCTGACCAGTAGTGTTACCGGTAACGGTAGAATAGAAACCACAGCCAGACCAACCAGTGCGTACCTGCCGGCCGCCAGTGCCGCCAGGCCAGCCAGGGCCGTCAGCAATATGGCCAGCAGCTTAACTGTTACCGGCGACAATATCACCGCCGTCGTTCTTTTGCCGACGGCCTTATCACCGGTGCGATCAGGAAGGGTAGTCAGCAGATGTATGGCGGCCACGGCCAGGAAGAAGTATAGCGCATCCTGATGGCCGAAGCGCCAGAGCCCGCTGAGAGACCACTCCGATACCTGTGTGAAAGGTACCAGGATTCCGAAGCTATAGGCGTTGGCAAGCAAACCGGCCAGCGGCCGGTCCTTCAGCTGCAATGGCGGCGCCGAGTAAGCATAACTGAGCAGGATTAACTGCATATAAATCACCGCCACTAATGACGAATGGAACAACGAACTGATTAACGCTGCCGCCGTTACGGCTATAGCGGCTACGATCAACTCTCGTTTGGTGAGCAGGTTTCTTTGGAGGAAACCGAGCTTGAGGTTGATGCGGTCTGATTCGTAATCAAACACCTGGTTGAAGTAATAGGCGCCTGAGGCCATCAGGCTGAGTGCTGCCAGTATCAGCAGGTGCGACCACCCGAACTGGTTGCCGGCGGGTTCCCCGTGATAGAACAATGCAACCAGATAGACCGACCAGATCGGCAGGTGCAGCATCGGTCGAGCGGCAAAGACCAGGTCAAGCAGCTTCATCGCTGAGTGAAATAGAGGAATACATACATAAACGGCGCCGCGAACAGCAGTGAATCGAAGCGGTCCAGAATACCACCGTGACCGGGCACCAGGGGGGAGGAATCCTTGATGTTGAGCGAACGCTTCCACATCGACTCCACCAGGTCACCCAGTTGCCCCGATACCGAGCAACCGACGGCCAGGATCATAACGTTGAGAAGACCGAGGCTCTCCAGTTTCCAGAAGTACATCAGGATTCCCACGGCCACCGCGCCGGCCATACCACCGATAAATCCCTCGACCGTTTTATTGGGCGAAACGGTGGGCGCCAGACGGTGGCGGCCCAGCCACGACCCGACCGCCATGGCGGTAGTATCGCCCACCCACAGCAGGCCGAAGAGGAACAGCAGGCAATCACCACCGGAGACGTCACCAAATCCGTTGCCGACCCGGTAGACGATCGGATAGAGCAGACCGACATAAAGCACACCCCACACCAGCCGGCTGTGCCGTGTAAACAATTGAGCCGGGGATTGACGGCTGATAGCACTCAACATGGCGGTGAGCGCAAAGAACAAGATGATGATGCCAAGGGCTAACGTGGAACCGGTCATTGTTGCCAGGGACGTCGGGTAGAGCGAGCGCGAGGTATCGGCTATGACTGCCAGCAGCAATAAGGTGCACACCAAAGCCACCCAGAAGAAAACCTGCCGCGGGGAGATGCCCTCGTTGACGAGGTACTCCGATATCGCCGCCAGCGCCAGCAGACCCAGCATTCCCAGCAGCCACCAGCCACCCTCGTATGAGACCCAGAGAATGATCGGGATGGCTATTGCCGCGACCAGAATCCGCGTGATCAGATTCCGGCTCATTGGCTGTCCCCGGGGGTAACCTCTCCAAAACGGCGTTCTCTCTTCTGGTAATCAAGAATCGCCTCATACAGTTCATGGGAGCCAAAATCGGGCCAGAGGGTGTCGATGATATATAGTTCAGTGTAGCCGGTTTGCCACAACAGGAAATTGGAGATACGCTTCTCACCCGATGTTCTGATCAGCAGATCGGGATCAGGGATATCGGCCGTGTACAGGAAACTGGAGAACAGGGTTTCATCGATGTCGTTAACATCCAGCATCCCGGCTTTGACGGTATTAGAGATCGCCTTGACGGCGTCCAGAATCTCCGTACGACCGCCGTAGTTGAGGGCCAGTATCAAAACCAGGCCGCGATTATTGCGCGTCTTGTTTACGGCGTCTTTCAGCACGTGTCGGCGTTCAATGGGCAGTCCATTGATCCGCCCGACCGTAATGAGCTTAACATCGTTCTTGATTAATTCATCCAATTCGCGTCGCGTTGTCCGGGTCAGCAGCGACATCAGCGCCGCCACTTCGGATTTGGGGCGTTTCCAGTTCTCAGAAGAGAAGGTGTACAGAGTGAGATACTTGATGCCGATCTCAGTGGCGGCCGTCACTACCTTCTTGACGGCCTTGACACCGGCTTCGTGCCCAAAAGTACGTGGTTTGTTCCGCTGCGCTGCCCAGCGGCCGTTGCCGTCCATGATAATGGCCACATGATGGGGTATCGAGGCTGCCCGTGACAGGACGGCAGCTTTCAATTGGGCGACAGAGTCGGTCATAACTTTTTAACATACTGATGGGAGCCCGTCCTGGCAAGCCCAAAGCGGGCTCAGCGAGAAGCCGAAAGCAATTAGTGTGCCGGTATCAGTCAGGCGGCGCTGAAGTAGGATGTCCGGCGATGGTTACTTCGCTGATTACCGTCTCCACGCGATGTTGTTCGGTGGAAAATACACCTTCTTTGGAGGTTACTTCAACGATGCTGATTGGGAAAAGATATCCGTCCTGCTGCTGAAAATGCAACATCCGCGTGTAGCGCCGGAAACCGGGTTTGTTCGGATAGAACAGATACAGTCGGTGCAGATGGTAGTCGTAGCGGTCAATTATAGCCAATCCCACCGGTTGCTGATCACCGACCGTGTCGCGGTCGAAGCCGATGGCCAGGTCCCTACCGCCGGTGTCGTTGGGGTAGAACGTATACCGATAATCAAGATCAAATACGTTTGGATAGAAGACGTCGATCTCGTTCGACTGCCAGGAGGTTGACTCGACCGTCCGCTGGGAATCCAGCGTGCCTTTGCTGAAGAAGTAGTCAATGACGGCCGAATCACCACGGGTATCGTTGTCCATGTTGAGCCGATAAGTGGTGGCACGAAAGGAATAAGTCAGCGCCTGTTCATAAGGGTGTTGTGCCGCTACCTTCAGGCGCGCCTGTTTGCAGTAAAACTGCAGAATCGCATCGGAGCTACTATTGTCGGCCAACAGCGGGGATACCAATCCGGCCAACACCAACATTGCCAGGATTTCGAGAGGCCACTTTTCCATTGACATAGCAGGGGGAATATACGTAATCTTAGGTAAGTTGCCAACCTGACCAATTGTGCGGACCAACCAGGGGGCGCTGGTGCAGGTCCTTTCCGATCAATCTCTATCGGTTGGCGGCGAAAGAGGATGTACAAGATTCAGATAAGGGAGATAACAAAATGAAAGTCAAGGACGTACTGCAAAAGAAGAAGCGTGAGTTGGTCACGGTCGAAGGCTCGACTGATATTCTCACTGCCATGGAACTGCTGATCAAGAATGAGATCAGTTGTCTCCCCGTGCTGGGGTTTTCCGGCCAACTGGTGGGGATTGTCAGCGACAAGGATATTTTTCACGCTGTCTTCAACAACCAGGACAATTTCCGCTCACTGAAGGTCAGCAATCTGATGACCACCGATCTGCTGGTCGGCCTGGTGGATGACGAGATCGACTACATCGGCGGTGTCATGACCGAGAACGGCGTGCATCATATTCCGATTGTCGAGAAGGACAAGATTATCGGTCTGGTTTCTCAGGGCGACGTGGTCAAGGCCGAGATCAAGCGGATTAAGATCGAAAACCGCTACCTCAAATTATACATGGAAGGCAACTACCCCAGCCCCAGCTGAGGTGGTGCCCACAGAAGCCTCGGTGAATCACTCTGTCACGAGGTATAACTGTGATATGAGACCTGTCGGAATGTGGGCGGCGGTTCTCCCGCGCCGGCCTAGAATGCCGGGGAGCGGTCGGTTTTGCTCATGGGGAGTCCTCTGATTCAGGAGAAAAACAATGTTTGAGCATCGATCGAGTCATGTACGTATTGGTCGCTGCCGATGGTACGGCTGGATTTTAATCCTGATAGCGGCGATGGGTTATATGTCGTGCCAGAAAGAAACCGGTACCGCCGATGTCTCGTCGACCGTCGCCGGCCTGGACAGTGTTGCATCGGCGGATGGGGTTACGATTTATTATGAAGTCCGCGGCGGTGGTGACAGAACGCTGGTTTTAGTTCATGGCTGGAGTTGCGACGGCAGCTACTGGGAGAAGCAGGCCGAAGAGTTCAGCCGGGATTACCGTGTGGTTACGCTCGATCTGGCCGGCCACGGGCGTTCCGGCAGTGACCGCGAAACATGGGAGATGTCTTCTTACGGTGGCGACGTGGCGGCGGTGGTTGAAAAACTGGGGACCGATGAAGTGATTCTGGTGGGACACTCGATGGGTGGGGCAGTAATCATCGAAGCCGCCCGGCAATTGGGCACCAGTGTGAAGGCTTTGATCGGTGTCGACACCTATCAGGATTTTCTATTTCGCCTGTCTGAGGATCAGATAGAAGCGTTTCTGGCTCCGTTCAGTAATGATTTCGTCGCCTCTGCGGAGATTTTCGTGCGCAGTATGTTCTCATCGACTGCGGATTCGGCCCTGGTCGATAGGATTGCTGCCGACATGGCCGCGGCTCCGCCGGAAGTGGCGATCGCTCTCTTAAACAATTTCCTACAGTACCATTACGACGAGGTGCTGAGGGACGTTCGCCTGCCGGTGCGGTGCGTCAATTCGGATATGTGGCCAATCAACATGGAAGGTAACCGGCAGGTGACGGCATCGTTTGACGCTAAAATCATGCCGGGAACCGGCCATTTTCTTCACCTGGTGAATCCCGATGCTTTCAATAAGCTGCTGCGCGAAACGCTGGCTGAGTTTTGGTCGGAGTTAGAGATGCAGTGACCACGGTCAGGGGTATCTCACACGAAGTCGGTTAAATCCAGGTCGATTAGCAGCGTCCGGTAGTCAGGTCAGTTCCGGTGGCATTGCCACCCTTGTGAGAAACCCGACACTTCCCGGACATCCGTAATCATGTCCCATTGCCGTGTAGTTGCAATGTTTTCTCATTCTTCAAAACCCATGATTTGATTGGTCCGACGCTGTAGGTCCTTCATAACAGAATCCGGCATATCAATCCGATACATGGCTTCCCATACGGCCAACGCCATGTGTGGGTCTTGGCACTGCCAATGAGCAAGCCCCAGATTGAAAAGGGCATCAACATAATCAGGCCTAAGATCAATAGCCTTGTTGAAACTGCGAATCGCCTGTGTGCAATCACCTGTACGTGCGAAGATGATCCCTAAGTGGTTGTGAGCCTCTACACAGGTATCGTCCAGTCTGATTGCCTTACGGAAGAAGAACTTAGCCCGGTCCGCATCTCTCTTTCTCTCATAAGCACGCCCGTATACGAATGCAACCACGGAACTATCACTATACTCGCTGGCATGCCGATCCAAGAGCGCTATGGCCGAGTCGGGATCACCAAGAAATACGAGAGCCTGTGCTGCGTTTGCTGCGGGGGCTAAATAAGCCGGCCTCAGGGATAAGCATTCCAACCATTGTTGGAGCGCCAAGTCTGATTTTCCCTGGCGAAGGAAAGCGTTTCCCTTGTAGAATAATGCTTCAGCCTTGATAATTTCACTTGCATCACCAGCCAGTACAGCATTTAGGGTATCAATTGCAGCATCAGTCAATATCATATCGACAAGAGCTAATCCCAACCCCACGTAAGCTTGCCACAACTGCCCGTCAATGCCTATGGCAGAACGGAATGCCTCTGCGGCGAGATGCAAGCTATCGATGTCATGATATGTAAGGCCGAGATTCACATAGGCCTGCGCAGCGTTAGGATGAAGCGAAATGGCCCTGTGAAAAGAGCCTATTGCATCCAGCGATTTGCCACTGCGCCTGAGAGCAACTCCCAAGTTCGTCCATGCCTGATGATCTGAGCTATCGAGTGACACCGAAGTCTGGAATCTTTCAACTGCTATGGATAAGGAAGTACCTTGTTCCAGGTAAGTAACACCAAGGTTAAAATGGAAGAGCGGTTCGTTGGGATACAACTCCGACAGCGCCAGATAGAGCCGTTTTGCTTTCTCCAATTCCCCACCCTGAAGAGCCTCAAAGGCCTCATCGGCCTGCCGCTGCGCTTCTCTCCCTATGTGCATTGCTGCATCATATTGCGGGCCATAGCGATTGCTTTCCTGCTGCTCTGCATATTCTGGTGTGCCGTATTTAGTGGTGTATTTGCTGTCGCGCTCATACTCTTCAACATATTTCGGCGTAGTGTGCTTTGTGATGAGGTAGCCAGCACCGATAGTAATGATTCCCAATATTATGGTAACCAGACACCCCATCAATACGACACGCTTGATATCTCTCCCCTTTGCTATGTGTTGGTGGCTGACGCAGTAATCTGATCCAGCCATTGCAGGACGCTTGCATGGCTCACCTGCGTTTGTCTCGGCGCGACATCGTCGCGGTTTTACCTTACGTTTCTTCTTCTGCCCCATACTTAGAAGTATAGGTATCCGCAGCCAAGACAGCAAGCACGTTTGTGCAAAGTGGATATTCTTAACTCTGTAACTGCAGCCTGCGTAACCAGTTCGAGCGTGTCTAGTTTCTAACAAGGCACTCGGCAGGTCTCTGCGAGACCTGCCCTACATGTACTGAGTTCAGTTGGCTGCCCCCTATTTCAGCAGCGTCAGGAAGACTCCGGCGGCGACAGCCGAGCCGATGACACCGGCGACGTTGGGACCCATAGCCGGCATCAGCGGGTTGACCTTGCCGTCGGTGGCGTCGGAGACGAACTTCTGCACCACCCGGGCGGACATCGGAACCGCCGAGACACCAGCCGCACCGATACAGGGGTTGATCTTCTTGCCTGCTGACAGGAACAGGTTGATGATCTTGGCAAAGATCACTCCACCGGCGGTACTGAACGAAAAGGCAATCGCGCCCAGTCCCAGAATCATCAGCGTGCGCAGGTTAAGGAAATGCTCGGAATCCATAGTAGCTCCGACAGTAAGCCCGAGAAAGATCGTGACGATATCAATCAGTGAGCCGCCGGCGGTTTTGCGCAACCGTTCAGTGACACCGCATTCACGCAGCAGGTTACCGAACATCAGCATGCCGATCAGCGGGGCACTGGACGGCACCGCCAGAGAAGCGATAACGCCGGTGACAATGGGGAAGAGGATGATGGCCGTCTTTGAGACCGGCCGGGCCTGGGGCATGTCGATGGCCCGTTCTTTCTTGCTGGTGAGCATACGTATGATGGGCGGCTGGATAATCGGCACCAACGACATGTAGCTGTAAGCCGCCACGGCTACCGGGCCGAGCAGGTGCGGCGCCAGTTGGCTGGTGAGGAAGATCGAGGTGGGGCCATCGGCGCCACCAATGATACCGATACAGGCCGCTTCCTTAAAACTGAATCCCAGCAGGTAGGCGGCACCCAGAGCCGCCACAAAGATACCCAACTGGGCCGCGGCGCCCAGCAGGAACGTCAGCGGTCGGCCCAGCAGCGGGCGAAAATCAGTCAGTACACCGACTCCCAGAAAGATGATGGGGGGAAGCAGTTCCGTCCTGATTCCCTGCTGATAGATGAGAGCCATAATGCCGTTGCCGTAGGAACCCATTTCGGCCAGCGGCAGGTTGGCCAGAATAGTGCCGAAACCGATCGGGATCAGCAGCAGCGGCTCGTACCCTTTGGTAATGGCCAGGTAGATCAGTACCCCGGCCACGGTAAACATGACCCAGTTACCCCAGTGCAGGTTGGCGAAACCGGATTGCTGCAACAGTTCTAAAGCTGTGTCCATGCGCTGTGACTCTCTCGCCTAAGCGATGGTCAGTATCGGTTTGGAGGCGTCGATTTCATCCCCGATCCGGACGTCGACCGAAGCGACTTTGCCGTCCGTGGGAGACTTGATATCGTGCTGAGCTTTCATGGCCTCCACCTTGGCCACGACCATGCCCTTGGTGACGGGGTCGCCGATTTTCACCAGGATATCGACCACTTCCACCATGCCGGCAAAAGTGGAGAAGACCGGTGTCCCGTTGGAAGCGGCCGGTACCGCCGGGTTCGCCACGGCTGCAGCCGGTGCCGTACCGGCTGCCGTGATTGGTTCTATCGTTACGACGAAAGTGCGCGTGCGACCGTTTTCCTGGACCGTGCACCGGGAGGTCACCGGGCCGGTGATGACCGGACTTCCGGTGAGGGGGGCGGCCGGTGCCGCCGCGGCCGGTTTGGGCTCTTCTTTCTTTTTCAAAGGCACATCGATTTTGGGTTTTCCCGTCAGCAGCCGAACGCCTTCGTTGACCTCCACTTTCTTGCCGGGCACCATGGCCGCCATGACCAGGAAGATGTTTTTGTCATTGATAGGGATGTTTCTTTCTTCGAGAATCTTGCGGGCCGGTCCGATGTTTTTAGGTGCCGCCTCAAGGGGATCGCCTTTGAAGATAACCATGTCAAGCTGCTTGGAGGCTTTCTCGACTACTTCCGGATCGGATGGCAACGGCGTCTTGCCGAAATAGCCCAACACCGCGCGGCCGTAACCGGCCTCGATCTTTTCCCAGCGACCATACATGACGTTGTTGAAAGCCTGCAACCAGTACTGCTGGCTGCCGGGCGTGACACTGGTCCAGGCACCGGCAGCCTCGACCACGATCGGGAACTCGGCCAGAACTTCGCCATACTTGTGAATAATGCCTGCCTTAACCATCATGTGCACATTAGGTCCGATAGCACCGCCGGGCATGGGGAAACCTACCACCCGGGCGTCGGCGGTGGTGGTAGTCGGGTTGAAGGCGTAATCTTTCATCGATTCGTTGAGCATCTCCTCGATAACCGGCATTTTGCTTTCATCGATATCAAGGCTGTAACCGGTTCCCTTGAGTGCGTGAGCCATCGAGCGCACGTCGGGCTGTACCGTGCCGCTGGCCATCGGCCGCACCGACAGGTCGATCCCATCGACCCCGCCCTGGATACCGGCCATGTAACAGGCGACCGCCAAGCTGGCCGTGTCATGGGTATGCTGCCACAGCGGCATCTCCGGCGGCATGATCTTTCTGAGACCGACGGCAGTATCGTAGATCGTCTTGGGATCGGTTGTGCCGCTGGCGTCTTTGAGACAGATACTGTCGATTTGAAGATCACTCTTGAGCAGACGGCGGCCGATATCGATGTAGAACTCGGCCGTGTGGACCTTGTCGGATTTGAACGGCATCCCCATCAGCGCAATACAGACCTGGTGGTGCATACCGATCTTGACAATAGGGCGACCGGTTTTAACCAGGTTTTCCACATCGTTCATGTAGTCAAAATTGCGGTCCCAGGTAGTGCCGTACGCCTTCATCAATTTAGCCTGAAGTTGCAGACCCTCCATCGACTGGGTGGTAAGAGTCACTCCCGACACCGAGCGGGTCAGTATTTGCAGGTTCGGCTCCGGTCCGACGGCTTCCCGGATAGTCTTCATGCATTCGAAAGGATCTTCACCGAGGTAGAAGTACGGAGCCTGGTAGCGGGCACCGCCGCCGAACTCAAAGTGGCGGATACCGAGCTCAGCGGCCGCTTTCATGGCCGGTAGAAAATCATTGAGCCGGACTTTGCCACCGAAAGAACTCTGCAAACCGTCGCGGAAGGGGGTGAACATCACCCGGATGGTTTTGGGCTTTTTGGTGTATATCATTTCAACTCCTCTACATTGGTAATCTTCGTTCCCGGGTAAATTGTTTGCAGGACGGTCGAAATCGCAGCGACCATGGCGGTGTCACTGTCGGCTCTCTCAGGGAAGACGACCATGATCAGACGCATGACAATCGCCAGGACGGACAGCAAAAGAAAAACGCCCACAAAGGCTGAGGCGCAAATAGCAACGAGGTCAAGAGACTCCATTCGAGGTTACTCCATTACGTAGCTGAGCCGGTCGGCCGGGTCTGGAGATCAACCGTTGGATTCATGGTTGCTCTCCATATCTTTCGGCGACCCGCTCTATGTTAAACCGCTAAATAATGGAGCGAAACAGCCACTGTCAAGCGGCACTTCAGTTTTTAAGCACCAACCTTCCCTTGGTGACAGGCCGATCAATCCCCTCCAGGTAGAGTTCCAGGTTCTCGCCGATGGAGGTCACTATGCCGCTGGCCAGTTTTTCGCCGGGACCGGTTGGGGTATCGGCATAGACGGCAACCTCTCGGCCGATCACCTGTGATCGCCGGCGATAAATGTCCAGTAGTTGGCAGTACTGACCGTCGAGCAGCAACCTGTAATTCCGGCTCAGGGCAGCGGTCAGGTGCTCCAACAGCAATCCCTGGTGGCACTTGTCGGAAATGGGCACAAAGTCACGCAGTGCGGCCGCTTGGGGTACAAAGGGATCGCGCTTGACTTGCGGCGTGGCTTCCACGTTAAGACCGATGCCTAAGATAGCGCCGGTGACTACTTCCCCCTGGCTGAGCGTGTGGGCCAGAACGCCGGCCACCTTGGCATTGTCGATAACAATATCATTAACCCATTTGACGCCCGCTCGCCCTTTCAGTTCTTCGATGCCGTCAATAGCCTCGATTACCGAGACTGCCGAGAGAATGGTGAAGCCGACACCGAAATGATCCACTTTCTGCTGTGGCGACAGGTAAGCGCAGAGGTGAACATTGCCCGGCAATGCCACCCAGGGACGATTCTTGAAGCCGTGCAGACCACTGCCGAAACCGGCCAGGCACAGCACTCCGCCCGGTAGCAACGGGTCCGACTGAGCCATCCCTATGAGGGTGTCGTACTGGGATTCCGCCGCCAGTCTGACCACCAGCATGTATTGCCACAACCGGTCGGAATCAACTTCGGTCACGAACAGAGAATCGGTGTCGAATAGACCGGCGGTGAGCTTTCTGATCGGATTCGGTACTGCATTGATAGCTATTGTTTCCCATTCCGGATTTCGGGTCAACACCTCCCGGGAGTATTCGATATTGTCAGTGAGAATGACCATAACGGCGTTTATTTTCGGAACCGGTCGTCGGAGAGTCTGTCCTTGGTGTGGCGGGATTTGTCGGTAAGCCAGCCGGTGCGTATGTCGATCTTTCGGTCGAATTCCGGAACATAAGGCTTGATGTCAAGCAGCGGTGTGCCGTCGACGATATCCACACCCTCAATATGAAGTATAGAACCTTCGATACGATCCAGTGCTACTACCGACAGCCCGATCGGGTTCGGCCGTCGTGGAGCGCGAGTGGCAAAAAGTCCGCGGAGCTGGTTATCAAGAAACGGTATTACCTGCAATGCGTAGCCCTGGGACAAGTGCAGGTGGTAAACCAGTATGATATGAGAAAAGCCGTCAAGGTCCGCCAGTCCTTCCCGGAAATCGTCGAACACCTCCACGGTGCCCTTGATTCCCTGCGCTGCTCGCGGCTGAATCGGCACGCCGGTAGTATCCTTATATGGCGAATGCACTACGCCGATCGGTCGATAATGAATCTGGTCCAATTCTCTTAACCTCCACAACGTCAGGTCACCGACAACGCCGTCAAAGTACGTGCGGCGGGATTGTAAGGCAAGTTGCCGGAACTGCCGGACCTATGGCCGGCTCGTGTCCTTGATCCTCCGTTTGGCGCGGTTGTGCTCAGCGTTGGTACGCGAAAAAAGATGCCCGCCGGTCTCGTCGGCCACGAAATACAAATAGTCGGTTTCTGCCGGATGCAGAGCGGCCCGGATTGCCGCCAGGCCGGGTGAGTTGATCGGTGTCGGCGGCAGACCGCGACGTTGGTAGGTGTTGTAGGGCGTGTCAATCTTAATGTCGCGACGATTCAAGGGCCGGTCGAGTCCGCCCAGGCCGTAGATGACGGTCGGGTCGGCATCAAGTTTCATATTGTGACGCAAACGATTGATATAGACCGATGACACCAGTTCTCGCTCATCGGCCTGTCGCGTTTCAGCCTCGATTATAGATGCCAGAATAATGATTTCCGGCCGTGTGAGATTCTCCACGATGCTGTCGGGCCAAACAGTGTCGGTAGCGATGTGATATTGCCTGACCAGCTCCCGCAGGACTTCCTGTTCACTGACGCCCCAGGGAAACAGGTATGTTTCCGGGTAGAGGTAGCCCTCCAGACTCTGCCCGGATATGCCGTAACGCTTTGCTACATCGGGATCACCGGTGATTGCCAGGAATTCCTCCTTTTTTACAAGGCCCTTTTCCTCCAATAATTCCCCGATCTGTTTTATTGTATACCCTTCAGGGATTCCCTGTGCAGCTCGGGCAATCCATAG
>SDBU01003921.1_pt1 | contig 18642 bp, 23 predicted proteins | sample 2277071 | NCBI WGS metagenome assembly SDBU01 (sample SAMN10397929, study PRJNA504765) | marine sediment metagenome | isolation source: marine sediment core GS08_GC12, 126 cmbsf | place: Arctic Ocean: Gakkel Ridge, Loki's castle | collected 2008 | reverse complement strand
TGAAGCACCTTCGGCTATTGCTTCGGCAATCTCAACCATGTCTTTGGAACCTTCGGGAAGTTTAAGGATTCTGTAGGTTTGGAACAGGCCGTATAAAATAGCAGCCAATCCTGCGAACATTGATATTACCAAATAGTTCATGAAAACTTAAAAAGACTCTTTTTGAGTCCTTGTCTGTTATTCTATTTAAAAAATCCGACCATTTCAAGATTTTTATACGTCTAGGGTGGCACTCTTTGCATAAGTTTGGATGAATTTCTTTCTTGGAGGTACTTCTTTACCCATCAGCATGGTGAAAAATCTGTCTGCCTCTTCCGCACTCTCAATAGCAACTTGCTTTAAGGTTCTTGTTTCTGGATCCATGGTTGTGTCCCAAAGTTGTTTCGGATTCATCTCCCCCAAGCCTTTGTACCGCTGGATAGAAATTTTTCCATTACCCTTTTCTTTTATTATCTTTTCTTTTTCCCCATCGCTATAGGCATAATAAGCATTTTTCCCGATTTGGATTCGATAGAGCGGGGGCAAAGCAATATAAAGGTATCCCCGCTTTATTACTTCGACCATATGTCTAAAAAAGAAAGTTAAAAGAAGAGTTTTTATATGGTCTCCGTCAACATCAGCGTCAGTCATGATTATAATTCTGTGATATCTGGTTTTATCATAATCAAGAGTTTCCCCGATTCCCGCTCCAATGGCGATTATTAGATCTTTGATTTCTTCAAATTTGACGATTCTATCTAAATGAGCTCGCTCGGTGTTTAAAATTTTTCCTCCCAAAGGAAGAATGGCCTGGAAACGTCTGTCTCTTCCTTGTTTGGCACTCCCGCCGGCCGAATCTCCCTCAACTATAAATAGTTCAGAAACAGCAGAGTCTCTTGATTGGCAATCGGCTAGTTTTCCCGGCAAAGAGGCACCTTCTAAAGCCCCTTTTCTAAGAACGGCATCTTTTGCCGCCCTGGCCGCCATTCTTGCTTTAGCCGCCAAAAGAACTTTTTCGATTATGCGCTTTGCGTCTCTGGGGTGCTCTTCAAGATAGGCATCAAGTCCCTCTCTAACGGCCGAAGAAACAAAACCTTGAACTTCTGGATTATTGAGCTTTGCTTTGGTTTGACTCTCGAACTGCAAGGAGTCTGATGGCATTTTTACATAAACGATCGCTGTTAATCCTTCCTTTAAATCCTCTCCGGTTAAACCGTTTTTTGCTCCTTTTCCGCTGTTGTTGCCTTTCTTGTTAAGGGCTCCAATCCGCTTGGCATAATCGCCGATCGCTCGCGTGAGGGCCATTCTGTAACCCGTAATATGGGTTCCTCCGTCTATCGTGTTTATGCCATTAACAAAACCTTTGACATTTTCGTTATAAGTGTCGGTGTATTGAATGGCCACCTCAACAGCCATATCTCCTTCTTCTTTTGAAACATAAATAACATCCGAAATGGCATTTTTGCCGCGGTTGGCGTGGGCAACCAAGGATTTTATTCCGCCTTCAAAGTAAAAATGAGTTTCGTCATCGTCTCGCAGGTCTTGAAAATGAAAGGCGAGGCCGGCGACCAAATAAGCTCGGTCGCGCAGTAAAGCCTTTGCCTTTTTTTTATCAAAACTAATATCGCCGAAAATTTGTTTATCGGGTGTGAAAGTGGTGATTGTGCCGGTTAAGCCATTGCTTATCTCTATTTCCCACTCTGCCGGTAGCCAACCCTCAAGTTGTTTTTGAGTTACTGTTTTGACCTTAGCGAAGGGTTTTCCTCTTTTATATTCTTGAACAAAGGCCTTGTTGTTGCGGAGAACGATTACTCTAAAGTGGCTTGAAAGGGCATTAACCATGGAAGCTCCCACGCCGTGAAGCCCTCCTGAGACTTTATAAGCTCCTCCGCCAAATTTTCCACCGGCATGAAGCTTAGTCATGGTGACCTCAAGGGCGGAAATACCTGTTTTATGTTTGCCAACAGGAATACCTCGACCATCGTCCCGGATTGTGGCAGAACCATCTTTATTAATTATCACCCAAACGTTTTTAGCCACACCAGCAAAACTTTCATCAACAGAGTTGTCTACGATTTCTCTTAAGCATTCATGAAGACCGCGGGAGTCAGTTGAGCCTATGTACATTCCGGGCCTTTTTCTGACAGGCTCCAAACCCTCTAAAACCTGGATTTCTTTAGCTGTATAAGTAGATTTTGCCACTCTTAATTATACCTGGAAATTACCCCTCTAAACAAGGCTGAGAACGAAATTTGTAAGCTGTAATTGGACGTTGCCATTAGCCTTGAGATTGGCTAAAGCAGTATTGGCCGAGCGGATACTTTTGGAAATTTTTAAATGATTTCTTTTTTGATTAATAAGCAATAAATGCCCTCCCAAAATGAATTTCTCAACAAAATTAACAGCTTCTTCTCTTTTCCTTATTTCACTGGCGAATAACAGTTTTTCAGAGATAGTTTTTTTCAGAAAATTGCTGGTTAATTTATCAGTGACTGAGGGTCGACTACTGGAGACTGTTTTTATTACCTGACAACGAGAAACAATGGTTGGCAGAAGACTATGTTTATTGGCGCAAGTTAAAATGTAGACAAGATTTTCTTGGGGTTCTTCTAGACTCTTCAGGAAAGCATTTAAAGCAGGAGTGGTGGCCGCATCTATACCTTTTATTAATATAGCTGTTTTTTGGCTGATCTCTAGTTTGGTGAAGGAGTTGAGGTCTCTAACGTCATTAATTTTCTCTAAAGGAAATTCAAAAACTTTCACCTTAAGCTTTTTAACCAATTTGTCTATTTGCTTGTTTACCTTCTCCTCTTCCCTGCCGACAACCAAATACGCATGCATAACCACTAAGTATTATCTGGCAATACTTAAACTGTCAAGGAGAGTATAGTATATAATTGAAACGACCCAAAAATTGGGTTTATTTTAATTCCATATGATAAAAATATTGAAAGTTTTCTATGGTTTTTTGACCAAGAAGAGATTTTCGTTTATTCTCTTCCTGGTCATTGTGATAGTGGCCTCAGTGGCACAAGCGATTACTCCTTATTTTTATAAGCTGTTTGTAGATGCTATTCCCAAACTAGATTACCTGCTTTTATTGAAAATTCTTTTGCTTTATATCGGCGTGAGGTTGGTAGCCCTTATCTTAAATGCCCTGTCATATTTTCTAGGAGATGTTAATTTGTTTGACGCGGCCGCAGACGCAAGAATAACTGTTTTTAAACATATTCAAGATTTAGATTTCGCCTTTCACTCAAGTAAGAGCACAGGATCACTGATAAGCGCCATAAAAAGAGGAGATGGTGCATTTTTTACCCTCTACCATGTGATTCATCACAGGATACTGAATATAGTTATCGGCTTCTTGGTAATGCTTTATTTTTTCAGCATCCTTGACACAAGAATTACCATTCTTGTTGCCATTTCTTTTTTGTTTAATTTAATAATTGCCAAATTTGTAGTTTCATACAACATAAAAACAAGAAAAAGGTTTGTAAGGGAAGAGGACAAGATTTCAGCCATTGTGGTTGACAATATGATTAACTATGACACTGTAAAACTCTTTTCAAAAGAGAATTGGGAAATTTCAAGACTTAATAAGGCTTTCGTCAATTGGAAAAAACATCTCTGGCGTTATGCGAACTCTTTTCGGACTTTTGACATAAGCATTGGCTTATTAGTTAATCTGAGCATATTTTTGACACTCCTTTTGGCCTTAAAGCAGACGGTCGAACTTGAGATGACGATTGGTGAGTTTGTTCTGGTGGTGGGGTTTGTCAGCGCATTTTACCCTAGACTTTTTGATTTAGTTTTCAGTTTTCGGGATATAGCTAAAAATTATGCTGATATTGAAAAATATTTTGGTATTTTGGATTATGACATTCAAATAAAAGATCCCCAAAAACCAGTTGATGTGCCAGGTATTTCTGGGGAGATAGAATTTAAAAATGTAAGTTTTTCCTACAGAGAAAGGAAAGAAGATACTGTAAGCGAGGTAGATTTGAAAGTACGTCAAGGTCAATCAGTTGCTCTAGTTGGCCGCTCAGGATCTGGCAAGACGACCCTGATAAGACTTCTTGTGAGATTTTATGACGTTGATAAAGGAAAAATTACGATTGATGATATAGATATAAGAGATTTCACTAAAACAAAACTCAGGTCTTTTATAGGGGTAGTTCCCCAGGAACCGATTCTTTTTAATAACACCATTGGTTACAACATTGGTTATGGAAAAGAAAGGGCAACAAAAGAGGAGATAAAGGCGGCGGCCAAAATGGCGAATATTGATAAGTTTATTGAGAGTTTGCCCAAGAAATACAACACCCGAGTTGGAGAACGAGGTATAAAGCTTTCCGGTGGTCAAAAACAAAGATTGGCAATCGCCAGAATGATACTTTCAGATCCTGAAATAATTATTTTTGATGAGGCCACTTCTCAACTAGATTCAGAAAGTGAAAGACTTATTCAGGAAGCTTTCTGGAAGGTGGCAAAAAATAAAACTACTATTATTATTGCCCATCGTCTGTCAACGGCCATGAGGGCAGATAAAATTGTGGTTTTGGAAAAAGGAAAAATTATAGAATCAGGTTCTCATAAGGCCCTCTTGGAAGAAAAAGACAGTCTTTATGGGTACTTTTGGGATTTACAGATTAATATTGATTAGTTTTTCAGCTTGCGGCATAATGAACGTATGGCTGCCCAACCTGCCACTACTACTCAAACTACTGATGGCGAGACGCAAGGAGGTCTAGCTGATATTTTAGTTAGCCAGGGAGCGTTGGATGCCAGTCGGGCTCAGCAGGTAAAAACCGTTGAGATTCAGACAGGGAAAACCCAAGAAGAGATAATCAAAGACCAAAACTTGGTTTCTGAGGAAGCTTTAGTCCGAGCCAAAGCCGCGCTTTACAACATCGCTTATATTGATTTGGCAAAAACTCCTTCATCTCCTGAGGCTTTGGCTATCTTAGCTCAAGAAGTAGCCGAAAGATTTAGGGTTTTTCCGATTTCAATGGATAAGCAATCGAAACAGTTGGTTCTGGCGATGGCCGACCCCTTGGACTTAACTGCCATTGAGTTCGTGGAACAAAAAACGGGCTTGCAGGTTATGCCTCAAGCAGCCGAACCATCCAAAGTTGACGAGTTTATATCTACCCGCTACGTTGGTTCCTTGGCCCAAGAGGTGACAGAAGCTTTAAAAGAGGTTTCTCCTGGGAAGGAAAAAGTAAAAGCCTTGGAAAGAGTCAAAACAGGCTTTATCAGGGAAGAGAAAGTAGCCGAGATTGTCCGTCACATGCTGGAATTTGCCATCCGGGCAAGAGCATCAGACATTCACATTGAGCCTCAGGAGAAATCAACTAGGGTGAGATACAGAATCGACGGAATTTTGCAGGAAAAGTTGACTATCCCAAAAGGCTTGCACGACGCCCTTATTTCCAGAATAAAAATTCTGTCAGGTTTGAAAATTGATGAAAAAAGAATTCCCCAAGATGGAAGGTTTAATTTCAAAGATGCTGGCGAAGAGGTTGATTTGCGTGTTTCCAGTCTTCCGGCAACCTGGGGAGAAAAAATTGTCATGAGACTTTTAAAAAAGACCGGCGGAATTCCTGATTTGCCCGAATTGGGACTTAGAGGACAAGCTTTAAAAAACTTACAAGACGCCATTTTAAGACCTCACGGAATTATCATTATTTGCGGACCGACCGGTTCAGGTAAAACCACTACTCTTTATTCAATCATTCAAAGAATTAACACTCCTAAGGTAAACATTATTACTTTAGAAGACCCAATTGAATACAAATTACCCGGAGTCAATCAGGTTCAGGTCAATCCAGCCGCAGGTTTGACCTTTGCTTCAGGTCTTCGTTCTTTCCTAAGGCAAGACCCGAACATTATATTGGTCGGAGAGATTCGTGACCATGAAACGGCCGATCTAGCCATTCAGGCCTCCCTTACCGGACATTTAGTTTTCTCTACCCTTCACACCAATGATGCCTCGGGAGCCCTTCCCCGGCTTTTAGACATGGGAGCAGAACCCTATCTTCTTGCTTCCTCGATGACAGCCATTGTTGCCCAGAGAGTGACAAGAAAGATTCATGAAAAATGTAAATATAGCTATACACCTGAACCCAAGATTGTTGAAGAAATGAAAAATGTTTTAGGAGGCTTATGGCCGGATAATAAAGAAATGAAGCTTTTTAAGGGTAAAGGGGATACTGAATGTAACAACACCGGTTATTATGGAAGAGTTGGTATTTTTGAGGTATTACCGGTAACCGAGAAAATTGGTAGACTGATATTGGAGCGGGCACCAGCATTCAGTATTGAGAAACAAGCGGTGGAGGAAGGGATGATTACCCTTAAACAGGACGGTTATTTAAAAGTTTTGGAAGGCACCAGTTCTATTGATGAAGTCTTGCGGGTAGCCCAAGATTAATGAATATTAAAGATTTATTACAATTAACAGTTGATAGAAATGCTTCTGATTTGCATATTATTGCCGGTGTTCCCCCTACTCTGCGCATCGATGGCCAGCTTTCTTCTGTCCCTGGTGAGACGGTTTTAACACCAGATGTTATAAATAACCACCTTAAAGAAATTCTCTCAAGTGAGCAATTAGAAAAAGTTATTGTTAATAAAGAACTTGATTTTTCTTTCCCTTTTTCGGACAAGGCCCGTTTTAGAGTTAATGCCTATACCCAAAAAGGAAGTAACGCCTTGGCTTTCAGAAAAATACCTCTTCAGATTCCTGACATTGACTCCCTCGGCTTGCCGAAAATCTTACATTCATTTACCGCTTTACGTCAGGGTTTTGTTTTGATAACGGGACCGACTGGACACGGCAAATCAACAACCTTGGCCGCCATGCTTAATGAAATTAATAGGACTAGAAGCGAGCATATAGTGACAATAGAAGACCCAATAGAATTTGTTATTCGACCCAATAAATCTATTATTTCTCAAAGGGAAATGGGGGGAGATACTCATTCATGGCAGATAGCTCTCCGTTCTATCCTGCGTGAAGATCCTAACGTCGTTTTAGTTGGAGAGATGCGGGATTACGAAACAATAGCGGCTGCTCTGACGATTGCAGAAACCGGACATTTGGTTTTTGCCACCCTTCACACCAACTCTGCTGCTCAGACAATTGACAGGATTGTTGACGTTTTTCCAGAGGAACAACAAGGTCAAGTGCGGCTTCAGCTTTCAAATGTCATTGAGGCTGTTTTTTCCATGCGCTTGATTCCGGCCATTGCCGGCGGGCGTGTTGTTGGCTATGAAGTGATGTTGGGGACTTCAGCGATAAAAACATCCATTCGCGAAGGTAAAACCCATCAAATTGAGTCAATTTTACAGACTTCGCAGGAAGTTGGCATGAATACTATAGAGAAATCTTTAGTTACCCTCATTCGCCAAGGAAAAATTACCCTCGAGGTGGCCCAGAGTTACTCTTTAAGACCAGAAGAACTGACTAGATTAGTGCGTTCACAATGAAGAGATTTATTTACAAGGCAAAAGACAAAAGTGGGCAAATAGTAACTGGAGAGGTTGAAGCATCAAGCGATCAGGTGGCGGCTAAACTGGTTCGGAGCAAAGGTTTGATTGTAATTTCTTTAAGAATCAAAAGAGAATTTGGGCTTAATTTAATAAAAAAATTCAAAGACAGAATTACCTTTGCCGATGTCTCCACTTTTACCCGACAGCTGGCCACCATGGTTAATGCCGGCCTGCCGATAACAGAGGCGTTGGTTATTCTCAGATCTCAGGTAAAAGGTTCGATGCAAAAAATGGCGGCTCAGGTTTTAGCCGATATTGAAGGTGGTGAGTCTTTATCAGCTGCTTTATCCCGTCACCCAAAAGTTTTCTCCCCCTCCTATCTTGCTTTGGTAAAATCCGGCGAAGTTGGCGGAGTGATGGATGAGGTCTTGGTAAGATTGGCTGATAATCTGGAAAAACAACAGGAATTCAGAGGGAAAGTGAAAGGAGCCCTTATTTACCCGGCCATTATCATTGTTGGTATGGTTATCGTCGGATTTATTATGATGATTTTTGTTATTCCAAGACTGACCTCTCTTTATTCTGAATTTGATGCAGAATTACCGACCCCCACACGGATTCTTATCGGTCTCTCCAATTTTGTAATTCACTTTTGGCCTTTGTTTTTAATTTTATTTGGAGCTGGTTTTTACGGTTTCTCGCTTTATAGGAAAACCCCCCAAGGCCGTCGAAAAATAGATGAACTGATCTTTAAAATTCCTATTTTCGGTGATTTGCAGCGCCAAATAATTCTGACTGAACTTACTCAAACTCTTAGCCTGATGGTAGGTGCGGGCGTTTCTATTTTGGAGGGACTTAACATCACGGCTGGGGTGGTAGGAAATATGGTTATAGCAGATGCCTTGCGCGATGCAGCCAAACAGGTTGAGAAGGGGTTTCCGGTGGCCTTCTCTTTTGCTAAGCATCCAGAAGCGTTCCCTTTTATTCTTTCACAAATGGTGGCCGTCGGTGAGGAGACAGGGAAAATGGATGAGGTTCTGACCAAGGTAAGTCATATTTTTGAAACAGAGAGCGATCAGAAAGTAAAAGCATTAACCAGCGCAATTGAACCTATCGTGATGGTTATCCTAGGTTTGGGTGTTGGCTTTTTGGTCATTGCCATCATTTTGCCGATTTATAACTTGACTAGCCAATTTTAGAAACTTGACACTTAATGTTTTGTGTTTGATACTGAATGTAAGCCAAGGGGGTGAGAAAATTTGACTGTCCAAAAATTAAAGAATAGTTTAGGTTTTACCCTAGTTGAGCTTTTGATTGTTATTGCTCTTTTGGGAGTGATTGCTTTAATCGTTATTGCTGCCATTAACCCGATTGAGCAGGCAAATCGAGCCCGAGATACAGGAATGAGATCAGATGCCAGCCAATTGATTTCAGCGATTGACAGATATTTTGCTGTCCGAGAGAAATTTCCTTGGGTAGTACAAGATATTGCTTACGACAACGATTCTGCTGTTGGTTATATGAGCGCTGGCGACTATCATATTGGCCTTTGTGCCGAACTTGGAGGCGTAGATGATTGTGCTAACAATGGCGCGCTTATTCTTGATGAAGAGCTAAAGCCGGAATTTAGGAATAGGAAATTTATTAAAGCCCACACAGCAGGGGAGATTCAAGATCAGCTTATTATAGGAAAATTACTTCAGGACCAATCAATATACGTGTGCTACATTCCTATGTCAAAGTCGAATAGAACCAAGGCTTGTGAAGGTGACAATGTATGGACGTTGGGAGGCAGTGGAGTAAGATCATCACATGATTGTTCATCAACCCAACCTACCTGGGTGGGTACCATGATAACAGATTCATATTACGTTTGTATTCCCCAATAAATGTACGTGGCACTTTTGGCTGCCGTGGGTTTGGTAGTGGGCTCGTTTTTGGGAGCTTTTACCTACCGCTTCCCGCGGAGAATGTCTGTGCTAAAAGGCAGATCTCTTTGTCCAAAATGCAGAAAGAGCTTGACATGGTATGACAACATTCCTGTTTTCTCTTTTCTTCTCCTCAGAGGACGATGTCGAAAGTGCGGTAAGGGTATCTCTCCGAGATATCCCCTGATTGAGCTCGCTACGACTTTGGGTTTTGTGGGGATTTGGATTTTAGGATTCGAACTCGCCTTTACAGTTTTCTTGCTGCTAGTTTTCTCGATTTTGATGGCGGTTTTTGTTATTGATTTGGAAGAAAAAGTAATTCCCGACCAACTTAGTTTTTTTGGGCTGGTGGTTGTTCTACTTTTCTTGCTGGCTACTAAACCCTCTACTCTTTATCTAAACTTATTCTCCGGTTTTATTGCGGCTCTCTTTTTGTTACTTGTCCACCTGGCCACTCAGGGCCGAGGTATGGGATTGGGTGATGTCAAATTTGCCGTATTTGCCGGTACTTTTTTAGGTTGGCCTAAGATTCCAGTCTGGCTTTTTATCGCTTTCTTGACAGGCGCTATAGTGGGAACCATACTGGTATTAGTTAAAAAGGCTTCCTTTGGCAAACAGATTGCCTTTGGGCCATTTTTAGTTGTTTCTTTGATCGTAGCCTTTATTTGGGGCAACCAGTTGTTAAATTGGCTATTTTTATAAATGATTTATAGATTCAACAAGGTTAAAAGAGAAAAGACAGCTGGTTTTACTCTCACGGAATTATTGGTTGTTATTTCAATAATTGTGATCCTTATGATTCTTTCTTTAGTTTACCTTAGAAACCAAATCCTTAAAGGAAATGATGCTAAAAGAAAAGCAGACATTCATAAAATTCAGATTGCCGTTGAAGAGTATGAGAAAGATAACGATTGCTATCCACCCTCTTTAATTGATTGTAGGATTTCTACTAAAGGCGAGATTCCTGATTTTGAGTCTTATATTTCCAAGTTTCCTTGTGATCCAACAACTGGTGTAGGTTATGTTTACTACGTTGATCCATCACTCTTTTGCCCTGCCTGGTACCAGGTTTACACAAATCTTCAGAACGAGGCCGACCCGGATATTAATTGTGAGGACTATGTTTTTAATTACTACACATCCAGTCCAAATGCACCGGACCCGGATTGTGCTGGAAGTGGAATTCCACCTCAAGGCTATTATGGCTGCTTTAGCGGTACATGTTTGCCAATAAATTGGAGCTCGGAGCGCCCTGGACCGGAATGTGATCCTAATTATACTAGCAGCACCTGTTGTATTGGGGAACAGTGTTATTGCATAAATCAAGATACTGGAGAACCCCAAAATGAGTGTCAACCTTGGCAATGAAATGAAGTTTTTTAGCAAAAAGGAAACAGGTTGGATATTGGTAATTTTAGTTTTGATCGCTTCAGCGTCACTTTATAACTTCAGACTATCATTGAGACGAGCACGCGATGCCCAGCGTAAAGCTGATTTAGGTCAAATTTACAATGGTCTTGGCGAGTACCATGCCGATTTTGGTTTTTACCCCCCATCCCTTGACGGCAAGATAGTTGCTTGTGAGAAACCGGGAATTGATATTTCGAAAATGGATAAAAAAGAAGTAGATTTGATGGATATTTTTCAACCTTGTGAATGGGGACAGGATAGCCTTGGGGATGTTTTTGATCCTAGTTACCCTGCTTATCTAGAGGTTTTACCAGTTGATCCCCATAAAACAGAGGGAGCTTCTTACATCTATTTTTCAAGCGGTAGCCATTTCCAACTATATGCTTCACTTGAAGGTGAGGACGAGGAGGAGTTTCAGAGTGTGATAACTGAGAGAAATTTGGCTTGCGGGGTGAGAGTTTGTAATTTTGGCAGAGCCTCTGGGGTAACGCCCCTTGATAAATCGATCAAAGAATACGAAAATGAATTATTACAAAAAAATGAAAGATAAAGGTTTTACTCTAGTTGAGCTCCTAGTTGTCATGGCCATTTTAGGTATTTTGGTCACTCTTATCGCCGGCGGTTTTCGTAGTGCCCAAATGAGAGGTAGAGATGCTAAAAGGAAGAGCGACCTTAAAGAAATTGCAAACTCTTTAGAGCTTTATCTAAGCGATCATGGTGAATATCCCCTATCTAGTGGAGGGCGACTTATGGGGTGTCCGGCAACAACTGGTAGTTGTGCTTGGGGTAGTAGCGAATTTACCGATGGGGAGACTGTCTACTTTAAAACGATGCCGGAAGACCCTTCTTCCAGCTTGGATTATTATTATCGAGCTTTTTCAAATGATCAGAAGTTTCAAATTTACGCCCACTTGGAAAACCCAAAAGACAAGAATTGTTTGGAAGGAGATTGTGAGACGGCCATTATTCCCTATTCTTGCGGTTCAAATTGCAATTTCGCCGTTACTAGTGCCAATACCACGCCGACAGAGTGATTTTGCACCTGGTGTCTGTTATTATTGAATTAGGTTAAAAAATGAGAAAAACTACTAAAGGCTTTACCCTAATCGAGCTCCTTGTGGTTATTTCTCTTATTGGTATCTTGGCAGCCTTGGCTTTGGTTTCTTATACTGGCGTTCAGAAACAGGCAAGGGATGCGCAGAGGAAGTCAGATTTAAAACAATATCAAAACTCTCTTGAGCTTTTTGCTAACAAAAATAATGGACTTTATCCTTCTTATGACACAAATGCAGCTTCCCTTTGTAGTGTTTTAGAGTTAGGTTCAAATTGCCCAGACGACCCCAGGGCCTCTGAGCCAGATCAAAATTCATATCGATATCAATCGGATGGAAGCGGAACTGGTGACCCAGAAGCCACGGAATATGTTCTTTGGGCGGAATTAGAAAATACTGATGAGTATTGGGTTCTTTGCTCGAATGGAAAAGTTAGGACAATAACAACGGGCATCCCGCCTACAGGTGGAGCTTGTCCACTAAATTAAAAATGCAAAATTACAATCCAAAATTTAAGAAAGGTTTTACGCTAATTGAACTTCTTGTTGTTATTGCTTTGATAGGTGTTTTGGCAACTTTGGTTCTGGCTAATTTGAATGCGGCCAGACAACGCGGCCGTGATGCCCAGAGAAAATCTGATTTAAGGAATATTCAGACTGCTTTAAGGCTTTATTACAACGACTACGACAAATATCCAACCAACATGAGTGGCAACATTGCCGGTTGTGGTACCGAAGGAGTCAGTCTTTGTATTTGGGGAAACCCCTTTGAAGCGGGCGGCAATACTTATATGTCAACTTTGCCGAGGGATTCCATTTTTTATTATAAGTATACCCAGATAGATGCGGACACCTATACTTTAGAGGCCTGTCTTGAAAATAAAAGTGATGAAAAGTGCGAGACGACCGGTGATCCTGCCAATGCTTGGTGCGAGACGACTTACGGTGGGTGTGTTTATAAAGTGCAGCAATGAAAAAAGGATTTACCCTTATTGAGCTCCTGGTGGTGATTTCAATCATTGGTATTTTATTGGCCCTCTCAATTTTTGGTTTAATGGGTGCAAGAGAGAGTGCCAGGGATTCAAAGAGAAAAGCGGACTTAGAGCTTGTTCGTTCAGGCATTGAGATTTATAGAGCGGACTGTAATGTTTATCCGATAAGCTTGGGTACATCTTTGACTGGAGATGGTAGTACTACTTCCTGTTCGGTCAGTAACACCTATATTGCCGAAGTTCCGGAAGACCAACTAAGCCCTACCCAAAACTATCGATACTGGTCGGATGGAATCACATATGAAATCTGCGCCAGCTTGGAAGGTGGGAGTGGTACCGAAACCTGTGGAGGTTCTAGTAATTGTGGAACAACTTGTAATTACAAAGTAATAACCCCCTAAATGCCAAAGCCTGCCTCTAAAAATACTGAACACGCCTACACCCTTATTGAGATTTTAGTGAGTTTAACCATTGTTAGTCTAATTTTTGGTGTGGGCTATATAAGTTTTAGGGAATTTGCCAGGCGTCAAGCCCTGATAGGTATTGCCAGGAGTTTAAGGGGAGATCTGCGACTGGCTCAAGAGCAGGCCCTGGCAGGCAAGAAACCGGTAGGATGTACTGTGCTTGACGGCTATCGCTTTAGCGCAGCATCTGAGAGCGTGTATAGCATTATGGCGGGCTGTAGTAATGGCGACTTTTCCATCGGCAAGGACAGTGTGTCTTTTCCCAGTGGGGTGACCATGAGTCCCATACCGGGAAACGTACTTTTTAAAGTTTTGGGGCAAGGAACTGATTTAGGTTCTGATGTGGAAGTCAATTTAGCTCAAGAAGTGACAGGTAATACTATAAAAGTTACTATAACGACTGGAGGAGAAATTAAATGATGAAATACGAAAAAGGCCAAAGTCTGTTCGAGGTTGTTTTAGCTTTGGCAGTAGCCGCCCTGATAATTATCTCTATTGTTGCTTTAGCAACGATTTCTATTAGGAATGCTAATTTCTCAAGGAATCAAAGCTTGGCTACCCGATATGCCCAGGGGGCAATTGAGTGGCTTCGGGGACAGCGGGATGAGGGTTGGGATGCCTTTACTACTCGTGCTCTTACTCCCCTCTGGTGCCTTAAATCCCTATCTTGGACAGATGCGACAATAGGAGGGTGTGGCAGTTCAGGTTTTATTTCCGACACCATTTTTAAAAGAGAAATCTCTTTTACCATCCTTGATGCAAGTAGTATTGATACAGAGGTTAAAGTTTATTGGCAAGACGCCCAGGGTTTACATGAGACAAAAACGGTCACCACTTTTACTGATTGGAGAGAGCAATAAAAATAAAATGGTAGCAAAAAATAAAGGAATAAGCCTTCTTGAAATTTTGGTGGTTATCACCGTTTTTTCTATTTTGGCTATTTTGGCAACCATGGCTATCCTTTTAACCTTGCGGGGTACAAGAAAAAGTGAGGCTTTGGTTCGAGTTCGCAGCAACGTTGATTATTCCCTGGCGATTATAGAAAGAAACATAAGGAATGCAGAATCTTTTATCAATTGCGGTTCAGAGACAAACGCTATTTCCTATTTAAATGAAAACGGAATCTCAAGCTCGTTCACCTGCGGGGCTGACTACATTGCCTCAGGTTCGGCCAGGCTTACTAGCGAGGAAGTTGAAATTGTTTCCTGCTCGTTCATCTGCGACGACAGCACTTCTCCCCCATCGGTCGAGATATCGATTGGAGCTAGAGACGCCAGTGCTACAGGAATTGAAGGGGTTCAAATGACAACTTCAACTAAAATCTTCTTACGAACATATCAATAATTTGATTGACCGTTTTCTTAAAGAATAGTAAACTGAATTTGTATGGATAATCTGCCTTCTTCAAACTCAGGCCAGGCTCTTTTGATTGTCCTTCTTAGTATGGCCGTGATTTTAACCATTGTCCTCTCGATTCTCTCAAGATCAGTTACTGATATTGCTGTCACTTCTAGAGAAGAAGAGGCTCTACGGGCTTTTTCAGCCGCAGAAGCAGGAGTTGAGAGAGCCATTCTTATTGGTTCAAATACAGGCAGTTTTGATGATGCATCTTTTGTTGCCACGGCTGTCAATTTTGCCGTTTCGGCCGAAGAATATATTTATCCAGATAAGCTTTTATCAGGAGAATCTGCCACTATCTGGTTTGTTGACCACGATGAAGAAACAAGAGAATTGACTTGCGATACGAATGAGTGTTTTACCGGCAGTCAAATGTCTGTCTGTTGGGCCGGACCAGGAACTCCTTCTGATCAAGCAACCACTCCTGCCCTAGAAATAAGCATTCTTTATGTAGACATACCTTGGGATTATTCAACGATAAAAATAGCCCGAGTCACCACTGATCCAAATATTGCCAGGAGGGTAACTAACAATTTCGGCGATACAGACGGTGTGGACTGCACGCTAGAAGGGCAGGATTTTGAGTTTAAGAAAACGATTGATTTTTCTGCCTCTGGATTAAATATTCCTTATGCCGCACCCGGCAATTTATTGATCGCAAAAATTAGGTTTTTTTATAACACTGATGAGGCCAAAACCCTGGGGTTTGATGTCAGGGGTACAGGTGGTGATTTGCCGTCTCAGGGCCGAAAGATTGTTTCAACAGGAACGGCCGGGGAAGCAAACAGAAAGATTGAAGTTTTGCGAACTTTTGGAGAACTCCCGTCCATATTTGATGCAGCCGTTTTTAGTCCAGGAGGGTTGGTGAAATGAGTGTCGGACTTGATATAGGATCAAAGACAGTCAAAATAGTTGAAATAGCTCATGAAGGTAAAACTTTTAAACTTCGTGGTTCGGGCGTCGTTGGTTACTCAGGCAAGGCAGTTGAGCATATTGAGGACCCAAAAGAGCTGACGGGTTTATCAGAAGCGATTAGAAAACTTCATAAAGAAGCAAAAATTTCGAGTAAAGAAGTAATTATTGCTTTACCTGAACCTCAAGTTTTTACTCGGACGATTAAATTCCCCTCTTTAACAGACCAAGAGATAGCTGCGGCTATTAAATGGGAGGCTGAACAATATATTCCCATTCCTATTAGTGAAGCCGTCATCCAGCACCAAATTTTGGAGAGAAGAGAGAAAACCACTCCTCCAGAGGTTGTTGTTTTATTAATCGCTGCTCCCAGAAAACTGGTTGAAAAGTATGTTAAGGTGGTGCAAATGGCAGGGCTTGTTGTTACGGCTGTTGAGACAGAGCTCATGTCTTTGGTTCGCGCTCTTGCCCCAGTAGATAAAGTTGTTTTATTGGCTGATTTCGGTGCTCGCTCAACAGATTTAGCGATAGCAAAAAATGGACTACTTTCCTTTTCTCGCTCGATTCCGACAGCAGGAGAGGCTTTTACCCGGGCAGTAGCCCAGTCATTAGGTATTGAATATCAGCAAGCTGAACAATACAAAAAAACATATGGTCTTTCAGGAAAACAGCTGGAGGGAAAAGTAAGAGGCGCCTTGGACCCGATTATTAGAATGGTTACGGATGAGATCAAGAAAGCAATCCATTTTTACCAGACAGAGGAAAAGGGAGAAATGCCTGTTTCTGTCATTCTTTCAGGAGGGACGGCCGGTATGCCCGAGGTTATATCGGCCTTAACCAAATTTTTGGGCTTGGAGGTGGTTATTGGTAATGCCTTTGGTAAAGTTTCGGTTGAGCCACAAGCAGCTAAGTCTCTTGCTCCTTACGCACCTTTATACGCCATTGCTGTCGGACTAGCTTTAAGAGGAAAATAAGGATTTATGGCCATTAATCTTCTTCCAACTGATCTTTCGCCCAAAGGCCCGGTAATCAAACTTGCCAGAAGTCTTAAAAACATAGCTATTGCTGGTTTTGTTGTCTTTATCATTTCATTGGTTTCCTTGATTGTCTTTTTTCTCTTTATTTCAACCCAACTTTCTTCCTCAGCCACCCGTCAAGAGCAATTAAAAACAAGCATAAAATCTCTTGAACAGACGGAGCAAAAGCTTGTAATGGTGAAAGATAGATTAAAATATATCAAACAAGTTTTAGACAAAGCGAATGCGGCTGATGACCTGGGACAATTGAAGGCTCTACTACTAAGCTTACCGGAAAGTGTGAGTATTAGTCAGGTGAATATTGTCAAAGATAAAGTAGAATTGACAATGTTAGTAACGGATTCTTCTGGGGTTTCTCAGAGTTTGGCTACTCTGATGGCAGCCGGTTTGTACGAGAAAATAGTTTTATTATCTTTTGGTTTTAATCCGAATACAGGGTATTTTATTAGTCTAGAGCTTTCTAGTTAAAATGGCTATCATTAAAAAATCAGGAAAAAACCTGGTGCCGCCAAATGTGAAAGTAATGGTAGTTCCCATTATTCTCATCACTGTCTTGATTCTTCTTTCTATTCTTGCGGCTAAAATTGGAATTTCGAAAGTAAACTCGCAAAGGAAAAAACTTACCGCTGCCCAGAGAAATGAGACTATTTTTAAGCAAAAGCAGGAAATACTTCAGGAAGTTCAGGGAGAAGTTCTATCTCTAGCAGATTTGTCAGCTAGTGCCGTCCCAAACAAGAATCCCGCACTGGCAGTTATTTCTCAGTTGAAAAATCTGGCCTCTTCAAGGTCGGTGGTATTAAATAATTTACAGGCAGGTAAGGGTGGGGCTGGAAAAGGAATGTCAAGAGTGGAAATAAGTTTTGGCGTCGATGGTGATTTTTCTTCTGTTTTAGACTTTTTACAGGATACGAGCAAAATTGCCCCGATTTCCCAAATAGAAAAGATTGAGATTAGCCAATCTATTGGAGTTACCCGTGCCAAAACGATTCTGGTTTCTTTTTGGGCTCCTTTCCCCAAAAAATTACCACCTCTAACAGAGCCTGCAAAAGATCTCAGTGCCGAGGAATTGAGTCTCATAAGAAGTATATCGGAGCTTACTCTTCCTGTATTTTTGGAAATAGTCCCATCGGCTCCGTCAGCAAGAGCAGACCCCTTCGCCTTCTGACGTTTACTCTTTTTCCACCACGGCGACACTAACGCCCTTTTTTTCTAGGGTTGCCCGTACCCTTAGAAGATTTCTTATCGTTCTTATAGTTTTCCCTCTTTTGCCGATGATTAAACCCATGTTTTCGGGCTTGGTGTCAATTAAAAATCTGATATGATTCTCTTCTTTTTCCTCTTCTATAGAGTAATTATCATCTCCCAGTATTCCTTTGAGTAAAAATTCAAGCAATTCCCGCATAAGTCAATTAAAGAAGTTTTTCTACCGCCTTAGTTACCTTGGCGCCCCTCTCAATCCAAAACTTAAGTTTCTTTTTGTCAATTTTTTTAGTATCTTTTGCCGGGTGCCAATAACCCAAAATATCTTGAGGTTTACCTTCTCTTTTACGAGATTCTTCTATGGCAACAATTCGATAAAAAGGCTTGTTTTTAGTGCCTCCTCTGGCCAATCTGATTTTAATCATGTTTAAGAGTATCAGGCATTAAGTCTTTTGTGTCAAGATGTTTCAGAGCGTCCTTAGCCGCGCTTTGGGCGGCAGTGCTTTTATTTTTTCCCATTCCTCTCCCCCAAGTTTTGCCTCCAATAACGGCCTCAATAATAAATTTTTTGGCATGATCCGGCCCAGAGTCTCTCACGACTTTATATTTTGGAGGTGGAAGCCCCTTGGCCTGGACATATTCTTGAAATCTGCTTTTAGCATCTTTTAAGGGCCTTTTGATTTTATCAGCAATCTCTACCAATAGATTTTCTTCTATAAATTTATGAACCTTGTCTAAACCTTGGTCTAAAAAAAGCGCTCCAATGACAGCCTC
>SDBU01003920.1_pt1 | contig 18644 bp, 17 predicted proteins | sample 2277071 | NCBI WGS metagenome assembly SDBU01 (sample SAMN10397929, study PRJNA504765) | marine sediment metagenome | isolation source: marine sediment core GS08_GC12, 126 cmbsf | place: Arctic Ocean: Gakkel Ridge, Loki's castle | collected 2008 | reverse complement strand
GTGTCGGGAGCCCTGAGTTCTTGACATGTTGTCGGAACCTCGCCCTTCGACTCCGCTCAGGACGACCCCTTCGGGGCAGGGGTTCCAACCTACGAAGCTATGCGATTGAAACGCGGCAGGTCAGGGGTCCTTGAGGCCGAACTCCTTTATCTTCCTGGAGAGATTGGATCGATCAACCTCAAGCAGGCGCGCTGCTTCGGAGATATTCCCTTTGCATCTCTGCAGCGTAGTCTGTAGTAAACTCTTCTCAAAGGTGCGAAGCTGTTCGGCCAGTGAGGCAGCGTTCGGCGCTGGGGCGGCAGGCGTTCTCGAGCCGGGTTGAGAAGTCAACTCTTCGAGATTGATAGTGCGACCATGAGCGATGATGGTGAGGCGTTCGATGATGTTCTTCAGTTGCCGCACGTTCCCCGGGTAATCGAGAGTGGTCAGGTAGGCCAGGGCGTCGCTGGAGAGAGTGGTTTGCGACGATGGATCAAACCGCCTGAGGAACTCTCCTGCTAACAGCGGGATATCGTCCGTTCGTTCACGTAGTGGCGGCACCGTAATCTGAAACACCGACAGGCGGTAGAAGAGGTCCTCACGAAACTGCGCCTGAGCGATCAGTTCGGACAGGTTGCGATTGGTGGCGGCGATCACGCGCACATCGACCAGGTGGCGATCGGTGGCGCCTAATGTCTCCACTTCACCCATCTCCAGCACCCGCAGCAGTTTGGCCTGACACGACCGGGGGAGATCACCTATCTCGTCGAGAAAAATGGTGCCGCCGTCAGCCAGGACGAATTTGCCGGGGTAGTCCTTGACGGCGCCAGTGAAAGCACCCTTACGATGCCCGAACAACTCCGATTCGAAAAGCGTTTCCGGGATGCCGGGGCAGTTGACTTTGACGAACGGTCGGTCGCGGCGGTGGCTCTCAAGATAGATGCGAGTGGCCACCAGTTCCTTGCCGGTGCCATTCTCACCTTCGATCAGAACGGTAACGTCGGTCGGCGCGGCCTGGCTGATGACACTCGAAAGTTGTCTCATGGACGCCGACTGTCCGATCATCTGCGAACCGGCATCCACTTCATCGGCCATGATCGAACGTTGCCGTTCAGCCTGCATTAGCATCAAGGCGGCGCGCACCGATGAGATCAGTCGTTCCGGCGCCACCGGTTTCTCCAGGTAATCGACGGCGCCGAGCTTCATGGCTTCCAGAGCGACTGCGATTTCAGACTGTCCGGAGATAACCAATACCATCGGCGCGGTAGCATCCCCCTTGATCCGTTTCAGGAAGTCGATTCCAGAGAGTTCCGGTAGATTGAGATCAAGCAGAACCAGATCGTACCTGCTCCGCTCGATTCTCTTGAGGCCGGTCTCTGCGTCGGATGCGACCTCGGCGACGTACCCTTCGTCAGTCAACAACGAAGCGAAGGAACTGGTGATGTTGGGTTCATCATCGATTATCAGGATTCTATTCTGCATCCGATTCGTCCTCCCGCTGCAGCGTGATAGTGATTTTCGTGCCCGACCCTTCCTTCGAGTCGATAGTGAGCCGGCCGCCACTTTCAGTTACGACTTTCTCTACGATTGCCAGTCCCAATCCCTTTCCTTTTTTCTTGGTGGTGAAGTACGGTATTCTGGCCGAAGAAATCGTCTCGGACGACATGCCGGTACCATGATCCTCCACGATGATGTCGATTCGGTCCTCACCTGCGATCAGAACCAGGCGAACCAGGTCACCCCGGGATGAAGCATCGGCGGCGTTCTGTAACAAGTTATGCAAGGCCTCTCGAAAATAGGTAACGTCCAGTTTGGCTGTTACTGTGTGGTCGGGCAGTTGGACGTCAAAGCGATAGCTATCCATGCGATCACGGTAAAGGGCAGCGATCGATTGTAGGAGATCCGTGAGATCGACTGTTTCCAGCCTGGGCGCGGGGAGCTTGGCCAGGTGAGAAAAACGGTCGGCCAGATCGACCAGGTGTTTCAGTTCTTCCGTGGCCGCTCGCAACGGTTCTGCAGCCTCGGAATAATGATCGGAGTCTTTCAGCAGTTTCTCCAACCGGTGCAGCGAGATCATGATCGGTTGCAGGGGATTCTTGAGTTCATGGGCGAATCGCCTTGCCACGCTGCGCCAGGCCGCGACGCGTTCCGTCTGGGCGAGGCGGGTGGTGGTGAACTCCAGGCGTTCCGACAGCGGTTGAAACTGTGGATCAAGGTGCGTATCTCGCCGACACCGGCCGGCTCAATCTTTCGTCCGAACTTGCCCTCGGCGATCTCTTCGGAGGCATTGCTCAGGCGGATTAATGGACGCGACAGCGATCCGGCCAGACGGGAGGAAAAAACCCAGGCCACAACGACCGTGACGCACCCCACCAGCAAGAAAAGGAGGGCCAGAAAGTAAAGGTATCGAGAACGAAGCTCCTTGCTTGACGATCTCTCGGCCTGTTCGCGTTGTATCTGTTCCAGCATTTGTGAGTACTCGCGGTCGTGGAGATACCCGCCGCATATGAGTTCCGATGTCGCAGAGATGCTACAGTGATACTGCAGCACACCGTAGGGTGTCTCCAGCATACTACTGTGGTTTTCGAAGATGCGGGTGCGCAGGTCATTGCTACCCACCGATGCGAGCAGAGAATCGCCGACGTGTGTTGTCATCACGGTATCATCCAGCGTAAACAAGAAATCCAGGTCTGTCCGGAGCGGTGCGGCTCCCAAAATGAACGCGTTGATGCCCGCCTCTATTCTCGAAACCACGAAGGTCTTGTAGTAACTGTCAAGCTCAGTGGTTCCACCGGCAGTGGTCGATGTTTGGAAGGCCGTTGACTCGGTAGTCAGGTAGTAACCAAGTAGCGCCAGTACTGCTGATGGAACAAGGGAGAACAGCAGGAAAAGCCTGAATAGTTTTCTACCAAACCCGGATTTCATTGGAGTCAGTTCAGAAAGCGGTGAATGTATTCCTGTAGCGCCTGGCGGTGCGATATGAAGGCGATCTTGTCCGGCAGTTCGTCAAAGGGGAAGTATCGAACCTCCATGGCATCATCAGCCGCCTTCATCTCACCGCCGATCACATCACCCAGGTACAGGATGAGAACAGCATTGGTGCGAGGGTCGTCGTTACCGTGGTAAACGTCGAACATCGAAGTCAAACGCACTGTCAGTCCTGTTTCTTCGGCCAACTCCCGCACGGCGGTTTCTTTGGGATGTTCGCTCCACTCCATGAAACCGGCCGGAATACACCACCAACCTATCCGCGGAGGATGCGCCCGCTTGACCAGCAGAACCTGTTCCTCCCGGACCACAATCACTCCGGCGGCTGGGATCGGGTTTTGATAGAAGATGTACCCACACTCTTCGTCGGGACAGATCATGCGCGGCGTATCTTCAATCTCGCGTTCCACCAGCGGTCCGCCGCACCTCGGACAGTACCGGTAGCCGCAGTGCATATTCTTCAACTCGGTCAGTTTGCGGTCGTCGAACAGATCGTTTTTCTTACTCATGAGCGCTGATTGTCCCGTTCATCTTGAGGGCTACTATCGTCGTGTCATCGCGCGGTGGGCTGGTCGGATCATGGGAACGCACGTCTTTCAACACGGTCTCCATGATTTCGTGCGCTTTCTCATTGCGATGACTACATACAAGTTCGCGGAGGCGGTCTTCGCCATACTCCACCTCGCTTTCGTTCATGGCCTCGGAAAGACCGTCGGTGAACAACACCAGCATGTCATCCGGCCCGAGTATCACCGTATCCTCCTCATATTCCATATGGGGAAGGGCGCCGATAATCAGCCCGCCGGTTTTCAGCAGTTCAATGGTACCGTCCGACCGGGCCAGAATAGGATAGTTGTGCCCGGCGTTGGCATAGTGGAACGTACCGCGCCTGGTATCCAATTCGCCGTAGAAAAGGGTTACGTATTTCTCTGCCGAGGTGGTGGCGGCGAGTTGTTGATTGACGTTCTTGAGCATACTGGCGATGGGAGTTCCGTTGTTGACTTCGCTGCGGATCATGGCTTGTGTCTGCGCGATCATTAAGGCCGCCGGCATCCCCTTGCCCGACGCATCGGCGATAACCACGCCCAGCCGGTCTCCGTCGATCTTGATGAAATCATAGAAGTCACCCCCCACCGTCCGTGACGGTGTGGAATGGGCACAGATCGTGGAACAGTCGAGAGTTGGAGGGTTTGAGGGCAGCAGGTCGAGTTGAATCTGCCGCGCCATGTTGATCTCTTCCTGAAGACGCGTACGCTCAAGAGACTCGACATACAAACGGGCGTTGGTGAGTGCGCTGACCATCTGGTTTGACAGTACCCCCAGCAGGTTGAGATCCTCAGAGGAATAGCGATACCCGGCCGCCTTTTCCGTCAGGGCCACGAACCCGAGCAAGTGGTCGGCGTCCTTCATGGGCAGCACCATTCGTACGCTCCGACTCTCCAACATCGTCGCCAGATCGGAGCCGGGACTGTAATCGGTCAGGCTGCGGTAATAGGTCGGGGCGTCAAGCAGGTTTATTCCGCGCAGCATCAGGTCCTGGCGGTCTATGACAACCCGCCGTGGGTGATCATCGCTGGGCAGCATGGCGTACTCGGTAATGCTGTCATCGTACAAAACGAAATAGACACGATTGACCAGAAGGGTCGTCTTGAGTGTCTCTTCGATAGTCTGACGCAGCTGCGTCGGGTCGAAAAGCGATATCACCTGACGCGAAAACCGTTCGATCACATTGCGATGATCGGTACGGGTCCGCATGAACATGGAACGAATCAGATCATCCATCCAGTTATTGATGGGCTGAAAGAACAACAGGAGCAGGATGATAAAACCGTAGCTGACCAGTTCGGCCTCAACACCAAACATGCGAGCCACGATAACCCGACTCTGAACCACCATGACAATGTAGACACCCACCAGCAGAGCAGAGGTAATAGTGTTGACGAAAGACTGGCGGAACACCATCTGAACGTCCAGGAACTGATGTCGTATGGTGGCAAAAATGAACAAACCCGATCCGGCCAGCAACGCAGTCACCAGGAGGCTCGATGTCACTCCTTCGCTAAACAGTCGAGGAGCCAGCATCCAGCCAAGCTGTGCTACCAGGTAGAGCCCGAGACCGATGCGTGTGCCGGTCAGTACCCATCGCGTCTGGGTCAGTATCTTTGGGTTGGTGACACGCTTCCGGCCCGACTCGAGAAAGTAACCCGCCGCTACCACGTAGGCTATGCTGACTACGGCAAAAATAGATCTCTCGTATCCCCGGAGCACGTTCAGAGTTAGTTTCAGCCAGGAAAACAATGTCGCCAGCGGCTGCACGACCAGGCTGGAGAGCCCCTCGTCACCGGGGTCGACATGGAATATGTCGAGGGCGGAGGATAGCTGGTCAAAGAAGAGCACGATCACGCTGTGCATCAGCGGGGGCAGGAAAATCGCAAGGCGGATATAACGATAGCCGGCGTGACTCAGGCGGTCAAAGGGAAACAGCCAGGAGAACAGGAGCAGAAGGGGGAAGAAAAACTCCCACAGGTGGCGCAGCTTGTAAACAGGTGACGCTTCGAAACCAAAGGGGTCGGTCGCCGACTGCGCGAGAACGGAACCTAAGGCCATGAATAACGGACCCAGTCCCGCGAAAAACAACATGGCGCCGGTGACACGATTCAGCCTGCTGCGGAAATTGTCGCGCGTAATAGTGATGGCCAGAAAAATCAGAAAGCCACCGGTTAGGAAATAGCACAGTGTTCTTAGTAGTTCTGCGCTCATACTCCAGCCTCAATCGAAACGATCAGACCTTACTAAATGCATTTAGTGACAATGACAGTGGTGCCTCCCCCGGAGGTCTCAATCTCCACTTGGTCCATTAACGATCGCACAATGAAAATCCCACGCCCGACCTCTTTCATCAGGTTGGCGTCATCGATCGGGTTCTCAATATCACAGGGATCAAACCCGGTGCCCTGGTCGGTCACAGATATCTCAACACAACCGTCGCTTTTTGAGATCGTCACTGTAACCGCCTTATCCGAGGCTGACTTGTTGCCATGAAGGATGGCGTTGTTGACGAGTTCGGAGACGGATATGGCGATATCGGCTACGGCCGATTCGTCGGCGCCGAAACCGCGCAGGATGCCCTCGATGAATACGTCAACGTCCGACAAGTACTCTTGGTTGGATGGTATCGAAATGCTGTTACCTTTGATCACGGGTTTCATCATGTTGCGGCGGTCTCCAAAAAAACAGGCAGGCTACGTCCGCGCCCACCCGTTATCGTGAACAACCACTCTCAGTCGACTTGCCGATAGCTAGTTGAATGACGCAATCGCATCCTCGACTGTGTCATAGGCGTCGAACACCGATACCAGTTTCGTAATGGTCAGGAGCGACTGGATCTTGTCCGTCACCTTGGCCAGTTTCAACTGGCCGTCACTGTTGCGAAGGGTCGTGTATCCCTGAATGAGGATACCCAAGCCGGTAGAGTTCATCCATTCAATGCGCGACAGGTCGATAACCACTTCGGTTCTGCCCTGCTGGATAAATTCGTACAGCTTGTCATGAAGCAGCGTAGCATCCGGTCCACCCATGATTTTTCCCCTGGGTTCCAAGACAATCACCCCATCCTGCTCACGGTCGGTAAGCTTCATCTTAGTCGGGCCTCCGCCAGGTTAGCTCGTTTATTTCTTCTACGTACCGGGCCACAACCATGTTTCCACGCGGACCGGTTAATCAACTCGGTTGCTGTCGGCAGGAGGTGCTTCACAGTATCAGGACGCCAACAACACCGTATGACCAATTACCCCATATCATCATCTTAAGTCAAGGTCTTTTTGTTTGGGCTGAATGATAAGGTGTTGGTGAATAATAGGTTGGCCGACACGTCTAGCCGGTTGTTGAAAAAGTGATGTTTCGGTCATGGTTGTAAGTGTCGCCTGCGAAGACCGATGTTTTTCGCAGACCGGTGCACACAACTCATTGCGGGATGAACAGAGCCGTGAAATCCTGGAAAAAGTGCGCTATAATACAAGGCCACAGGCTGCGAGTACGAAGGTACAGTAGAGCGAACATCATACCGTACACGGAGAGCAATATCAGCCCCGGCAAGCCCTGATAAGCGTGGCAAACACCGAACGCCAGCGATGACACTACCACCGGCATCACCCACGTTTTGGTCTTACCAAGGATCCGCAGTCGCGTCATTAGGTAGCCCCTGAAAGCGATCTCCTCGCAGAAACCGGCTGTTGCTGATACTACCACCCAGACAATTCTCCCGGCCGTGTCCTGGGGAACCAGCAGTGCGATTTCCCCAGGCATCGGTAGGCCTACCTGGGCCAGGAACCAGGCCAGCCCGGCGAGGATCACATTGGCCACCAACAGGAAAGAGATAGCCCAGGCGAAGTCGACAGCCCGGAGCGGTTTCAAGCCGACGCCGAGCAGCCCTGTCTGCTCTCGGAAGGTGGCCACAAACAGCACCAGAAAAAGCAGCCATTGCACCATGATCGTAGCCACTAGTGTGAAAAGCAGAACAGTATCGTTAAGCAGTTCGGCGAGGTCTTCCGGATCACCCGCAAACACTACCGAGAATACGGGGTAGAGTACAAGCAATAGGAACAGCACCACCCAGGTGGCTCTGGAACGGCGAAAGTCGCCGTTGTCGGACCAGCGCAGGAACCGAGTGAAGGCATTGTCGCTGGGGATCTCGGCGTCGTATACGGGGATTCGCTCGTAATCGGGAGTGTCCAGATCAACCTCTCAGGTGCCGTTTCTTCCGGTTATTGGCGTACGCCTGAAGTTAGGTAATGGACGGAGGCAAAGCGAGTGAAAAATCCGCCCTTTCCGTGCCCGGCAAATGTCCATATCTGCCGCCCGAGCGAGTTGTCCGGCTAAATCTGGTTTCGGGGCGGCGCATGTGGACATACGCCGCCCACAGAAACGTAGATATGTGACTCACGTGATATGCCACTGTCGTCATTGTCAGATAGTCATGTGAAACCGATGTGGTAGCCATCACGCCGGAACCGTTGTTTCTTGGACCAGCAGAACGAGGCAGTTGACAACGAGGAACGAGAAAGGGGAATGATGCCCAGCAGCCGAATAGTGTACCAGGACTGGATCGTCGAGATCGGTCACGATCCGGACAGTAAGGTGATGCCAAACGGGCGTAGTTTATTCTGCTCCGACCTCATATCGCTTGACCACCCGGCGGCGGCAGTTCTGTCCGACGCCGATGCCTTAGCAACTCGTATCGAACGCCGAAAGTTGGTTTGTCGGACCGTTACCGAGGCTCTGAATAATCTCGACGATGACGAGCGTGAGTTCGTGATCCGGTTTCATTTCATGGGAGAGAGCTACCGTCGAATCTCGGAACTGTCAGGGCGCAGCATTCACAAACTGGAGGCCCTACACAAACGCAGCCTCAGGAAGCTGCGGAAGCAACTTGCTGCGTTTGTGCGTGAGACTTTCAGGCTTGACTGCGAGGTGATACCTGACTGTCCCATATGTCGATCACCGTTCGCCGCCGAACTCGACGAAATCATCCGCAACCGCGACCGAACGGCCACCTGGCGTCCGATCCTGACACTGCTTAAGACCAGGTACAACCTGTCCATCAGTTCGCCCCAGCTTCTGATCGGGCATGAGAAGTATCACTGATGTATCCACCGTATCACAGCGCCGCGCAATCCGGAAAGGAGAAAAGATGACCGAAACTAACACCAAAACCCGTCGTTTGAGAGGTGATCACTGCCTCAATGTTTTCGTGTCGTACGAATTGAAAGAGAAACTGAAGTCACTGGCCTCGAAGTATGATCGCACGACCTCGGACATGGTGCGTGCCGTTCTTCGGATCGGGATTCCGATGATGGAAGGGCTCTCCGAGGCGGAGGAGATTATGGTTCGCGAGTATATAGCGCTTTTTCGAAAGCTGCGCCAGGTCAAGTCACTCAAAGATATCTAAGGAACCTGGGGAATGGCAGCATCGCAGGGATGCTGCCCTGTGACCGGGGTGGCTTTGTGACACAAAAAAGAACTTGAGGGTGCCGGCGCTTCTTAGTATACTCCAGCCGATCTGAAACAGGGAACTCGGCTATGTATGTGAAGCAGAGAACGGCGAAAAAAGAGAGTACACTGACGGGAGCCGGTTTACACACCGGCAACAGTTGCACTATGACCTTCAAACCGGCGCCGCCCGGCACCGGGATTCGGTTTGTCCGCACTGATTTGCCGGACCGGCCGTGGGTCCAGGCGGATATCGATCATGTCGTGGATATCTCGCGGGGTACGACACTTCAGGCGGGTGAGGCAATAGTCCACACCGTGGAGCATGTGCTGGCGGCCTTTGCGGGCTTGCAGATCGACAATCTGATAGTCGAACTCGACAACAATGAGCCGCCGGTCGGTGATGGCTCGGCCCGACCGTATGTCGATAAGCTGCTCGAGGCCGGTATCGAGGATCAGGACGCCGACAAAGTCTATCTCGAAATCGACACGCCCATGGCCTACAGCGAGCCGGACCGAGGTGTCGATGTGGTGGTGACGCCGTCGGATGAGATGCGCATCACCTTCATGATCGACTACAAGAACCCAGCCCTCGGCACCCAGTATACGTCATTGGTTGATCTGGAGCAGGAGTTCGTGGAAGAGTTTGCACCGGCCCGTACTTTTTGTTTTCTTTCGGAGGTGGAACAACTTAAGGAGGCGGGGTTGATCAAGGGGGGCGGTCTTCATAACGCGGTTGTGATCTACGATGGCGATGGCGGTCAAGTCGAAGTGGATCGCATCCGCAAGGCGCTTGATCTCAAAGAGGAAGCATTCGTCGGTGAAACCGGCATTATCAACGACATCCCCCTGCGCTTCCCCAATGAACCGGTTCGGCACAAGGCGCTTGATCTTTTGGGGGACCTGTTTCTAATCGGGGTGCCGTTCAAGGGCCACGTACTGGCGGCACGATCGGGGCACAAGGCCAACGTTGCGCTGGCAAGAAAGATGCGTGATCTTTACAAGAAGAAGAAACTGGCCGGCCGATACGCCGGCAAGGGCGGCGAGGTCTTTTTCGATATCAATTCGATCCTGAAGATCATGCCGCATCGCTACCCCTTCCTGTTGATCGACCGCATTCTGGATCTGGAACCGGGCAAGCGAGTGGTGGCGATGAAGAACGTGACGATCAACGAGCCGTTCTTTCAGGGACATTTCCCCGGACATCCGATAATGCCGGGCGTCTTGATTCTGGAGGCTATGGCGCAGGCCGGCGGCGTGTTGTTGTTGCACGAGATAGAAGAGCCGGAGACCAAGGTAGTCTATTTTATGGGCATCGACAACGCGAAATTCCGTAAGCCGGTTATGCCGGGTGATCAGTTGCGTTTCGAGTTGGAGATGAAGAGTTTTCGTCGCATGACCTGCAAAATGTCGGGCACGGCGTATGTGCAAGACAACGTCGTGGCGAGCGCCGACTTCCTGGCCATGGTGGTGGACCGATGACCGATATTCACCAAACAGCGATTGTGTCTCCCAAAGCCGAACTGGCCGATGACGTGATTGTCGGGCCGCACACGATTGTCGAGGAAAACGTGCAGATTGGGTCGGGCAGCAAGATAGCCTCGTCGGCGTTGATTGCTTCCGGTGCGCGGCTGGGGCAGAACGTGACGGTGGCGCACGGCGCTGTGATCGGTACGGTGCCGCAGGACTTGAAATTCGGGGGAGAGGACTCCACGGCGGTGATCGGTGATGGCACCGTGGTGCGTGAGTACGCCACAATCAACCGCGGGACCGAAGATCGGGGCGAAACTACTATCGGCAAGAACTGTCTCTTGATGGCGTACTCGCATACAGCGCACGATTGCCTCATCGGCGATCACGTGATTCTGGCTAATTCGGTCAATCTGGCCGGGCATATCGAGATCGGCGACTATGCTATTCTCGGCGGGGTGGTGCCGGTGCATCAGTTTGTCAAGATCGGCACGCACGCCATGATCGGCGGCGGCTTCCGGGTGCCGCAGGATGTTTGTCCTTACTCCCTGGCGGGTGGCTATCCTTTGAAGATAATGGGTCTCAATGCGACCGGTCTGAAACGTCGCGGCTTCTCCAGGGAAGCGTTACGCCATCTTCAACAGGCGTTCAAACTTCTGTTCTCCAGCGGACTCAACACCACGCAGGCGGTTGAACGCATCAAGAGCGAACTTGAGATAACCCCCGAGATACAGATGATTCTCGATTTCATTGCACAGTCCACCCGCGGACTTGTGAAGTAAAGCGTAGCACTTCACAACAAGAGACAGACGTTGTCAGGTGTCAACTGGATGGAGACGCCCCGCACCAACATCCTCATCACCGGCTTCCCCGGGGCTGGCAAGACGACCGTTATCAAAAAGCTGTGCGCCCAGGTCGCGCATCTCAACCCGGTAGGGTTCTACACTGAAGAGATTCGCGAGCGAGGCGTCCGCAAGGGTTTTGCGTTGGTGTCGTTGGATGGTCGCAACAGCGTGCTCTCGCACGTCGACATCCCATCGCACCATCGTGTCGGCAAGTATGGTGTGAACATTGCTGCCTTTGAGCGATTTCTGGACACGATCGATTTCGATGGCCCGGCCACCGGGCTGATCGTCATTGACGAGATCGGTAAGATGGAGTGCCTGTCACCGAAGTTTCGGACGCTCCTGACTCGGTGGCTCAATGCCGAAAAGCGACTGGTGGCCACGATAGCTCTCAAGGGTGGCGGTGTTATCGATCAAGCGAAAAACCGAGCCGACGTCAGGCTCCTGCAGGTCACGCCGAAGTCACGTGACGGACTGCCCGCGTGCATCGCCGAGATGCTGGCCGGCGAGTAAGGTCCATCAGCCGCGGCGCGAAGGAACGGTTTCATCGGTCCGCATGTGGTTATAATTTTCCATTTTGGACTGTACAAACGAGTGGCGGCGGTGTAAATTACTCTTGATGAGTCGGCCGCAGGACAATTCTTCATCAAAAGGAGGTTAAAAGCCCTATGGGTTCGTTTGCCGGGTTAGCATAATATGGCTCTCATGCACGCACTTTTAGTTCTGTCTGTCGCCCTGGTGGGACCAATCCGGGCGGCCGAAACTGATTCATGGCAGGAACTGCTTCATCAGGCGGACTCGCTTTCTGAAGAACTGCAGCAGGACACTGCCATTGCCCTCGGTACTCTCGCCTTGTCAAAGGCTGAAGCAGAGTTGGGCACTGAGGATACCGCCGTGGCTCGCGCCCTCCACCGGATTGGTGTCTATCACTTCTGCAAACAGGATTACATAGAAGCAGAGCCGTTCCATAAACGGGCTTTGGCTATTCGTCAAGAGGTTCTTGGCCCCAGGCATGGGGAAGTAGGATATAGCTTAACGAGTCTCGCCGTGATCTACAGACGGCTGGGAAAGTACGCTGAAGCTGAGCCGCTTCAGGAACGTGCTTTAGAGATGTGGGAGGATGCCTACGGTCCGAATCACGAGTATGTGGCCTGGGTGCTGAACAATCTCACCACCTTGTGCGAATATCAGGGCAAGTTTGCCGAAGCGGAAGCACATTGTCAACGAGCGATGGCCATTTATGAGAATCTCCACGGCAAGGAGCACCCTTTGGTGACCGGATGTCTAAGTAATCTGGCTACCTTGTATAAGGAGCAGGGCAAATACGCGAAAGCCGAGTCGCTGTTGGTGCAAGCACTGGCCATCCGTGAGAAAGTCCATGACCCGGATAGCCTGTGGGTAGCGCACACTCTGAACGATCTGGTCAATCTCTATCAACTCCAAGGCAGGATTTCAGAGGCTGAAACCTACGCTCGTCGAGCCCTCGCCTTGGCTGAGAAAAGCCAGGGACCGGATCACCCCATGGTGGCGGGGTACTTGCATAACCTGGCCGATTTGTATTGTGATCAGGGAAAGTACGCCGAGGCTGAGCCGATGCTGCAACGAGCGCTCACTCTCAAGAGGCGTGTGTTGGGGAGCGACAACTACGTTGTAGCGTCAATCGAAGAAACCTACTCCAGGCTTTTCCGTTTGCGAGGAGACACTGCGAAGGCACTAGCGATGGCGGCACGGTCTTGCAAGGCAATGCACAAGAGCTTTGTTGACAATGCAATGGTGCTGTCGGAAAAGGACGCGCTCAGCTTCTCACAACGGCTGCACAACTCAGTTGACAACTTCATAAGTTGCTATGTAGAGCTTGCCCCTGGTGACCTCCCAGCCATGAAGACAGCCGCGAATCTCATCCTCAGTGCCAAGGGTCGGGTTTCGGATGGTCTGTTCGAGCGCCAGAAGGCGCTTATATCGGAGACGGATTCAACTACCATGGCTGTGGCGGAAGCCTTGAGAGTTGCCAAGCTGCGATTGTCGCGACGATATGTTAAAGGTCCCGGCGAAGATTCGGACCGTTTCCGAAGCAGCCTGGATTCCCTAACCACTCTGGTGAACGAACTGGAGACCGATCTTTCTCGCCTCAGCGCAAGTTTCAGGAAGAAACGGCAAATAGGAGAATTAAGCGTAGACAGCATACGCGCATCACTCCCGGAAAACTCATGTCTGATTGAGTACCTGAAGTATGACTACCTTAGCCTCCAGCCGAACAGTGCCACACCTCATTATCTTGCCATCGTGGTGTCGGAAAGCGCCGAGCCGGTGATTCTGGATATCGGACCGGCAGCGCCGATCGATAAACTGATTGACTTATACCGGCAGCACATGCTGCGGGTACCGTTGGCCGGCCTCCCATCAGATGAAGATGTGGAAGAATACCAAGGCCTTGCCAAAGAATTGTATCGGAGGATCTGGAAACCTGTGGAAAACCACACCTCCGCCAAGAAGCTGGTCTTGATTGCCCCTGACGGTGGATTGAACCTGGTTTCATTTGCGGGCTTGCTGGACGACGCAGGAACCTATTTGATTGAAAGGTACCCGATACACTATCTCTCGGCCGGACGTGATCTGGTTCGGTTGAAGGAGGTTACTACACCGGCGGTCGGTCTGTTGGCCCTTGGAGACCCTGATTACGATGCCTCCGTCACTGATCGGTTATTGATTACTGCTTCTCTTCAGAACACTGTCGCCAACCCTGAATACCGTGTATCCCGGAGCACTCGAATGGGCCGTGGTGAGTTCAGATGGATAAAAGTAAGCCCTTTGCCCTGGACGCGTCGAGAAGTGAAGCGAATAGCTCAGGCATGGACGACAACCTGCAGCGAGCCTGTCGAAGTGTTTTGCGGTTTGGACGCCAGCGAGGAGAGATTGAAAGCCGAAGCTCCGGGCAAAAGAGTGATTCATCTGGCGACTCACGGCTATTTTCTTCAGGACAATGCCTCTTCGGAAGAACCTGGGGGAGAAGCGGAGCAGGGTTATTGCCCGACGGTGAGAAATCCGCTGCTTAAGTCGGGGCTGTTTTTCGCCGGAGCGAATCAACGTGGTCAGATTGCGGATAGCGCTGGGGTGGACGACGGCATTCTTACCGCTTTCGAGGTGTCGGCAATGAATCTCCAGGGTACCGAGTGGGTGGTGTTGTCTGCCTGCGAGTCGGGTCTTGGCGAAGTAAAAGCCGGCGAGGGCGTCTGGGGACTACGACGCGCCTTCCAAATGGCCGGGGCGCGGACCGTGATAAGCTCGTTGTGGTCGATACCCGACAAGCAAACGGTGTCGATTATGGAGCAACTATACTCCTCCCACGACACAGATCTTGCCAGTGTTATGCGGCAGATAGCCAGGAATGAAATCGAGAAGATTCGCAACCGCGGCTTGCCGGATCATCCGTACACATGGGCTGCTTTTATCGCGGTGGGTGATTGGCGAATCTACCAGTGAGCTACCGTTTGAGTTGGATATCAAACGGTTGAACGATTTGCAGACTGTCTGCTTCAATGATGTCATACAGAATGAGCTTATACTGCCCCGGTCTCAATGCAAGTTCAAACCGGGCGAAACCGAGATTATCGAAATCGGTAACCTGATCCACGCCAATAATGAGGGAGTCTGTAGCTCTGTCCACGACGTGGATACTATAGGTATGGGATTCTTCCGGGTCGACATAAACCCGCCCCTTGAACGTGAACTCCTCCGTCTCTGCCTCGAAAACAGTCCGCTCTCCTAGGCTGCGCGTCATTGCGGGGAAAAGTCCTTCCACTTCCGCGGTTGGCCCGGAAGGTTCATGCCTTACCAGGGTCACAGCGACAAACACAATTATGGCCACGGCCGCAAAGGCAGTCAGTGGCCGCCAGACCCGGCGGGTCAGGTCGGTCAGTTTGGTGGTAGTTGCAGTTTGACCGCTGACTTGCCGGTCTAGGGCAGCGATGGTCGGAATTTCCTCATCGGTCACGAGTGCATCCAGTTGGTCCGGAAGGGCCGCAAGTTTCTCCATGGTTTCGCGGCAAAGTCGACACTCGGAGATATGAGATTGCAACTCGCGACGTTGAGTTGGTTCGAGCGAACCGGGGTCGCGGCCCAACCGGTCCAGCATGTTGCTCTTGATGTGAGAATCGAGTGCGCCTGACCGTGGGTCGCTGCCGGCTACTGCAAAAAGCATCTGCTCTCGTGCGAAAGCCGACCGACAAGCGGGGCACTCATCCAGGTGTGCTTTCACCTTTTCGGTCTCGTGCGATTCCAATCTGTCGTTGAAGTACATTGGAAACTGCTCCTGATATTCTCTACATCTATCGCGCTGGCTCATCTTGTTTGCCTCATTTATCCACTTCTATGCCGGATCATTTCATCTACACCTGATTAGTCTGTCGCCAAGGCAAACGGTTCTCACTTTTCGAACAACTCGACCTTCTCCTTGGCCAATTGTCGGCATTCCCACATTTTACGCTTCACGCTACCCTCGCTAAGTCCAAGTTTCTCAGCGGCTTGTCTATAGTTCCGCTTTCCGAAGAAAACCACCCGCCACAGTCGTCGGCAATCTTTGGGTAGTGACATGAGCACCCGATATGCCGTCTTTCGGCGCTCAGTGGCGATTATCTGCTCCTCCTGCGAAAGGGCGGAGTCGACCACCGTAACCTGATCGATGTCAGCCAGTTCCACTGCTCGCGCCGACTTGTAATAGTCAATACAGGTCCGGCGGGTAATCGTGTAGACATATGTCTTGAATGATGATTTCCCCTCGAATCGGCCGCTCGACAGGCTCTCCAGCAACTTGATAAAGCAGTCCTGGGCGATATCATCCACCGAATCCGCATCCGTCCAGTTCCATTTGCGGGCAATACGCTCGATAATCTGCCTCAGATCCGCGATGAACTCACGATCGTTTTCACGGATTCGGCGCAGCAGTTGTTCTGAAACTAATTCGGCCATCACATCAATATACAAACTGCCTAAATCGATGCCAACCGATTTGGCGTGAGACTCCGTCGAAAAACAGATTTTTCCACTTTTCTGCCAACCATCGGCCGGGATCATAGACCAATTGATTGTGATGAATGAAAAAGACATAAAAACAACAAGGATGAAGAGAATGAGAACTCAAGTGTTCCAGAAAGGAAGGATGTGGATGGAGAATGATCCCGAAGCCAACACCGAGCCGAGCAACGGCTCAAACTCAAAGCCTGGTCGCCAGGCGGTTACGAAACAAAATAAAAGAAAGCAGAGGCATCAGATGTTGAAAACTAACTACTCAACAAGGGCTACTCGGGGGCAGAGAAACCAAGTATGTGTTTTAGCAGGAGGAAATCTCATGAGCAAACTAAGGACATCCATGGTGGTTCTGTTGGTGACCGCCTTCGCGCTGGTCGCCATCTTGGAAACTACGCACGCTAGCGCGCAAAATGTGCTTCTTGACGAGGATTTTGACAGCTATTCATCGGGAGGATTCCCGTCCGGCTGGGATTCTATCTTTTCCGGGGAGGGCTGGCAGTACCAGGTTGTTACCGATAGCCTGTCGGTGTCTACACCCAACAGTTTTACGATGTTAGGCAGGCCCGGGTGGTCGGCAGTGATCGGATATCAATTGGAAACTCCTCCCCAGCAGATAACTTTTTCCGGTCGGGTACGAGTGGCAGCGGGTGCCGGCACCAGCCAGACCGCCGCGATAAGTCTGGCGAACATGGATGAATACGTCTGGGGAATGTACTACTGCCAACTACGGTTTGGTGATACCGCCATTTGGCTTGCGTCCTCGGGAGAACCGACTGTTTACATCCAAAACTATGATCGTGAACAGTGGTACCATTGGAAAGTGCAGTATGATGATGCTTCGAGAACGGCAGCGGTTTGGATCGACAATGTCCTGATCAATCCCAGTGTGGCGCTCAAACAGGGAGGCCTCGGTTACACTGGGTTCACTTTGGCCAGTGATTGGCCCAGCAGCCTGCAATGCTGGTATGACGATATCTATATCACCACGCCGGCTCCTCCGCAATCGTACCGTGTTGCTCTTGATATCATGCCTGGAGCATGTCCAAATCCGTTCAACGTCAAGAATGGTGACAGTCACGATGGCGGCAACGGGATGGCAACTGGTGGCGGCCATAATCCAGCCACATACACGGGGCGGCATGGGAAGAAAGCTGTGTTGCCAGTCGCTATCCTTGGAGCAGCCGGATTCAATGTGGCGCAGATCGACGCTACGACCGTTGTCCTTGAAGGTGTACCGGCGGTGCGTTTCAACTACGAAGATGTCGCGACACCGGTCGGCGAAGATGCCGACGAGTGCGAGTGCAACGACTACGGTCCGGATGGATTCGTTGATATGACGCTGAAGTTCTACAAAGCATTGATTATCGCCGCGCTTGGCGAGGTGGCTGATGGTGATATCATTCCGTTGACCATCAGTGGTCAACTTATCGATGGCACACCGTTTGAGGGTACCGATTGTATCGTGATTGTTGGCGGTGGATCCTCGGCTATTGCTGATGACTCTGAGGCTGGCGAGGCGGCCATGGCCAGTGTCAACAACTACCCCAACCCGTTTAACCCGGTGACGACGATATCGTTCAACCTGCCGCAGCAATCGGATGTGAAGGTGGAAATCTATAATATCAAGGGGCAGAGAGTAACGACCCTGGTAGATGGGCAATTCAACGCGGGAGAACATAGCTGCACCTGGGATGGCAGCGCTGTCGCCAGCGGCGTTTACTTCTACCGCCTGGAGACGCCACGTTTTACCGAAAGCAAGAAGATGGTACTGCTCAAGTAAATCAAAGGCGGTTGAAGTAGCTCCCGCTTCCCCCTCAGCGGGAGGATATAGCCCGGTGGCGCCAGTGCTTGCGCCGCCGGGCTCATTTGCGTTGATCGGCTTATCGTTGCCCGTTCCTGCATGTGCCGGGTCGGTACTTTCTGTTCGGCTGTTGCTGTTAGCGACGCTTCGTGGGCCTGGTCTCCATGCTGCACAGCCTGCCCCTTGTTACCCGATTTCACAACCGCCACTGCCTTGTTGGGCACAGAAAAGAGACGGGTCGGCAAATACCGACACGCCTCATTAATGCGGCTTGTGTCAGGACAAGTTGCTAACGGGCACTACCACACGCATTGAGTGAGGTTATCTATGCCATGACCTCTTCGGTGACAGCCATGTTTTCATCCAACTCTATGGCGATCTTGGTGATGTCCAAAAAGATCAGCAGTCGCTCTTTCATCTTGGCCACACCTTTGATATAGTCGGCGGCACCGCTGGTGATGATTTTCGGCGCTGGCTCAATAGTCGAACTGGGGATCCTCAGAACCTCTTCGACAGCGTCGACAATCATACCGACGACATTGCTGTTG